>Ga0307380_10006824_pt1 | contig 14930 bp, 12 predicted proteins | sample UN3MG_FD_202239 | JGI IMG/M metagenome (GOLD analysis project Ga0307380, IMG submission 202239) | Soil microbial communities from Risofladan, Vaasa, Finland - UN-3 | ecosystem: Environmental > Terrestrial > Soil > Coastal area > Acid sulfate soil | place: Finland: Risofladan, Vaasa | collected... | reverse complement strand
AGAAAAGTTATAATCTAAATTATTTTCTTTAATCTTTTCTATATATTCTTTAAGAGCTTTCTTAAATTCCTCTTCTTCTTTTTCTGCTAGCTTAGCGTGAAAAATGCAATATTTTGAAGATTTATAAGACGGCCTTCCACAAATTGGACAAATATTCGATTCAACTTTTTCTTTGTTTTCTTTATTCAAACTTATATATTATTCCCTTCTTTAGAAAAAATTATTTATAGTATTTGTCAATTATTTTGGACTAGTTTTCCCTCCCCTGCCCTTTTGATTGATTAAAGCTATTATTTGCATAAACAAAAATTATTATATTTTATTTTTTTCTTATCCAGTCTTTAAGTTTTTTGTCAAATGCCCAGTTCTTAATACCTCTAAAGAATGTATTAAGTATTGGATTTTTTGCAATTGGATTCTTTACAATAACAAATTTTTCTTCTGGCTTATCAGGACAGTTTAATAAATCCACATTAGAATATAATACTGCTGATATTCCATCATATTCCTTAGTAAGGAAATAATTCATTTCAACTGGAATATTTTTGATTTTCTTAACCTGTGGTCTATACTTAAAAAATGAACCAGAAGGAGACAATATTAAATGTCCTGCACCTACTAGAAATTTTAAAGGTGCAGGAGGATAATCCATTAGTGAACCATATTGACTTAAATTACAGGCAGATATAGCTATAATATAAATGTCGTTTTCACAAATAATATTATTATTTATGTAACATTTATATTTTTTATATTTTTCTACAAATGCTCCACTCAGGCGCAATAAAAATTCTTTTTCAGGAAGAGGATGTACACCAAATTTCATTTCAGGTAATTTATCTTCCGTTTCCCCCTCTTTAGGAGCTATAGCTTCAATATATATTTTAGGTAAATTCTCAATAGGATTATCTATTAAGATATCTGGTCCTTCTTCTATTTTCTTCTTTTGAATTTTCAATCCGATATTTAGTAAACCTACTGAGAGAACCATCTCCCACCAACGTTGTTTAAAGTTTCCTTTTTCTTGTGCTACAGATAAGAAATGTTCTTCAGATTCCGGTGCATATTTCTTATATCTCTTCCAGAAAAATTCAATCTGTTTTTTTGCATTTATTCGTTCTGAACAATCACGGATTTGAGAGTAAAAGCAATCTTCATTATTTTTACTTTTTTGAAAAAAATAATTCATATTAAAACCTCAACATAGAGCTATTGTGGATATACTTCTTTATATCTGAATCTACGATTTACTTTAAAATTTTATAACAGTGTCTTTTTTATATTTTTCTTTATTATTTATAAACTTTTATTTCTTTTAAAACTTTATATATTCACTATACGACAAATCTTTCAAAAACCCTCTTTTTTAAAAAACCTATTAATTACCCCCCTGCTCTTCTAATGCAAGGATTCCGGAAAGCTTTGATATTTTATTTAATTAATATCCAATGTTTATTTAGAAAATTATCTTCTACGCCCTTCTCTGCTCTATTGGCACCAAACTCACTTTTAGTCTCAAGAGTAAAGTAAGTTGGAAATGGTAAATTAAAATACACCTAAGGTAGAAAATAAAAATTCACCTTCCCTCTCAACCCCTCCCTTACAAAAAGTTAGAAAAATTTAACCAATTATTAAGTAAGTACAGCCATGCTCTTTGTGCTTAAAAAGTTCGAATCCTATCCGGCTCCCCAGTTAGAACGAGAAAGCCCTTTGGTAAGTAAGTCGAAGGGCTTTCTATATGTAGGATAAAGGTTTCCATCGTTTAAGGTGCAGTTCGATAGTAAAATATTTAAAAGATTCCTTTTACCAGTGTTATTTTGCTCAAGATAAGCAAAATAAGCCTTTTGGGCAAGTTCTAAAATTCTGATTCCTTGTTCGAAGTAATTGGTATTTGCCTCTTTATGTTTTTGAAGATTTATGAGAATATTATTCTGCTCGTTTTTCCATTCATTAGTCTTTTCTTGATAAAATTCAGTAGTTACCACTTCATCTAATTTGTCTATATAGATTCTATCTAAGCGAAGCTGTAGCTTATTATATTGTTCTTGCAGAGATTTTATTTGGCTAGTGTGATATTCTTGCTCATCTTTATGGCTCATTAATAAAGCTTCTTTCAGCCAATCTATCATCTTAGGTTCAATCTTTATCTTTTTAACTAACTCTCCTAGTTTTTCAGTTAAATTTTCTTCTCTTATGAATTTATTACCACATTTGCCCTTATAATGGGTACAGTGGTAATAAACATATTTATCCTTCTGAATTTCTGCGGTGATAGCACAACCACATTTAGCACAGGTTAAAAGTCCGGTAAAGGCAAAATTATGTTTTTGAATCTTTTCAGGTTTATTATATTTAGAGAAAGTTTTTTGTACTTCATCAAAAAGCTCTTTACTGATTATTGCCGGGTGTTTACCCTTATAGATTTTATCATTCCATTTAAAATCCCCATAGTAAATAGGATCTCTAAGCATATTATATATAGTGCTTTTGTATAATTTATAACCCTTTTTACTTCTTAAACCCTCTTCATTTACAAAATGGTTAATCTTTTGTAATGAGTACTTTCCAGTACTGTAAAGTTTGAATATTTTTTTAATAACCTGGAATCTAGATTGATCGATACCGATCGTCTTTATTTTTCTACCATTTAGTTCTTTTTCTATATTTAAATACCCCAGAGGTGCAAAAGAAGGATAGTAACCTTCATTAGCTTTTTGAAGCATTCCTTTTTTGGTCTCTTCTGATAAGTTATCAATATAATTTTTGGCCATTAAGATTTTGATACCATGAATAAACTTTTGATGTGATTTAGATTCTTTAGATAAAATTTCGTTTTCTTTTACTAGGTGAATTTTTAATTCCAGATCTTCAATAGTAAGATAATCTTTGAAATTTCGATACAGGCGGTCAGTCTTTTCACAAAGAATATTCTTTACTTCCGGATTATTCTTTAGAAAATCTATCATGTTATTGAAGTTGGATCTCCCAGCTTGTTTAGCAGTTTCTACATCAATAAATTCCTTCATTATTTTTAATTTGTTTTTTGCTGCGTATTCTTTAATTAATTTTAATTGGGCAGGGATAGAAAAACCTTCTTCCTGCTCTTTACTGGAAACCCGAGCGTATAGAACAGCTTTCATATTAATCCCCCTTTAAAAAATATTAATAGCTTAGGTAATTTCAAAGTGTTTATCTTTAAGCTTGTAAGTATCAAGCAATTTTTTAATATGATAAGTTTGTATTTGATTTGGTTTATTCCTTTTATTAAACCATCTGCTGACAGTTGCAAAGGTAACACCTAATTTTTTAGCTAAGTTCTTTTGAGAAAGTTTATTTTCTAATCTGTATTTTTCCAATTCTTTTAATATATCTTCCATACATATAATAATATAACATAATATAACAAAAGTCAAATAATCTTTAAAATATTGTTTTACTTAGAATGTATATTCATTAGTTTTCGAGAGAAAGTAGGGAATAAGTTATCAAATTTATATCTTACTTTCCGGTGGCTTCCCGGACTGCACGAATACAACTTCTTTAACTACTTTAGGTATTGCTATTTCAAGATCCTGTTTATTAGAATATTTATTTCTTTTGTGATTAGTCAGCCAAAATTCTATTGCTTTTTGATTACCCTTTTCAACATTTTTAAGTAATTTACTTTCTACCATATCGTTTAAGCTCTCCTTTACTTCCTCGACTTGCTCTTTAAATTTAGGGAATTTATCAAGCCAATTATAATAAGTTCTCCGGGTTATATTGATACCTTCACAAGCCCTGCTTATATTACACATTTTATTTTTATAGGCCTCTAAAAAAAGCTCTTTTTTTGTATAATCCGTATAATCTGCTATTTGCTATTCACCTCCTATATTTCCTGATTGGACATCATCAACTAACTTTACTTTTTCCTTAATAGGACATTCCCCTGTATGTTTTAAGGGACAATCTTGATAAGTTTTTTGTATCAATGTAACAAATGTTCCCCCGATCGGTTTCCCATCTTTCCCGGTAAGCTCTAATTTATTTCTATCAGCAGGATATATATCTTTAAGCTTTAATATCATATCTAAATATCTAACCCGGATAGATAAATTTCGAGTTTCCAGACCTTCTTTTAATTTACTCATTAAGTAAACATCATTTAGGCCAATCTGATCTAATATACTCTCTACTTCAATCTTAACCTTCCTTAACATTCTAAGCCCTAAAACTCCAGCAGTATCTTTGCTCACCTTTTTATTTAAAGCTAAAAATGCTTCGGTTGCATTGCCCCCATTATTGATGTAAGCTTCAATAAACTTTCGTTCCCGGAGCGTTTTCTTTGTTTCATTCATTTAATAAACCTTCTTTCTTTTTTTTACTTATTTGTTATTGCATTTATTGCAGTTTAAGGACCCTGCATAATCACCTAAACTAAAAAAAATATATGTTTCCCTCAAAATCCTCTTTTTATTTTCACTATCTTTCTATCCCTGTAAGAGATCCTATACTCCTAAAGATACCTGCTTCCAAATACTCTTAATTAACACTAAGAAAAGCCCCTTAGAAAGAGATACCCCTACTAGTAACTACCTACTACACTTATAAGGGGTAATTTGACCCTATTTTTTGGGTAATTTGACCCCTTTTTTATTAGAAGGGGATTTTGCATTTCTTAAATGGGTTTGGTGTTACAAGACATACTTCGCCTTTATCATCAATGATTATCTTTTTATCTTTAATTAGAAGGGGTTTGGCTGTATCCCATCGAAACAATACAATACGCCTTCTACGCCTTTTTAATGATCCTGAGGGTATAAGATTACGCTTAATTATATGGTAATATTCTAACTCTTTTAATGCCTCTCTAACTGTTTTTATGTTTACCCCTGCATATTCGCTAATGCATTTATCACCTGCTAAGGTAAATCTTTGCGTACCGGTTAAATTAGCTATCGCAATTAAAACTTTGGCACTCGCTCCCTTTAATCTTGACCAAATAAACTCTTGTACAAATCCCTTAGCAATAGCAGTAAATGTCTCTTTTTTACGCGTTAGAATTATTTCTCCGTTTTCGCTTACTACTTCTAGCCCTTGATTAAGTTCCGGATATAATTCCGCTTCTTTTCGTTCTTGTTCTTTTAATATATCGCTAATAGTGATGATCACCTCTTTTTATACCGGTAGCAGGGGAAGAGATTACCAACCACAACCTATCCCTCCGGTATTTAAGCAGGGTTACTGCTATGTTAGGGAAATAAATGCGTTTTAAGGCTCACAAACAAGCCTCCAGTATCTTTTAAACCTTGGTAGTTTGCCTTTTTTTTCGAGCTTCTACAAGGTTATTTTTCTGTTTTTCGGAAAGTGCTTTTTTGAGTGGATGTTTTTTAAGCCAATCTTCTAATTGTGACTCTTCTGATTTATCTGGATTTAGCCCCGTCATGCCTTTACCAACCTTACAATTACGATTTAACATTTCATAGGTATAATATGTATTTTTATCTTTAGTTTTTTTACCGATCTTCTTTTGTCGTTTAATCCAGTCTGGGATTTTCTTTAACCGGCATATTTCTTCATCTGGGTACCAGATATCGGCCTTTAGATGTTTTTCATCCAGAAGACATAAGGGGGCACTACAGCAATCAAAATGCCTGCATTGATCCGATTTGAGTTTGTTTATTGTATTTATTTTTATCACCTCCTGTCTTAGCTCTTGGATTATTTTTTCTAAGCACTATTTTTATTAATATTAGAATTGTTATTTTCTTTATCTCTGGAAATTAATAAGTTAAATAAAGCAGTCATGTTTGAAGTAATTTCTCTTGCATCACTTAAAGATAGGGGAGTAGGGCTGTAAGGTTGCCATATCTCAATTGTCTTATTTAAAAATTCTTTGGAATATTTGGAAGATTGATGTTTCACCATATTTATACCTCTACCCTATATGGTGAAAAATCGCTGAAATATTTTATAAAATAATAAAACCCTTATAATTAAAGGGTTTTTATTTTAAAATATTTTATTTTTACATGCGGTGAATTCACTGAAGGTCTTCTTGAAGATGTTCCTGAGGAAGTAAATTAAATTTAACCTCATACGCATTTTTTTTTCTATAATCGTAGAAAGGATCTTCATTAATTTGGAAATATTCTTTTAATTTTTCTGAAAGTAATTGTTTCCTTTTTTTAGCTTGGTTAATTAATTTTTCTATATCTTTTTGTTTTATTGCGTTACGTTTTTCTACTAAAATTTTCCAAGATAGATATCCTTTTTCTAAAGATAGAAGTTGTAAAAATTTCCATTGACTATTAGGGCACAATTTTTTTTTATCCTTAAATCCCATTTCTGTGTAGTTAGCTTTATATTTAAAATAATTAGGTGCTGTAATTTTAATATTTTCATCATCAATAAATTGTATTACTATGTTTTCCCATTTTGTATTAGCTGGAAGTTTTAATGGAGTTATTCTTTTTTGTGACGGGGTGGGCAATTGGCTTAAAAATGGTAAAACTAAACCAATGCTTTCCCCTTTTTCAATGCTTTTAATAAGATTATCTACAAAAGAGTAGTATTTTGGTTTTAATAAATAGTCTACCTTCAAATATTCTTCTTTAAATGACTTTAAAGTATCATACATAAATTGTTTATTTTTTTTTATTTCTTTTTCAATTTTATTAAGTTCATTATTTAATTTACTTCTCATTTTGTTATAGCGTTTATTCTCATAATTATCTTCTACAAATTGGGCTAATTGATAATATGATGTGAATCTTCTTTGATAATTGAATTTCGATCCTTTTAAAATTGAATTCATCGTACTCTTTTCAAGGGTCATTCTCCTAAATTTGCATTCTTTGTATAAAAAGAGAATATTTTCCAATAACCTATGTAAACCCCCATTTAACATATAGTTATAAAATTTAATTTCATTATATTTTTTTTCAATGCATGCTATATTTTGAAGATCTTTTTGTGAGAAATTGCTAAAAACTATTTTTACACAATTTTTAAACCAAAGATCTTTGTTGGTTGTTTCCAAAAAAAGGCATTGATTAATTTCATTTAAGATTGTTTTTTTCAAACATAAAAATTTATACCTTATATCTTCAATAAAACCAAGTTCTTTATAAGAAAATTTTTTCGATAGTGACACCATTTTATATTTGCATTTTTTAGATTGATTGGTTTTATTTAAAAAATATTTTTTTAAGATAAAATAGGGATCGCCACTTGGATTTTTTAACGTATTCAAATTTTTAATGTAAAAAGGTATTTCTATCGGATAATTTTGGGATAAACTAAAAAAAAGCCATGCACTGTCAGTAAAATTGTAATCAGGCCAGCCTGTTTCTATTAAAGATTCACTATTGTCTTCGATAAACAAGGCAAAATCTTTATATAAACGTGATAATTCTTTTATTGTAAAGTATGGAATAAGCCCGTTATTTTCTTGGTAAATAAGATGTTCATGGGCACAAATTTTATTAACATCGTCTAAATATGAATCTTCAAAAAAACCTAATGCGCTAAGAGGTGAGAGATATTTTAGTGATTCCTCAAAATTTGGAGAGAAAAATATATTTGAATCAGATCCAAAAATATCGTTGGCGCCTAAAATATAAGTTTTATTTAAATATCTTTTTCTTTTTGGAGTGATTAATGTTTTTTTTAAGATAAAGCTAATTTCATTGACCAAATTTGCTTTTTCATTTAATGGAAAGTCTGGATTATTAGAATAATATTTTTCGTAAATACTCTTAGCTTTTTCTTTAATTAATTCTTCAATTTCTTTTTTCATATTCAATACCCGAATTAAATATATATTTATTATAAATCATTGTGATTGAAATTCAAAATAAATAAGATCCATTGTATATTTACCGACTCTATAATAGCCTATACCGACGTTAAATATGAACTTTTTTCAACCGGGAATAGTGGTTTTTTTTGTAACATTTGTAGCATCTTTTTCTCTCTCCCGGTATTTTATTAAAATAACGGCTTTTAGGTCCTTCTAATCTCATCTAATAACACGACCGCCCGCCCTCATTTTCTTTTACTTAGAAGCTGAATTGAAAACATAACCCACACAACAAGACTCTATACGACTCTGCAACCAGGCATACTTGAAAGTATAGGCAAAATCCTATAAAGCTTTTAGCCTGGTTAAAAATATAATGGCGGGCTAATTTTTACCCTTTTGTGACTGCATTAATTAAACAAACAAACCCGACTATTAAAGTAAAAATAGCAATCCTTCCCGATACAAAGAAGGACGGACCCCTTGACTTGCCTATATATAAGATTATTATTTGTAGATTTAATATAATTAGTTTATGATAAGCATAAGAATCTACAAAGATATACCACAAGGAAAATTAGCGGTTACTTTTCGAAACTTCACCTCTGCCTGTGCGTGTTCGCACGCAGACAGGTAGAGTCGCGTATAAACGAAATAGTTCGCAAAACATGCCGATTTGGAAGCATAAGTGAAATTTGGGCGAAATACAGCAAAATGTAGAGGGGAATAGTGAATAAGTTCATTAGCAAAACAAGTGAGTATCTAAAATATGTTTTTGTTGATGAATATAGTCTGCCAAATCATTCGAAGTTAGATATAAGCAATACTGACCAAATAACCCGTAGCTTTGTTTCTAATGGAATTGTTTTAAGTGATCATAAAAAACCAACTAGTATTATAAAATATTTAACGCTATTCATGCTATATGATTCATACTTAGAGAATAAATATGGATATTTGAATGATCCTAATTATAATTCTAGGTTTAAGAAGCTACCCGAAGATACAATAATTACTCAAATTGAAAAAGAGTTTTATTGTGTTCTTCTCGTATTGAGAAATGCAATTATCCATCATCTAAGTCTATTGGAGGAATCAAACGATAGAACATCGGTTGAATATCAACATGGCAAATCTACATTTGCCATAGATATTAACTTTGAATCCTTGAAATTAATTACATCCTTTGTGGCGCATAGATTAGAGGAAAAAGTAATCAATACTCATTACACAGAACGGTTTTTGAAAAACTATTACAAATCAACATTCATGGGCATTAATCGATTGATTTACAGAAACAATAATAGAAAGATATTAAATTATAAACAATGGAACTTTCCATTGAATAGAAACTATATAATTATTAGTGGAAATGCTGATATTGAGAGAGTTGCTCCAATATTGCGAGAATGCGACCTATTTAATAAAACAGATTATGTATTGATTACACAAGATGCTCAATTTGTCATACCATCATGTGAATATCAAGGAATAGATAAAATGTTATTAGTTGAAACGCCGTATTTCACCTAACAATCTTCAACTGCTTCATTAGCAAAGAGGCTACTCTCTCACTCCATTAACTCGCCTTTATTAATAAAAATTACAGTTAAAAAGAAGGCATAAACATAAACAAAGAAAAAAACAAATGCTTTAAAATCGACTGTAGATGGCCTCTTTTCCTCTCTCTCCTGGTATTTTATTAAAATGATCTGTTAATCTGCTTTTATTGACTTCCTGGCCAATAACTTCTGGTCATCTCATTTCCACGACCGCCCGCTCTCATTTTCTTTTACTTAGAATCTGAATTGAAAGTATAACACACATAACAAGACTCTATACGACTTTGCAACCAGGCATAAATGAAAGCATAGGCAAAATCCTATAAAGCTTTGTTATGTGAAGTAAAAGAAAAGATAATATTTTTTATCGGTTAACCCTTTGTCTATATGATTTTTAGCTAAAAAAATATTATAGCGGGCTAATCTCTACCCTTTTCGTTATCGGGTAAAAACCTGCTTTTTGTCAAGATTGGAATAAATTGGTATTTGCCCTTTGTTTTTGTTAAAATGAAAAAGTAATAGCATGAGCAAAACTCTCACTATATATTTTATTCATTCTATTTAATTAAATAAAAAAAGTATGAAACAGAAAAAACATTTGAACTATTTTGGAATATTATATATAAATATATACTAAAATTGATATTATTCTCAAGTAGTTATTTGTTTTTGGAAATATATAAACAAAAATTTTATCCCACTACCTTGTTTGAATATGAGCTTTCTATTGGCTGAAACTAAAAAAGCCAGGTATCCTATATTTGCTAAGTTTAGGCTTAATGCAAGTAAATCTAAGAATAAGTTTGTAAAATGATAAAAGAAACTATAAATAAAATTGAACTTTTTGGAAATCTGGATTTCAGAACTATAACTTTAAATCCCGACTTTAAAGAGGATAGTGTTAGAGAAGTAATCATTCTTCCAATATTATATGCTTTGGGGTACGAGGAACAGAATATTGTTAGAAGTAAGACGCTTGAACATCCTTTCTTGAAGGTAGGAAGCAATAAGAAACTCCCGATAAAACTTATTCCTGATTATTCTCTAAAAGTCGAAGGAATTTTTGCTTGGGTATTAGACGCAAAATCGCCCGATAGAAGAATTGACGATTCTGATAATGTGGAACAAGTCTACAGTTATGCAACACATCCTGAAATTAGAAGTACCTACTTTGCCCTTTGCAATGGATTAAAATTCGTGTTATATAGACGTGAATTTACAAATAAGCCAATTCTTTACTTTTCCATTGATGAAATAGAATATTATTGGGACAAGCTGAAAATGTACCTTGCACCTAGAAGTTTTCAGGTAGGCAAAAAAATTGTTTACGACAGAACAGAAACATATGCAAGGGCAAGAGGTAAATTCGATTATGCCACAAGACCACTGCTTGAAGAAATACCAGTAAAAAAGCAACAAGCAAAAAGACACTTTGGAGTTCATGGTTATTTTACAAAGCAAACTTGGAATGTAGTTGCTGAATACATCAAGAATTTTTCAAAGCCTGGTGATTTGGTTCTTGATCCATTCGTTGGAAGTGGAGTAACAGCTGTTGAAGCATTAATGAATAACCGACAGGCAATTTGTCTTGATATCAATCCAATGGCTATTTTTTTAGTAAAGTCACTTATTGCCCCTGTAGAACAAGCAGATCTTTCTAAGGCTTTTAATGAAGTAAAGGAAGAATATCTTAAAAATGAGCCAAACTCAGAAATCGAAATAAAGAAGGCTTTAAAAAAATATGCTTATCCTACAGGTTGGATTTTACCAAAAGGTTCTGATGTTGAAACTGTCGAACAGTTATTCAGTGATAAACAATTAGCTCAACTTGGCTTGCTAAAATCAATCATTATAAAACAGAAGGATGAAAACATTAAGAATTCATTGCTCTTGATGTTTTCAGGCTTGCTAACCAAATTAAATCTTACATATCATTCTTCCTCTGTCAGAAGTGCTGGTGGAGGTGATGCTGCAGCATTTAGATACTACCGATATAGGATTGCGCCAAAAACGGTAGAAATCGATACAATGCATTATTTTGAATTACGCTACAAAAAAGTTTTGGCAGCAAAAAAGGAAATGGAATACTTTATTAACAGCAATACTATTTCTAATGCACAAATTATCAAGGGGACTGCAACCAATCTTCATTTCTTACCCAATGAAAGTGTTGATTACATCTACACAGACCCTCCTTATGGTAAGAAAATTCCGTATTTGGATCTGTCGGTAATGTGGAATGCTTGGCTTGACTTAGAAGTATCGGAAGAAGATTATCAACAGGAAGCAATAGAAGGTGGTGAGCATAATAAGAGTAAGAATGAATATAACAGCCTTATAGCACAGAGCATTAAAGAAATGTATCGGGTTTTAAAATATGACCGTTGGCTTTCTTTTGTATTTGCCCATAAAGATCCTGGGTTTTGGCACTTAATTATCGAAACGGCTGAAGCTTGTGGATTTGAATATATTGGAGCTGTTCCTCAGAAAAATGGACAAACAAGTTTCAAAAAACGGCAAAACCCATTTACCGTGCTTTCAGGACAATTAATAATCAATTTCCAAAAAGCTAAAAACCCAAAAGCTGTTCTAAAAGCCCATTTAGGAATGAATATAGCAGAAATTGTTTTCCAAACCATAGAAGGTATCATTGCAAAAAATGATGGTGCATCTCTTGAGCAAATTAATGACGAACTTATTATCAAAGGTTTAGAACTTGGCTTTCTTGACTTACTCAAAAAAGAATACACTGATTTGACACCTTTACTCATGGAAAATTTTGATTATGACGAAAAAACTGAATTGTTTTCAATTAAAAAAGATACAAAATTTAAAACTAATGTAGACATTCGATTAAGGGTGAAATACTACCTATTGAGTTATCTTAGACGAATGGAAAGAGAGAAGAGAACACCTCATTTTGACGAAATTATTCTATATATAATGCCGTTACTAAAGAACGGAATTACACCTGAAAATCAGACTGTTTCAGGAGTATTAGAAGATATTGCGGAAAGAGTTGGTGATGATTGTTGGAAAATAAAAAGAGGTGGGCAACAAAGATTGTTTGATTGAAAAATAATTTAAATACTTCCAGTATTAGATAGATGCAATGTGGAGAAAGTGCTTAGTTGTAAGAAGGTTAATATTAATAAACATAAAATGTCAACTTTTGTCAACATTACCGAGCTATCTCTTACCGCTTGAAATGTTAAGTTTTGTTAATCTGAAATCTCAACTTTTCTCAACTAAAAGGTTGAACTTTTGTAACAATTAAAAAGATATTTACCCCTGATTTAGTGCAGTATAATGCAGTATAATAAAGTGGTATTTTTGTACGGTTTGTACGGTTTAAAAAAGTGGCTTTTTTGTCAAGTTTGTAAAGTGATCCGCGATATTTCGCGATTTATCGCGTAACCCTTTATCCTATTTTCACCTATTTACAGGTTAGGTTTTTTAATATCCGGAGTACTTTTTTTGGGATTTATTGGGATTTTGCCCAAACTTATTTCTCGATATTTCAGGATTTTGCCTGAAAACTTTTCTGATTTTCTCTGATTTTGCTGACATTTTTTTGCTATTTTCTGTTATTTATAACAAACTTCTATCAGTTAAAAAGTGTTTTTTTGTGATTTTCTGTGATTTACACAACCGATTTTTACCGATTTATCGGTTAGATCTGTTAATATCCGGAGTGATCCTTTTGAGATATTTTGAGATATTACTCAAACCAATTTCCTGATATTTCCTGATTTACCTGGAACTGTTATCCATTTTTCTCCATTATTAACGGGCACCTCTATCGGATTTTAACGGATTTAGCGGTTAGAATGTTAATTTTTGTTAATGTAAAATATCAACTTTTGTATAACTTTTATAGAATTTTTATCACTGCATAAATTAAATATATTACCCCTGCTATTAGAGCAATAATGACGCCGGTTAAAAGTGTTTGAGTTACCTTTTTAGCATATCCCTTCATACTATCTCCTTTTTACCTATTTCGTAACTATTAACTTCTGAAAATGTCAACCTTTTGTACCTTGAAAATGTTTACTTTTGTTAACCTGAAAACTTACCTTTTCTAACAATTGAAAAGATATTAATCCCTGATCTAGTGCAATATAACGCAGTATATTTTGCCTCTTTTTATCGTAAACTTTTATCCTATTTTAACCTATTTAGTGGACTAATTACCACCTAAAAATCTTCTTTCTTGTTGATTTTGTTGAGTATTAGATAACCCTTTTTAGCAATATTCTACGATTTAGCGTTGTAATTTTCTCGATATTTCTCGATTTGCCTGAAAACTTTTCTGATTTTCTCTGATTTGGCTGACATTTTTTTGCGATATTCTGCGATTTTACGCAACCGTTTATCACCGTATAATCGGTTAATATTCGGAGTGATCCCTTTGAGATATTTTGAGATTTTGCTCAAACCTATTTCCTGATATTCCCTGATTTAGCTGGGCCTATTATCCGTTTTTCACCGTTATTAACGGGCATTGCTATCGGATTATAACGGATTTACCGGTAAAGTCTTATTTAATAATCTTTACTCTTTAAGATATTGCGATAATATATTAAATTAAAGAAAAAAATATTCAAAAAAAAGAGGGATTTTTATATAATTTATAGTATAGTAAATAAAGAGAATTGAATATTACCACACGAAGTGGTAAGCATTATGTTAATAACATTGTATATAAAGTCTTTATCAAAAAAAGTAGTTAAAAGAGGTAAACATGAAAACAGAGGATTACAAGAAAATTATCTTTAATTTTGAAGAAAATCCTGGCTGGCAAGATATCTTAATAATTAATGAGTTGTTTAGCAAATTTCCTGATCAGGATATCATTTATAATATATCTGATAAAGAAATGACAGTTTTTTTAAATAAATTAGACTTACAAAAATTTAAAACAGAAATTAATAGAATAAAATCTAATAATATATCAAATTCTTTGGCCAAAATTATTGATACTACTATTTTAAAAATTGAGGCTATTAAAAGTTATGGTTTAAAAGGTAAAAAACGTATTTATGTTGATTACAATAAAGAAAGAAAAGTTAAGGGGAGAAAAGAAAAAGAAATCAACAGAACTAAATATTACTATACGAATGACAATAATTTCTCACGAAACAATAATGTAATTCCAAGCGAATATGAAAACAAAATAATATGTGGTGATAGTTTTGAAGTATTGAAAAAAATGCCTGATAATTGTATTGATTTAGTTTTTACATCTCCTCCATATAATTTTGGTCTTGATTATGAATCAAATAAAGATTCTCATTATTGGGATAATTATTTTGATGACTTGTTTAAAATATTTGATGAATGCATTAGAGTTTTAAAATATGGAGGGAGGATTATAGTTAATATACAACCATTGTTTTCCGACTACATACCAAGTCATCATATAATTAGTAATTATTTTATGTCAAAAAAACTCATATGGAAAGGTGAAATATTATGGGAAAAGAATAATTATAATTGTAAATACACAGCTTGGGGTAGTTGGAAAAGCCCAAGTAGTCCATATTTAAAATATACTTGGGAATTTCTTGAGGTATTTG
>Ga0307380_10006822_pt1 | contig 14933 bp, 14 predicted proteins | sample UN3MG_FD_202239 | JGI IMG/M metagenome (GOLD analysis project Ga0307380, IMG submission 202239) | Soil microbial communities from Risofladan, Vaasa, Finland - UN-3 | ecosystem: Environmental > Terrestrial > Soil > Coastal area > Acid sulfate soil | place: Finland: Risofladan, Vaasa | collected... | reverse complement strand
TCCACTTATTGCCGCTGCCATACGTACCCCCGGCACGCAGCAACTGCTGCCAGCGGCTTTCGAAGATGACAAATGAGTCCTCATCCAGTTTGAGGTCTAATTCTGTATCGCGATACGAGAAGGCGATTTTACTCTCCAGCTTGACTGGTGAGTCTACGTTTGTACGTACTACCGCTTCCGTTATCTGTATGCGATTCTCGGCACCCCCGACCACATCCTCAATGTCGTCTGCGACCGTTTGTGGCTTGGTTCCCAGGTCGGCGTCACGCTTCATTTCAGCAATCTCAGTCGACTTTGAGCTGTACGCCCCATTATTCTCGATACCACTACCAATCCGCATACCACCGTGAACAATCACGGAACCGCCAACCATCAGGTTCTCACCCCCACCCGCATCAGCTATACGCACATTGCCGCCGATGTCCAACGCTGTCGAAATGACGGTCTTGCTAGGAGTTAAACTCAACAACTCACTTGAATTGGGCAACGACGACAAGATGTTCACACCCAGTAGCTTTGCATTGAATTCATTGGCGGCCATATATACGATGCCGTTCGGCACATCCATCGTAACTTGTTCAGTGGCGCCAATATACGTGTTCATACTGTAGCTATACATGTTTGACTTGGGCGCTTTCAGCACGATCCCGCGCAGCTTAGTGCGTTCGCCGTCTTCTTTAAGATCCACATCCTTCAACTTAGTATTCGCCCGGCTTTCGATCAATACGCCACCGTGTGAACTACTGTCATTACCACCCATGATCATACAGTTGCACTCGGCCTTGATGCGAACGTCCTTATTGGATGCAGACACATCTACTGAGTTACCAGCGCGGATCACAGCATCAAACGGGGCCATGGTGATCATACTGCGGCCTGGCTGAAGCATGACATCGCCAGGGCACGTGATCCTGATGTTGCCGCCAGACATGATTATCTGACTGCCATACCCATCTTCAATAATTACCGACCCGTCATCGAGCATGGAAACGGCTGAGCGGCTCTTGTAATACTTGACCTTATCACGCCCCTTGCGGTGATCGACTTTCAGCTCTACGAATCCGGGAAGTTCGAGCGAAAACTTGGTCTTGAGCACGTCCAACGACTTGTCGTACGTTGTACGATCGACCGGCGCGTCGACCTCGCTCTCTTCAGGGTAGTACCAATCCTTCCCGTGCTTGACCAGCCCGTCGGTGCTGTATTTACCCATCACCCAGGCTATGTAGTCATACATTTGCGCAGCACGTAGGCTGGGGTTGTCTTCATCGCCCCACTCGAAATCCGGTACATCTGCCTTTTCACCGGCGAACTCGCTGTCGGTGCGACGTGTATCGCCTGTCGGGTCTTCCGGCGACTTCAATTCCTTGGGCACCGGGATGATGCTGTATTTTTCAAAGATCAGCGCCTTGGCGCTTCTAGTAACCAGCGTGCCGTCACTCGACTGCAGGCATTCAGCCAGCCCACGGTACGTGACACTACTGGACATCGTGTTAATGGGATATGCATCGTAATTTGGCGCACAAAGGAACATCCGGCGAAGGTCACCCAAGTAACCTTTCAGCGTCACACGGCGTGGCCACATGACCTGGTCATCTTCGTTCGGTTCATATGGCGTGTATTCGCTGCCGAACTCCAGCAAACCTTCTTCTGTACGTACCGGGCTTGTCCCTTTTTCGCGCGAGCCCATACTTTCCCACGCATAAGCTGCTTCATACTCAATACCGTTGCATTCGCCTTCATCATTCAGCCTGCGATCATCAGTTAAAGCGTTATACAGTTCGTAGTTGTAACCAACGACGCGAATCAGGTCATCGCCCCAGAAAGCCTGAATCTGTGCGCCGTCGCTGGCCTTCATCAAGGCCATTAACCGGCCTGCCACGAACCCAACGCCCATGTCATTAAATGCGCCCCAATCACCCGGGATTGTGTCAGATGCGCGACCACCGGAGTAATCACCAAACGCAGTACGGGGGTCCGTCAGAATATTGTGGTGGACAGGGTCGTAGACGAAACCAGCGCCACTGCGAGGCACGATTGAGGTAGGAAGCAGCAGGTTTACGCTTGCGGATGACCTCGGCAACGCACCGATGATAATCGGACACTTGTCTATCATCGGGTCGAAGTACAGCAGGACGCGCGTCTTTGGTAGGTAGGAGGACAGTGAACGGGCACCAAGCGGGCTGCAGGAGGTTAACCTGATGTCAACTGCCTGATATGGCGGTGCGCCGCCAGTACGAACAAGATAGACGCCCGCGTAAGCGAACGCGTCGTCTATCGTGCCAACTGTAAAGCGATTACCCGATATGGACTGCATGTTACGCTCGCGCGCAACACCTAAAGGATCTGTAGCCATCTTTATGCCCTGTTTCTACTACCGCTACCGGGATCACCCAGCGCGTTAAAGCCTAGCTTACTTACCCTTTTCCAGCTTCACGAACATGATCGCCAGGTCTTCGTAAATGATCTTGTCCTGCGCCTGCACGGTGTATGTTACTGAGTTAATCACACAGCCAGTAGCAGTCAGCGTGCTCGTACCGTACTGCTGGGCGCCGCAGCCTGGTTCCATCTGCAGGGTCAAATTGTTATTGGCCATCAGACAGACATCGCCGTACTTCTGAATGAAGCCCAACGCCGCATTGCTAGGGCCAATCACGCGTTTGGCGTTGATGCCGCCTTCCGTACGACCAGCAAACATAAACGTCTTGTGGGAACCCAGCTCCCACAGGCGCGTGATGGCCTGCTCGTACTTGAACGTAATGGACTGCATCAGCAGATCGCCTGAAAGCCCCTCGCCGATGTTTGAAAGAATCACGCGAATGGCATCGGCTGACATGGGCGCACCCAGTTCAACCTGACGATTAAAGATGTCTGTACCTTGACTGGACATGTGTCGTCTCCTTTAACTGTTACACCAGTTACTGACCGATCGTCCTCGCTGGCGACCTATCGAAACGTACGCCCAAACGTTCTGGGATCTTAAGCCCTTTTACCCCACTCAGAGTACTGTTTGAAGGCAATGCGTTTACAGTCCCACCCTTCTTTCCCCGCATACTGCCCAAAATGACCTTCAGTGATTCCCACCAATCAGCCGGGCTACTGGCCTGCTTTGTCTGGGCGACAGCCGACCGGATGAGGTATTCAGCACTCTTTATCATCCCACACCTTTATTGTCGTTGATGGACACTACCCCCTTAAGTTTGAGGAGGTAGTGTCCACTTTTTCATCTTAGGACACAATCAAGTAGAGCTCCAGGTTATTAAACGGCGCCGGCAGCTCCAGCAGGACGCGCGCAATGATGCGGTCCTTGAACGTCGGGTGCTGTTCCAGTTGTGTGATCTCCCAGCCAGTAATTTGCGCACCCAGCCGATTGGTAACGATGTTGCTGGAGAACTGAGTCATCAGGGAGATCAACTCGCCCTTGATGATAGCAACCATCGTTGGCGTAACGTTGCCCTTACCAATGTACGTCGCCAGCGTCTGCAGCGCGTTGTAGGAGATGTTGTCCAGATTTGTGGTGACGCTCTGTTCCTTCTGGTTGACATCCGTCTGAGTGCCGCAGGACAGCTGATGCCGTGTGTAGACCAGGCCAATGTTCGGGTCCTTGGTCACGATCCAGTAACCGGACGCAGCCATCGTGTTCAGCTGCGTGGTCGTGAACTCCAGTGTGCGGCTCAGGTCGTCGAAGCCGTTGATTTCGACGTTGGTCAGCCCCTGGTGCGGCAGTACACCGGACCGCAGGCCAGCTAACGCCGCGCACAGGAAGTAACCAGGGAACGTCTTGCCGGCGTTTCCGACCGTATCCGGCCAGACCAAGTACGCACGGCGGCTGGCAAACAGACCAGGGTAGGTCGCCAGTGTACTTGCCACAGCCGTGTTGGTCAGTGTGCGCCAGATCTCGATCTTGCTCGGTGTAACTACCGGCGCGTCAGGTCCGCTGATCAGGCGAAGCGTTTCCTCGTTCAGGACCTCATCGATCGTGAACTCGGAGTAAACGATGTTGCCGAATCCATCCGTTGTGTACAGCGTGCGGACCGTGTCACCTGGGCGGACACCGTTAGTGATGAACTTCTCGCCGGTTGCTTCCACGATGGTGTACTGGGTACCGCTCGTATCCGGATCGTCTTCGATGGTAGCCAGAACCGGGTCACCTGCAGTTACCTCAGACGTCAGGTAGACGCCCAGCAGGTTCGTGCCAAGCATGTTGAGCCAGCAGATGCGCCAGCGACCCTTCTCAGCCGAAGACTCAGACTCGCAGTGCGCCAGCACAGCATCCAGTACTGTCTTATCCTGGGTCAGCGGGACGATGGAGTAGACATCGTCGCGCCCTTCCAGGTAAGACAATGCAAACAGCCAGTCTTCCAGCGTGACTGGTGAATGGCTCCGTACGGAGATGAACTTCACATCTTCGCCATTGGCATTCAACAGCGCGTTGTACACGCCGAACACCAGTGGGTTGTCCGGATCAACCACTGCAGCCGTGGTAAACGTCGTCGGAATGTCAGAAACATCACTGATGCTCCCGACTTCGTCCGAGAACGTGTACACGCGATCGCGGTGTTGTGTGTAGACCTTGCCACCCACGACAGGCAGGGCAACCAGCGTCCCGCCAGAAGCCCAGGTGCTGTCGAAGGCCGTGATGTTGTCTTCGATGCAGATTTCAGTATCAGACTGCGTCCAATTGGAGACGCCGAGGGAGCGCGTCTCGGGCACTTCGATGTTCTTCTTGATGTACAGCGTGAGCCCCAAATCCGGCGCGGCACCGCTGCTCAAGGAGGAGGACGATGAACCGACTGGACACCAGCCGCGCAGCCCTTCCGGCAGATTGTTGGCCAGCACCAGCGTGCGGACCGCACCAGGCGCTTCTGCTGCAACAGCGATGGTGTACTTGTCACCCTTACACAGCCCGTCTGTAGAGATACCTGTGAAGGAGACGTATGCGCCTTGCGTACCGGCCGCATAGGCGGTCGAAGGCAACGTCACCGTGGTAGGACCGGAGATATCGATGCCAGTCGTGGTCGTGACCGTGATCTGCGGCTTGTTCGTATCATTAAACTTGCCGCCGCGTGTTACTTCGACAATGTACGTCGTGTCAGCCGGCCCGATGTAGGTGCCGCTGCTGACCGAGGCGATCGGCGTGTAGGTCTGAGAAACGCTGATCTCCCAGATCTGGCCAACCAGGAACACGTCGTCTATCTCAGCCGTCGGGGCACCCAGCGTGAAGGCTGCCGTCATACCGCGCGTACCGAGCGCGATCTGGGCGCCGAAGGCCACATCGAACAACGTGGATGCCACATCGTCATTACCAGAAGCCGAGGTGATCTTGAAGATCGCTTCGTTCTGGCCGCCACCACCGATGACCTCGACCGTGTAAACCTCTTCCGGATTGCCGTCAGCCAACCCGTTGTAGGCCGTGGCAACCACGCCACCACCGGTCAAAGTTACGTTGTTGGTCGTACCGGCAGTCTTCGTTGCCGACTTAGCAATCGAGGTAGCTGCCTGGTTCGCGACAAGTGCCGTCGAGCTGCCAATTGTGGACGGCAGCGTGTCAGCGACCAAGCCAAGGACCGTGGACCACACCGTAAGTGCAGCGCCACAGTCATTTCCCAGGATCTTGACCACATCGCCGATCTGTACGTCGCGCAGCAAACCGGTCGTGCGTGTGTAGCCGTTGGCCGTCTTGAAAATCAGGCTGTCAGCACGAATGCGGTTTTTGCCAGGAGCCGTCCAGTAAACGCCTGAACCAGAACCCACCGGATCATCGAAGTACTGGAGCAGCGCGTCATCAATGAACACGCGCGTGTACGTATCATCAACCTCGTTACCGGCCTTGCGGCTGGGCCAAGGGTAGCAGGTATCAGACGTGTAATCGTAATTGTCCGTAACCTTGATTGTAGCCTTCTCGTCCGCGTCCGAATACCGGAACAGCTCAAAATGCTCACCCATGATACAGGTATTCAGCATCTGAACGAGGGCTGCAGGATTCTGCAGGAATTCCTGGTAGACCAGGACCTGGGGCAGAATGTAGCTGGCCATTGTTAAAGCCTCCTATCTAACCGCCATGTCAATCGCCAGGGTCTTGAGCCATGGCGCCTCTTGCTGCAAGCGCCACGAACGCATGAAGGTGTAACTCAGAATGACAGGGACAGCAAAGCGCTCGACATCCTCGTCAAGCATTTTGATGTCGTCCGTCTCCGACACCTCCAAGTAGTGTAATTTCATCTCGCCTCGCAGCACAGGCGCGAACGACATGAAATACTCGCACACCTCCTGGCCCAGCAACTCTGCTTCTGCTCCTGATCTACCCACGCAGAAAACTACATGGGCGCCATCGCACTGCTTTACGTGGTAATCACCACGTACTTGAATGACCTTACCATCACTACCCCGCACAGCACCTACCGTCATGCCGTCGTTTATGGCGATCTTCGTCCATTTCCACTTCGCACGCTTTACATAGATCGCCGGCCGGCGCTGGATGTCTTGCGGGTTATACATCCACACCGGCTGGATCTGTATCTTAGTCGTTGCCGTGTCCGGAGTCCAGATATAGTCTTCCAACATCTGTTTTCCGGTCTCGGTATTATCCCCAAAAGCCAGGTTGTCGACGTTAGAGAAATGCGCCTGGCAAGCCCGCGTGAACATACCAGTCATGACGTTCGCAAGGTGCTGCGACGTGCATAAGCTGGTTACCGGATCAAGGTCTACGGCTACCGGTGTTGTTTGTTCGTTCGGGTTTGCCATCGTCTGTCTCTGGTACCCACGTACGAAGGTCTATGCGCGCCACCATCTTGCGCGGAACCAACTTCCCGTGCTTGGGCTTTCGGTACTGAACTACCGAAATTATTCGCTCGCTACCATGCATTCTACGATTCCCGGCGCCATCTGGTCAGCGCTTTCGAATCCGATGGCTTCAGCAAACGCCTGCTTGTTGATGCCGTTCTCATGACAGAACAGTTCAACCCCGTAGTCGAAGGAGTTGATGCGTGCAACCGCAACCTTCTCCAACTCGGCCTGTTTGATCTGCTCGTCGCCTTGATCTTCTACTTCGTACATGTTGGCCTCCTTTGTTTCCTCTGTGATGTCCTTGACTGCCGGTTTCTTACGGCGCATCAAGTAACCGCCGGCGTAACCCAGACCGCCGGATAACAAAGCATACGTCAACGCCTTGTTTCTACTACCTACCATGGGTATCTGGGGTATATTCGGATCGATTGATGTTAGCTGATTCAGCGTTTGTGATAAATTATCAATCTTCAACCTATCCAATTCACGACGTGCCAGGGCATACGGGTAGGCACTTGCAAGACCGCCTACCAACGTGCCCTTAAGACCCGTCTTCCATGGATGTGGATCGTCTGGATCGCTGTGTATCTGCGAGGCGAACCCGCCTGGGCCACCAAGCAAACCAACAAGTGCACGCGTCCCCGTACCTGCTTCCTTTGGCATTTCCATCCCCGGTTCAACTTCAGCCTGATTCATCAACCGCTTGCGAATCCACGGCGCCAACTTTTTCGCGCCGAGAACACCGCCACCAAGTCCAGCTGCACCGCCTACCGCCATGCCCATGCCTGTGGAACCAAGCAGCCGCTTGATCGCATCAACACCCATGCCAGCTGCCGTACCTATGCCAGCGCCGGCCAATGCACCACCAAGCGCGCCAGTGGCCCCCTCGCCTTCTTCGGATTTGAAAAGACCAACAGGTGCACCTACAGCAGCACCCGTTAAAGTCCCGAGGAGCCAAGGTTTATCCTTAAGCAATTTCACCAGTGCCTCATTGCTGATCATGGTTCAAACCTCCAACTACCATTATCACCAGTCGCTGTCGATTTTCAAGCCGGCATGCGGTCCGCATTGATCGACCGACGACGACGAGGAACTCGACGATGTTCCTTCAACCGGTATGTTGTAAATGATGTCTGTCACTGGCGCAAGCCTTACCTCAACCTTAAGTATGATCGGCACGCCGCTTATCTCCGCGATACTGCTGAGGTTGTTCACGTAAAATCGTTCCCCAGTATCACGACGGACATACACATCGTTCGTATCAAGGTACGGGTAAGCCACAACGCGGCCGACGCGCTGAATATTGTTGGTCAACGATACGTTCTCATCACGCTTGAACTCGCGCGACCACGGTGCCTCCATGGTGATCCTGAAGTCGATCCCACGGAAGTAACCACCAAGGAAACCGGTACCCCAGCATCGCACGCACGCGGTGGATTGGACTTCGTTAGTATCAAACTCCTTGCACCGGTCACACGAAATGCCCCAACGCCGCCGCTTCAATATCCAGCCTACATTGGTCACATTTGAACGCTTCCGCTGGACCAGGTACTCCTTACGGCAGATCTCCCGTGCCATCAGCCAGTCGCGTTTTGACAGAAATCCGTTCGCCTGCTGTGGCTGGCTTACGTGTACCTGGCACACGCCACTCTGATCCACTGTGGATGGAAGCACCAGCCGCACACGGTAGTAGAAGTCGATCAACTGATCCCAATGCCACTGTGTTGTGTCGTAGAAGGCGCAGGTGTCGACTATCGGCTGCTGATTCAGCGGTTCCCATTCATTGGTGCCCGGTCTACCGAAGTCCACGTAGAAATGGTACGGGCCGGGTGTGTTGAAATTAGGGAACAGCTCCCACGCGATCATGTTCCCACCGAGCGGCTGTACGACCGTCTGGATGCGTTTGAAAATCCCGCATCCCAGCCGCGTGATGTCGGCTGGGTTGTAGATGCTCGACGGCTGGCCATTCGCCAGGTGGGTAGGTGCAGTCACTCTTTTTTATTCTCGATTGAAGCCTGTATCTTCTTCTTGGCCATGTAACGGGCCACTGCATCTTCTTCGTCTATCAGATCCAAAGGCTTTGTAGCCAGGGCGCGCCCAAGTGAAAGATTGTTGTAAGGTCTACGCCCGTAGCGGCGCATATACTGATTGGCCACGCGCTTGTCACCCGCATGCTTGAGTACATCAGCCAGCGGGGGCGATTCAGCCAGCCGTTGACCCTTCAGAAGCCGGTTAGTTGAATTTATGCCGTGCTTTGCCTTCAGGATATCCAGTCCCTGATTTACAGCCAGCGGGTCCATGTTGAAGACGTCGCGCTGCTTTGTTGCCCGCTCGGCAAAAGGCATCTCCATCGGCAACTGACGGGATGCGGGGGGTATCTTGGGTAAACCAGGCGGTACCATGGGGTTAGCCCACGGCGCAGGCTCTGGGCCAGGCGGCGGGCCACCAGGCGGCGGACCAGCCGGTCCTTGCGCCTGTTTCAGCATGGCGCGCACATGCCGCTCAGCATCACGGCTTTGGCTGAACAAATCTGCCATGTGCCCTCCTTAACGGTACGGATTGTTTTTGTAACCACCCAGCGACGCGTAAGCGCCACTAAGGTTGATCTCAATCTTCTTCTGCTTCATCCAATCCGTCCATTCCTTACGCAACATATCAGAAAGGCGCAAGTAATCAGGCCACTTCTTCGTATCCATGACCTGCACACCACCGGCGCTGTAGTCCAAGTCGTTGCGGCGCATCCATATGGCAGCCATCCGCAGTAATTCAGCCACGGTAGCGCGCGTCCAATGGTACCGGAACGGGAAATCAGTGACTACGTATGGGGCAACGGGTGGCGGCGTCTCGTTCCACTGATCTACCGGCTGTCGGATCGCCCAAATAATCTCATGCGTCTCGAATTCAACCTTATCGATCAGGAAGTTGACCTCTGGGCACGTATCACGGATGGAAAGGCGGATTTCAGGCACTGTGATCGGCCAACCCGGGTTCCAGATGTTGTAGATGTCCAAACGTGGCCGAATGTCCATGTAAAACGGCCACTGTTTACGCGCAACACCATGTTCCCACACGATCGCCGTACCAAGGAATATGCCAGGCTTCTCCGTGCCCCGACCTGTCAGCGTGAAGTTGACAGTACCGGCCTTTGCTTCTTCGGTGGTAGGCATGTCTGCCATGACGCAGTACGAATACGGCAACTGCGTGGCTTCTTTGAGTACGATTTCTACCCCGTGTTTGGGCGCCGTGCCGCTCGAACTACTGGAACTGGATGACGATGAAGAAGACCCGGGGGGAATATCGTAAACGGTAAGATCCAACGGCGTACCGCCGCACATATCGTACAGCTTCACCTGCAGCTTTTCGAAGGTGTCTTGGCTTGTACAGATAACTGGGATGTTATCGGGACAAGTTCCGATTTGATCGAGGCAATCATTTGCGAAGGCCACAGCTATATCCCCCGATCAGGCCACCCCCAAAGAAAAGCCGCGCGGCAGTCGGGGTTTCTGCCACGCGGCATCCGACCTGCCGGCCTTGACACAGGCCGCGTCGCGGAAACTACGAAGAAAGGCTGCTGGATGAATCCTGCAAATCCACCACAACCACGTTCCCGTTGGCAATCTCGGTCTTGAGTGCACTGATTTCGGTCTTGCGGGAGAACCGGTTAAGGCCGCCGGCAAGAAGCGTAATCAGATCACCATCAAGCAGCACGCCGGCGCCATTCGCCAACTGTGCGCCATGCGGCGGGATGAACCCGAAAAACCGCGTTGCCCCGGAGGTATTCGTAACCAGAGTTCGAGCCATTGTCTATCTCCTTATGTTGCGTGCTGCTCCCTGAGGATGACGTAGCCACTACCAGTGGCTGCACTCATCACAATCTTGTACTCGCCCGGCGGAATGTCCTTTGCGACCCACAACACGGGGCTGCTGATGCCTGTCTTCTGCTCTGCCAGCACCCACTCATCTGTTGCCGGTAACGACGAACCGCTTGAGCTGGAAGACGAAGAATCAGCATCCCGTAAGTATTCCTGATCGATCGGCGCACGCAACCACAATTGGAGCGTGACGTTGGTAAAACCCGACGGAATGACAGCAACCAGGATGCGCGCATCCTTGCCGTACTGGTTCGTATCGCCGTTGCTCAGTCCAACCGTCGACTGACCACCGGCGCCGGTGTCCAAAATCGGGATCGACGGATCAATCACGCCAGCTGCATCTACCGCAAGAACAGTGCGATAAGATGCACGCCGGGTGATATAAGTCGCCCCTTCTTTGGCTCGTTGACCAGGCATCCTTTAACTCCCTCGATTCCCTTGGCCTACGTTACCGCTGTGAGGCGAGCAACGCGCTCAGCAGGTTCGGGTCAGCCGCGAGTTGCTGACCGATCGGCGACTGAACTTCAGCCACCTTCTCCGCTTCTTGCGGGAGTTCGGCCAGGTTCCTTGCAGCCTCGGCAACCAGCTGGAAGCCACTCTGCTTCTCATTGGACATCGCCTGTTTGACGCGCGCAGTCGTGTCCATGACAGCGTCGAGTTCATCAGGCGCCGTAATGTGGATGTTCATCTCTGCGGCCTTCACGAGGAAGGCGGGGAGGTAGACCTGGTTGAACAACGTTTCCATGGAATCGTTGTACTCTGCAGCCTTCAAACCTTCGTCTTCACCGCTCATGCGATTCACCAATGCTCCTGTTCCAAGGCCAGCGCCGAGTGAACCAAGCGCACGACCACCGTGCGCAGCCCATGGCGAAGCAGCCGCATTCTGTGCACCCAGCAACTTCAGCAAAGCAGGTAAACCAGCCGCGCCTGCCATACCACCGGCAAGACCAGTACCAGCGCCAATGCCGGCGCCAAGCCCACCACCGCCGCCCAGCGCACCACCAGCGGCACCAAGCCCAGCCGCACCAGCGTGCGGACCGTACTTCGAAAGCAAACCCCTCAAATCCATACCACCAGCTTCCGGCGCTGCACCTGCAGCAGCAGGGGCCGCAGCAGCAGCAGGGGCCGCAGCAGCGGCGGCAGGTGCTTTAGGAGCCGCAGCAGCGGGTGCTTCAACCTTAGGGGCAGCAGAAGGAGCCGCCTTAGGTGCTTCAGCTTTAGGGGCAGCAGCAGGAGCCGCCTTAGGTGCTTCAGCTTTAGGGGCAGCAGCAGGAGCCGCCTTCGGTGCCGCCTTCGGTTCTGCCTTCGGTTCTGCCTTAGGCTTGGGCTTGGGCTTGGGCTTAGCTTTCCCAGCTGACGGAGTGCCAGCGATATTGAGCTTACTATCGGGAAGCCAACTACCCGCCATCGGAACAGTATTGGATTCCTTCAGGTGCAATGCCAGCTTCTCAAGCAGGGTCATGGGTTTCTCCTTATTAGCGGGATTGCGGCTTGCAGCCTTCCCGTAAGTACCAGAACTTGTGGCGGGAGTCCCTGCCATTTGGTAAGGATTCTCCTCTGCCTGTTGTTTTTTCCTTACCGGCGTCAACGCACCGGCAAGTGCACCACCAGCCCCGCCGCCAAGCAAATCGCCGACAATCTGTTTGCTGGGGTGGATCAAGCTGCCGCCAATCCCACCACCGGTGAAACCAGCCATCGCACCACCCGGCAATGCGTCTGTGAAATTGCCTCCGCGAATCTTGCTGATCAGTCCGGCTATTAACGCACCCGTTCCGGCCTGAGCACCGACACGCCCCAGCATACCACCGATCATGGATGGGGTACCTGCAAAATCGACTGATTTCTTCTCGGTAGACATCTCGCTACCTCAAAAGTGTGGGTCGCGGATTATGGCGCGACCCACACCCTTACTCCAAACAACCAGCTTTACGACACGAAGTCAACACGACCGACGGCGGCGACGTTCGCCACGCAGGCGCCCAGGCTCTCGTACGCAAAGAATTCGAGCATGTACGCGCGGCGGTCGATATACATCGTGGTGTCTTCGAGGATGAAAAACTTGCCCATGAACTTCGGCTCAGCAAACAGGAAAATCGTGCTGTCGGGCACCAGATCGCGCTTGATCGTGACGATCATGCGCACGCCCATGATTTCCCGTTCGGCGAAACCGGTCCGCAGGAGTTCCTGCGACATATCGCCACCAACCTCGTCACGGCCCCACTTCACGATGTCCCAGATGCTGACGTTGTTGATCAGCACCGTGGCCACGTTGAGGTGCGACGGGGTGCGGGGCAGGACCTTCATGGCTTCGGCCAGGGTGTCGCGGGTAATGCCGCCGCTGATCGTCACGTACTGCGCGACGCCAGTGGACGGAATCACGACGTTGGCACCCAGGAGCAAGCTGTTGAGGGTGGCAACGAACTTGCCGTCCTCGGTCGCCAGCATGTCCTTGATGGAGATGTCCGACAGGATCTGCCGGATGTCCATGTCGTACGTCCGGAGTTCATCAACGTCCTTGGTGAACTTCGGGGTGAGGATGCGGTCAAACATCACGCGGTAACGCGGCCCGCGAATGTACCGGTTGACAGTCAGCGTGGCGAACGGAACGCTGATGGCTTCCGGTGCATCCGGTTCAAGGTCGATCACCTTGACGGGCTTGTCCGTATCGACCTGCCGATCGAACTCGTCATTGGTGATGGTCACTGGCGGGATAATGCGGCGAAGGAAACCATCTTCGCGCATCTTCACCCGCGTGTAATCGTTGATCGCGTCCGACGCTTCTTTCTTAAGACCCCAATCATCCGAGGTGAGACGCGTTAACATCGCGTCATTCAACGCCTTGGTGTTGGGGACAGTCGTGTTACCCATGGTGCTGCCTCCTTGTTACTCGCGGCCTGCCTTACTGGCAGCTAACCGCACGCACAACACTGAAAAATACTCATCGCCCTACTCTCTGTAGGGCGATACACAGTCAGATTACGGCGCAGCGCGGTAGGGCAGGTAAACCGGCCAGAACCGCACGTACGTCTTCTTGTACTCGTTCGTGAGCGGACCTTTGTCCGACACGATACCGACAACCAGCTCACCCGAATTCAGCGTGGTGACCTTCAGCTTGCCGAGGTCGGCGCCGGGGGTGTTCTCGACTGTCAGCGGGATGTTGGGGTTGTAGCCGGTGCTGAGGTACTCAGTCGACTCCAACTCATAGGCACCCACGCCGACCAGGCCGACGAGGACACCACCGGAGATGTTACCGACATCGGACGAAACATCGAAGTCCGTCTGATTCGGGAACGCAAAGATGGGCATCCCGGCCCAGCTGTTGCTGTAAGGACAACCCCGTTTGATCTTGTCGGTCGTGGGGTCGATGTGGACCACCATTCCGGACAAAATCCCAGTCTCGCCAGTGGCGATCTCTTTGGACTTGTCCAGGGCATACGGAGAAGGCCAACCCTTCCGCGCATCCAGGGTGTGGTCGAACATCTGGGCCGGCGTAACAGTACCAGGCATGTTTGTCATCCTCCTTGGGATTCTTTGTTCAAACCTTCGTCAACGTTTCTCACACATTACGACATTGTCACTTACGCAACACTGAAACCCAGCCGCGCGTAGTAAGCACGGTCAGATTCTTTGACGTTGTTGCTCGCGTCCCGCCTGCTGGTATCACTCGCTTCCTTGTTCGCCGGCTCGCCCATGCGAGTAACGGTCTGACTGCCGATAAACTCGGCCGTCTTCTGCAGGCTCTCCATGACGGAGACCGGCCCCTGCAACTTCAGAATCGCCGCCTCGCGGGCGTTCGCGTCAAGCAACCCAGCCTTGACTAGCGAGTCCGCCAACGCAGGTGCGCGACGATGCATCTCCACCTGGACACGACCGGTCTCTTCGAGAAGCGCAGAACTCTTCTCAACGTAGGTCAGCATGTCCTGGAGGACTTGATCGGGAACTTCCATTGCGCTACCTCCTCGAAAATCCTCGTGTCCTATCAGGCGACAAGGCTCTTCAGAGCCCTAGCCATCTTTACCTTAGCCGAAGCCATTTTGGGGACACCTTCATCGGCACCACCACCACCACTCTCGTGTTCCGCCAATGCCTGTGCCAGCTCTTCGGGGGTCACACCGGCCTGGTCCAACGCCTCGGCCAGCTGATCGATAATGCCCTCATCGCCGCCGCCACCAGCATCGCCACCACCGTCATCAGGCGGAGCACCCTCATCTTCGCCACCACCACCAGCGGCCAACTGCGCCGCTAACTCCGGGGGGAGCCCGCCACCGGCGTCTCCAC
>Ga0307380_10006821_pt1 | contig 14935 bp, 12 predicted proteins | sample UN3MG_FD_202239 | JGI IMG/M metagenome (GOLD analysis project Ga0307380, IMG submission 202239) | Soil microbial communities from Risofladan, Vaasa, Finland - UN-3 | ecosystem: Environmental > Terrestrial > Soil > Coastal area > Acid sulfate soil | place: Finland: Risofladan, Vaasa | collected... | reverse complement strand
CGTGGCCGGGTCCCGGCGCGCCGGGACACGACCAGGCGAGATGTCCTTCTGGCCTTCGGCCATGAATACCGCAGTTCGGCAGGATTGTAATCGGCCGGCGCGACATCGTCAACGCATGAAAAGGTTGGCGGTGCGGGGCGGTGCTGTCGGATTTCTTTCGGACGAAGCGGGCGGGCGGCAACGGCTGGGAGACGTAGGCGCCCGGGCGCTTGCCACAGCGCCCAGTGAGACAAGGAATATGCCCACGATTGTCTTCATCCTCTTGACTCCGAACGATTGCCTTGAGGCGCGGCCTATTGGACGTCGCCTCCACTCGTCTTGTTGGCCCTATCTGACTGTGCCATACCGCAGAAATCCGCGCCCGGGAGAAGTTCCTTGCCACTTGCATTTGTAATGCTTTTTCACATACTTGTACCACACCTCTGGCGGATTCACTGTGCGCAAATCCAAGGCGTCGATAATGCGGTCGGTTGTCTCTTTGGGGCAATGGCCGTGATAGCCAAGAAGTAGAACCCGATCGCTGACAGCCACAACGTCTAGCCAAAGGTTGTTTAGTTCTACCTGTTCCAACGCTATTCTAGCGGCCTCGCTCAGTTCAGGATTCACGCAGACGTAATAGAAGTACTCATCACCAACTTCTGCGAGGTTGCTTGTTCTCAAACGACCGTGTTCCAGTTTCCATTCGAGAGACGTTCGCGAGTTGAGCGATGCCTGCAGTTCTTTCAGGTCAATGTCAGCCACGCGCCGGTAGGCCGTGAACGGCTGGTTGTTGAAGTCGCCGCCGATGAACAGGATGTCGTTTTCGGGTTTAGCGCCTCGCGCGAGCATGACGTTGAACGACTCGGCGTCGCCCATCGGATCGCCATTGCGCTCGCGGAAATAGACGACGTATGGGTTGCCGTGGAGAACCGTCAGGATAAAGGGACATGCTTCACGGAGGTGGCCTCCGGAAATGCGGCCTGCAAGGTAGATCGGCTTGTCCTTGAGGAAGTCCGCGTACTGGGCGGGCAATCCGGCCGCCACAGACTCGTCGGCCTCGAACCTGTAACTCCGGAGAGGAATATGCACCGGGCCGCCGGCCAACCTTGTCCAAAGGTCCGCGTCCGTCGCCCAGGTACCGGCAAGTCGGCTGGCGACGACGTTTTCGGGATCCGGCGCGACCTTGACACCTGCGGAGGCGGCCCCGAGGACCACTGCCGCACCCGTCGCCAGAAGCACACAGAACCCAAGTTGCCGTCTCATACGCATCTCCTTTCCCGTCGGTCCAATGAGAAATGCACGCTGGTTTAGACGCTGACCGGGTGAAATGGTTCCTTCCGGCCGGTTCGGGGGACAAGACGTTGACACCCCCGCTTCTGGTGCTATAATCCCCTTGCCAACCGAATGCCGGCCCTGGGTGGGGGCATAGCTCAGTTGGGAGAGCGCCTGGATGGCATCCAGGAGGTCGGGGGTTCGAGCCCCCCTGCCTCCACCAGTCTTCGTTCGCCGCTTGCGGTGAACGAAGACTGCCCCGGCGAAGTGGCCTGTTGGCCACGAAGCCGGGCGGCTTCTTCGCATCCGACGGCGCGGCGAACTTCGCCCTGGCAAGCCACCTCGTAAAAACAAGCAAGGCTGACGAGGCGAAGGCTGCCCGCACCTTTGCGCCGACCACTTTCCCCCCTACGGCTTGCCTTTGTGGCGGACGATCTCGCCGGTGACCATGAAGATGACGTGCTCGGCGATGTTGCTGCAGAGGTCGGCGATGCGCTCGAGGCTCTTGGAGACGACGATGTAGTGGGTCGCGAACTCCAGGTGCTCGGGGTCGCGCGCGACGGCCTCCAAGAGGAGCCGGTAGGCCTCCTCGTTCAGAACGTCCATGGCATCGTCGCGCTGGCGGACACGTCCGGCCAGGACCGTATCCTTCTTGCCGAATGCATCCAGGGCGTCGGTCAGCATCTCCGTCGCGATGTCGCTCATCTGGGGGATCTCGTCGGGGACGTCGCCGCGGCCCAGATGGGCGAGGGGCTCGACGCACTCGGCGATGTTGGTCGCCACGTCGGCGATCCGCTCCAGGTCGGTGCTGATCTTGATCATGGCCAGGACGCGATTGACATCCACGCGGCCGGGCTTGGCGGTCAGAAGGAGGTCGATGCACTTGCGTTCGACGGCCAGTTCCTGCTCGTCGGTCCTGGAGTCCTCGGCGACGGCTTTCCCGGCCGCCGCCACGTCCAGGGCCTCCAGGGCTTTCAACGTCTGCCGGAAACGCGCGAGGACCTCGCGGCCCATGGTCCCGAGCAACTCGCGCACGCTGTCGGCGTCACGGCGGGGTTCAGCCACCATCGGTATCTCCTTCCATGCGCCGCACCTGTCGGCATGCCCGCCACAGCCTTGGCAAAGGCGGGTCGCGGCTCGGTTAAAGATTTCTTGTCGGTCGCCAGCCGGCCCGTCGTGGGCCAAGGCGCTCGGGACACGCTTTCAATCCTCGGGCCGGGGAAGCACGTACGGACGACCCGTCACCTCGTCGCACTCGACGCGGACGCGCGTCTCGTAAACCGTTTCGAGGACGTCGGTGCGAAGCACCTCCGCCGGCGTCCCCGCGGCAGCCACACGCCCGTTCGAAATCAGGACCACGTCGTCCGCATAGGCGGAGGCGAGGTTCAGATCGTGGCTGACGCAAAGGACCGTCATGCCCTGTTCGTCCCTCAGCCGCACGAGCAGCCGGTGGATGGCCTGCTGGTGCTTAATATCCAGGAAAGCGGTCGGTTCGTCCAGCAGGATCAGGTCGGGCTCCTGGGCGAGGGCACGGGCGATGACGACCCGCTGCCTTTCGCCGCCCGACAGGTCCTCGAGATTGCGTTCGGCGAATCGCTCGGTATCCGTGAGGCGAAGGGCCTCGCGGGCGGCATGCCAGTCGCCCGCCCCCTCGAATCCGAGGGCGCCGGTGTGCGGGCTTCGGCCCATCAGGACCGTCTCGAGGACCGTGAACGCCAGAACGGAGGAGGTTCCCTGCGGCACGTAGGCGACGCGTCGCGCGAGCGCCCCGGCCGGATAGTCCGCCGGGCGGAGGCCCGCGATGCGGACCTCGCCCGACGCCGGCGCCAGAAGCCCCAGAAGAATTCTCAGGAGCGTCGTTTTGCCGCTCCCGTTCGGTCCCAAGAGCGCGACGAACCGGCCTCGCTCCACGCCAAGTGACAGGCCGCGCAGGACGGGCGGCCCCGCCCCGTACGCGAAAGCGAGATCGCGGACGTCCAGATAAGGCCCGTCAGCCCGGGGGACGGTCTCGGTTATTGGACTTCGGCTGTTCTGCGCCATCGCGTCCTCAGGAGGTACACGAAGAACGGCCCGCCACACATCGCCGTCAGCACGCCGACCGGCGGAGGCGGAAACGGAGCGACCGCCCCTTCCAGCAGGCCCGTCGCCAGGTTCGCCAGCACCAGAAACGTCGCCCCGAAGAAAAACGAGGCGGGCACGAGCCGGCGATGGTCCGGGCCCACAACCATTCTCAAGAGGTGCGGCACGATGAGGCCCACGAAACCGATCGGACCGGTGAGCGCGACGGCGGCTCCGGTCACGAGACTCGCCACGACGAACGTCACGTGCCGCACACGCTCCACCCGGACGCCAAGCGTCCCCGCCGTCTCCTCCCCGACCGCAATCAGGTTGAACCCCTTGGCGAGGAAGGCGAAGACGACGGCGGCGCCGACGGCCAGAACCGCGACAACGCCCACCAATCCCCACTGAAGGTCGAACCGGCCGATGTTCCCCATCATCCAGTACGCGATGTCGCCGCGCGTCTCCGGCCTGACGAGGCCCATCGTGAGCATGATGACGGCGGCGTAGAAGGCGTTCAGGATGACGCCGCTCAGGAGGAGGGTGTACGGCTCGAGTCGGCCGCGGCGCTGGGCGATGGCGTACACGGTGCCGACCGTCACGAGGGCGCCGAGAAAACCGAAGATCGGCTGAACGAGGACGCTCACGAAGAGGCTCGAGAGGATGACGCCGAGGCTCGCGCCGCCCGAGACGCCCAGGATGTAGGGGCTGGCGAGCGGGTTCCGGAGGAGCGCCTGAAACGCCAGACCCGCGAGCGCGAGCGCGCCGCCCACGACGCTCGCCGTCGCCACGCCGTAGAGCGCGTCGCGCAGGGCGTCGTTCAACTGGGGTCCGGACTCCCAGACCCAGACCCGCGCGCCGAGGACGAGGGCGGCGGCGGCCACCACGAGCCACAGCGCCAGCCAGGCCAGCACGGTGACGGCGTAGCGTCGGGCTGAAAGAGGCTGCAGGGTCACGGCGAGCGCTCCTGGAGTTCCGGGTGAATCGTCTCCGCGAGGCGCTCCGCCGCCAGACCGACCCGCGGGCCGGGAATCGTCAGGTACGGCTCCGTGAGGATGTGGACGCGTCCGCCGGCCACGGCGGGGATGCTGGTCCAGCCGGTCCACGCGCGGCGGATGGCTTCGACGCGGTCGGGAGCGCCCTCGTCGCCGACCGCATGGACGAGGATGACGTCCGGCGCCGCGGCGATGACCTTCTGCGGGCTGACGGTCGGCCAGTTGGCCCGGTCGGGGTAGGCGTTCTCGGCGCCGGCCACCTCCAGAAGCGCATCCACGAACGTGCCCCGCCCCGCGACCATGATCCGCGCCGAGCCGACCGTCATGGGAAAGGCGAAGAGGACCCGCGGTCGCGCCAGGCCGGCCACGCGCCGGCGAACAGCCGCCAGGTCCGATTCGATGCGCGCGACGAGGGCGCGGGCGGCGTCCTCGCGGCCGGTCTCGCGACCGATTACACGGATGGAGTCGAACATCTGCGGCAACGTGTCGGACCGAAGGGTCACGGTCCGGACGCCCCGCGCCTCGAGCCCCCGCGCGACCTCCTCGCGGCCGGTGATCAGAAAAGCGAGCGTCGGCTTCAGCGCAATGACCTGGTTGAGATTCATGTGCAGCGTGTCGCCGACGACCGGCAGGGCACGGGCCTCGGACGGCTCGTTGCACCAGGTGGAGCGGCCGACGACCTGGTCGCCCAGACCCATGGCAAAGAGGATCTCGGTGACGTTGGGGGTAAGGCTGAGGATGCGCAAGGGGCGCTCGCCCCCGCCGCCGGCCGGCGAGGCCGGCTCAGGCTCCGAGCACCCGAGGGCGAGGCCCAGGAGGGCCAGGCCCGCCGCCAGCATCCCGATGTGCCGATCGGCCTTCATCATTCCGCCGATTCTAGAAATGCGGCGGCCACAATCAAGGCTAATGGGCCACGGCGGCGAGGGCGTGAAAGGGCGCGAAATCGTTCGAGCCGGCGGCGGGAGCCGCCGGGCACCTTCCTTGCCGTGGCACGTCCACGGTAGGGAACGTGCCCGCCCGCTTCCGCGGGCGGCTCGCACGACATTGCGTCCCTTCAGCGCGCGGCGGCGTTTGGCGAGGTTGACGCCCGCGCGGGGGTCTGGTAGGATTCCGTGGTTCGTTTGCGGGCTCGAGGCGGTCGCCACGGCGACCGGCGGGCCTGTGGCGCGAAAGCGGAAGAACCGGAGAAACGGCATGGCGACCGACGGGGATCCCTCCCGGGACGTGCCGGCGCGGAGGCCGATGGGGCTGGGGCCGGTGACGTCGGCCCGGGCCCACCTGGAATCCACCGCGGGGCCGGAGAAAGGCCAGACGTTCCGTATTGCGCCCGGGACGACCACGCTCGGCCGCGATCCTGCCTGCGAGGTCGCGCTTTCGGAGTCGGCCATTTCCCGCCAGCATTGCCGCATCGAGCGACGGGAGGACGAGTGGATTCTGAAAAACCTGAGCGACAACGGGACGCGGCTGAACCGGAAACTCGTTGACGAGGCGGTGCTGTCGGACGGGGATGACATCCGGATCGGGGCGAAGACGCGGCTGCGGTTCGTCGTGGAGACGGCGGCAGCGTCGCCGACCGGCCGGCCGCAGTTCCGCGCCCGGACGGCCGAAGAGGAGACCGAGGAGGCCGCGCCCGAGGCCGAAGCCGAGGAGCCGCCTTCCCTTTTCCGCCGGCGCAAGGGTTTGTTCATCGGACTGGCCATCTACCTGGCGGTCGTCGTGCTCCTAGCGGCGGTGCTGGCGCTGCGCGGAACGGGCGGCGGCGGAAGCGTCGAGATCCCCGTCCTGGCGCTCGAACCCACGATCCAGCCGGCGCCCGGCGCCTCACCGCTTCGCGTCGTCAAGGAATCGCAGGAAGGCGTCTGGTGCGAGGGCGATTTGAATCAGCCCATCCTGGTGCGCAAGGAGGACCTGGACTCGGGAAAGGCGAAGCGCATCCCCGGCATCCGCCAGGCCATCGAAGGCATGGCGAACGTGTACCGCCAGGAACTTCCGCTGAACCTGTCGGCCGCCCCAAAGTTCCGCGACAAGGCCCTCGACCTCTACGACCGCCGCAACGCCGAACCGCGGAACCTCTTCGGGTCGGTCCGGTGCTTCCAGCAGGCGCTGGCGTATTACGGCGGCCGCAATTTCTTCCCCAATCAGCCGACCGTCGACAAGATCTACCTCGATGCCCTGAAGGAACTCGAGGCAGAGATCGGCCGGGAATACAACAATGCCGTCGTGGACGAAAAGACGGGCGACTATAAACGCGCCGCCCAACGCTACCGGCACATCCTGGACATGATCCCGGAGAAGGAAAACCCCATCGTCCAGAACGTCATTCGTCGGCTGACGGCTCTTCGCGATCTTGAGCCGGAACGCTAGGCGGCGTCGGCGGAACCGCACCGGGCTCCACCGGGTATTTCTTCATGAATTCCTTCCACTCCTCCAGACCCGAGGGCGGAGATTCGTCCGGCCCTTCCGGGGGCGCGGGGAGTTCCGTCGGCGGTGGAGGGGATTCGATCGGCGGCGCCACCTCGCTCTCGGTCGAAGGACCCCACGGTTTCCAGACGCCGGCCACCACCAGCACCGCCAGAACCAGGACTACCAGGCCGCTGAGAACGGCGGCGGCGACCAACAGTTGCGGCCGGTCGGCCAGCCAAGCCCACGCCAGGCCGAGCCATCCGCGGACCTGCCGGCCCGTTTCGTGCGCCCGCCGGCCGACCGTCCGCGCCGCCAACGCCGCACGTCTCGACGCGGGCAGCACCGCCGGACGCTCGTCCAGGCGCGGGAGGAGAACGCGTATCCGGCGGCGGTCCAGGCCCACCAGCGCGCCCACGGACGAGAGAATCTTGCTCCGTTGGTCGTCGGGGCGGCCCCCGAGCCGCTTGATCCGCCAACCCATCCGAAGGACCGTCCCCTCGGGGTCGCCCTGCGCTTGCCGCACGAGCGACATCCGGTCCAGCAGGCGCGACTCCTGGGTGACCTCTTCGGCCACGACGCGCGCGAGGCCTTCGGGGATGCCGAGCGCTTTCTGAAGACCCTTGACGGCCTCGGCCCGCCGCTCCAGAGGAATGTCGTCGAGGCAACTGCCGAGCACCACGGCATCGCGGTAGATCCAGAGCCCCTTGGGCAGATTCAGACCGTGCTCGCCGCGCGCCGGCCAGGAGTCCATCCGCGGGCGAAGGAATCGCATGATGGTCGGGATCAGCCGTGACACCGGCACGCCGCTCTCCCGGCAGGCGATGAGCCAGGCCTCCAGCGTCTCCGGTTCGTGGGACCGATTCGCACAGTGCCCGTCGTAAAGGGCCTCGATCGTTTTCCGCCAGCCGCGAAGCAGGTCGTTGTCGTAGACCCGCCTCTTGGCGGCATTCGTAAGGACGGAGACGGCCTGGCCCACGTCGGACAACAGGCCCAGCGCCTGCTTGCGGTACCGGCCGATCTGGTAGGCCCGGATCTTGCGTTTCACTTCGCGGGCGGCCTGGAGGATGCGCGTCGCGTCCCGCTCGAGCGGCGGTACGCCGAGCAGGTCGTAGTACGTCGGCGAGGGGCTCGTCACGCCGAGCCAGTCCCGGTACAAGTCCTCCAGGGACATTTCGCCAGGCTGCTTTTGGGCGGAAGGATTCTCAGTCATGGGCGCCGGCACCATCGGATGAATAACCGGCCCCAATATAGTGATTCCGCCGCCCTCTGACAATCGAGAAGCGCCGGGGGGTGGACGAGGCGCGCAGGCCCGGCTACACTTTCGAGCCGGGGGCGGAAGCGGGCGGTCACGTTCCCTACCGTGGCACGTGCCACGGCGGGGAACGTCGCCGCGACCTTACAGTCGCGGCTCGAACGGCGGGGCGGGAGCCAAACGGCCGATGGGAAATGAATCCTGGCGAACCGTGGCGCTGGCCGAAGCGCTCGAGCGGGCGGACCTCCGCGCCCACCTCGCGCGGGCCCTCGACGCCGGGCCCCTCTGCGACCGGTGCCTCGGACGCCTCTGCGCCCAGGTGGACACCGGGCTGGGCAACGACCAGCGCGGGGCGGCCATCCGCCGGACGCTCCAGGCCCCTCCGCCCGCCGGCCCCTGCGGCATCTGCGGCGGCCTGTTCGACGAAATCGACGCCTGGGTCGAACGGGCGAGGCAAGCCCTCGAGCCCCTTGAGTTCGACACGTTTCTGGTCACCTCGCACGAGAACGGCGCGACGGCCGAACGCGAGCGGGCCATCCAGGAACTCGCGGGCGGCGACCTCGCGGAACCTTACAGGCAGGAATTCAACCGCCTGGTCGGCGCCCGCCTGTGCGACGCGAGGGGCGCCCAGCCCGACTTCGTGCACCCCGACGTCGTCGTCCTGGCGGACCACGCCGAGGGCACCGTGACGCTGGACGTGCGGCCGCTGTTCGTCTCCGGGCGGTACCGGAAACTCGTGCGCGGCCTGCCGCAATGCCGGTGGGCCGCGTGGCCGACGAGCGTCCAGGACATCGTCGGCGACCCCGTCCGCGAGGCCGCCAGCGGAGAAGACCATCTTCTTCACGGCTGCGGGCGGGAGGACGCGGACGTGCGATGCCTGGGGGAGAGGCCTTTCGTGCTCGAGGTGCTCCGGCCGCGCCGCCGGCGGCTCGATTGGACGGCGCTCGCCCGGGCCGTCGCCCGGTCCGGGGCCGTCGAAGTGCTCGGCCTCGGCCGCTGCGCCGCCGAGGAAGTGGCTCGCGTCAAGAGCATGCGGCCGGAAAAAACCTATCGCGCGCTCGTGCGGCTGGCGGAACCTGTGGCGGACCTGGAGCCTCTCGCGAACCTGGCGGGCCGGATCCGCCAGCAAACGCCGTCGCGGGCCCTCCGGAGCCGGCCCGACCGCGTCCGCCATCGCCGCGTCCGGTCCGTCGCGTGGAAGTCCGTGGACGCGAGAACGGTCGAGATCGAGGTCCGCACGCAGGCGGGGCTGTACGTGAAGGAACTCGTGAGCGGCGACGACGGCCGGACGCGGCCCAGCGTGGCCGAGGTCCTCGGCGTCGCGGCGGAATGCGTCGAACTCGACGTCACTGCGATCCACCTATAATGTCGCCTGCCCAATCCGCTGCCCGAGCGAGTGCTCTTTTCGGGAACTCCCTCGAAGGTGCCGCGTCCAAGACAGTACGGGTTCACAGAGGACCGTTCTGCGGAAGTGCTGGGCACCAAGCATCGGAAAGGAGGCGGTCATGTTCGCATTGCGAGGGACTTGCGGATCGTGGGCGCGCGTCGCCGGGTCGGCGGTCGCGCTGGCGGCTCTGGTGTGTGCTGTGGCCGGTGCGGCCGAGCCGGAGTCGGGACGACTTGCGCTCAAGACACAACGAGCGGTCGTCTTCAAGGACGGGTACGCGCTGCTGGTTAAGGAGGCGAAGGGCGTGGCCGACGCCTCCGGCCGCGTCTTTACCCTGGAGGTGCCGGACTCGGCTGTCCTGGGCAGTTTCTGGGCCGTCCGCCGGACGGACGAGATCCTCGCCATGCGGGCCGAATACACCGACGACTGGAAACGGGTGGACACGCCGCTCGGGCCGGCAGCCAGCACGCTCGAAAACCTGCTGAAGCAGGTGACGGGCAAGGCGGTGACGCTGACGACCGCCGGGGGCGAAGAGTTCCGCGGCAAGTTGCTCGGACGCACCGTTATCGAAGACCGGTCCTTTGTCCTGGTCGAGCCGGAGGGGCGACAGGCCGGCGCTGGTCCGCAGCCGATTTCGATCGCGCAGTCCCAGATCGTGGCGGTGCGGAGCCCCGCGCTGAGCGATGGGGGGAACGCCGACCCGCCGTTCGCCCGTGCGAAGCGGCTCAGTTTCGACCTCGGCGAAGAATCGGCGGGCAAGGCGGTCGCACTGACACTCATGTACTTCGCCCCCGGCATCCGCTGGATCCCGACGTACCGCGTGAGCGGGGACCTGGAGGACACGGCGGCGATGGCGCTGCAGGCGGAGATCCTGAACCAGAGCGAAGACCTCGAGGGCGTGGGGCTGGACCTGGTGGTGGGCGTGCCGCATTTCCGCTTCCGCGACGTGGTCTCGCCGTTCGTGCTGGAGGCGACGCTGCGCAACGCGCTCGTGCAGGCGGCCCCGCAACTGATGGGGCAGATGTCCAACGCGATGTTCACGCAGCGGTCGGGCGAGTGGCGGCGCGAGGCGGAGGCGGCGGCACCGGCGGCGCCGGCCGACATCCAGTTGCCCCCCGAACTGGGCGCGACCGGCGAGCAGGACCTCTTCGTCTACACCGTGCCGAACTTCTCGCTGCGGGCGGGAGGCCGCGCGAGCGTCCCCCTCTGGCAGGCCGAGGCGCCCCTGCACCACCTCTACACGCTGGACCTGAACGTCGTGCGGAACGCCAAGCACGGCAGCATGGTCCGGGGCGAGGCGGACGACGCGCGGTATCCGACGGGCTCGCCGCTGCGGCTGCTCAAAACGCAGGTCTGGCATCAACTGGAGTTGACCAACCGCTCCAAGGTGCCGTGGACGACCGGCGCGGCGATCATCCTCCGCGGCAATCTGCCGATGGGGCAGGACCTGCTGACCTACGCGCCGCCCGGCGGAACGAGCCTGCTGCCGATGACCGTCGCGGTGAACCTCCGCGGAACGCTGGCGGAAGAGGAGATCGAACGCAAGCCGAACGTCCTGAGTTGGGGCGGCCATGCGTACTCGCTGATCCGTAAGAAAGGGACGATCACCCTCACCAGTTTCCGCGACGCCGACTCGGACATGCGCGTCACCGTCTCCCTGCCGGGCAAGGCCGACGCGGTCTCCGGCGACGGGCACATCCGGATTGACGATTTTCATCCGGGCGACTGGCAGGGCGGCGGTTTCTGGCAGAACAACCACAGCGAACTGGTGTGGGAACTGAACCTGAAGCCGGGACAGACGGTCGAGATGACCTACACCGTCTCCTTCTACGTCCCGTAAGGCTCGGGCGTCCCAAGGCCATGCCTGTGGCGGTTGGGGCGTGGTGCATAGCAGTACTAAGAGCCTCTAACAAAATGGGGGGCACGGGCGGCCCTTCGGCCTCGCTCAGGGCGGGCTTGCCCGCCCGTGCACTGGCGGACAAGCCGCCAGTGCCACCCGGCCACGATCATTTTGTTAGGCGCTCTAAGGATCGAGCGCGATCCGGTAGGGTCGGCCACGATCGTAGCCCGTCACCATCGTGAACCCCGCCTCGCGGAGGGCGCGCTCGGCCTCCGGAAAGGCGTGGGCCACGTCGCCGGGCCGATGGGCGTCGGAGCCGACCGTCACCCGCCGGCCGCCCAGCCGCCGGTATCGGCGGAGGATTTCGGCGTCGGCCGCCAGGCCCATCCCCCGATCCAAGACGTGGTGCGTGTTGACCTCCAGCGCGATGCCGCCGGCGACGCACGCCGCCAAGATTTTTTCGACCTCTTCCCAGTAGGCGGCGTCGCGGTACGGTTCGACCAGGAGCGGCGCCTGCTTGAACACGTAATCGAAATGGCCCAGGCCGTGGCACCACCCGGAGGCGACGAGGGCGGCCGTCTCGGCCAGGTACTCGCGCTCCAGGTCCCGCAGGTCGAGGGTGGCGAGTTCCTCGGCCGAGAGGCCGTAGATGGGAACTCCCGCCGCCGTGTGGACGGAGCCCATCACGAAGTCGAAGTCCATGGCGGCGAGGCATTCGCCCGGCTCGACGCCGTAGGCCCGCCGGTAGTCGAACTCGATGCCCTTGCGGACGGCCAGCCGGCCGGCGAACCGGGCGCGGGCTTCCTGGATGGAAGCGGTGAAGGCGGCGTAGTCGAAGAAGCCGTAGGCCGGGTCGCTCCGGTCGAAGTCCAGGTGCTCCGTGAAACAGACGTCGCGGAGACCGGCCTGGATGGCGGCCTCGCACATCTCGACGACGGAGGCGTGGCCGTCGTCGCTGCAGGTCGAGTGAAGGTGATAGTCCGTCGGGATCATGCGGCCCCCTGCCCCGACCTATATACTGCGGCGTGGGACGGCACACAAGGTTTGTTTGCCCCACCGTGCCGCCGCCGCGCAAAAGACCTTGCCTCGGCCGCGCCCCGCGCGTATGCTGGCGACTCCGAAACAGGGGCGGGTGCCGACCGATGGCCGACGAGCCGCAAAATTCCGTCCTCATCGTCGAAGACGAGCCGGATATGAACAAACTGCTGGCCGAGGTGCTCTCGGCCTACGGTTTCGAGCCGATCCGCGCCGGAACGGGCGAACAGGCCCTCGACCTGCTGGCCAAGCGGACGCCCGACGCCGTCATCCTGGACCTGATGCTCCCCGGTCTGAGCGGCTACGAACTGTGCCGACGACTGAAGGGCGCCCGCCGGACCAACCCGATTCCCGTCCTGATCCTGACGGCGCTCGACCGTCCCGAGGATCGTCTCCTCGGATACGAAAGCGGGGCGGACGATTACCTGACGAAACCGTTCAGCCCCGACGGGCTGGTGACGCGGCTCCAGGCCTGCCTCGATCGCCGCCGCCAAGCGGCCGCCGACACGGGGGCGATCGAAATGACGCTCGAACCGGCCGAGGCCCCGAGCACCATGAAGGCGGTTAACGCGTTGGTCTCCGCCCTTTATGCCCGCACCGGTCTCGTACCAGAGTCCGTCGAGGCCCTTCGCGCGGGCCTGATTCAGGTCGTCGAGGCGGCCGCCGACTGGACCGGCCGGCACGAGGGCCGACCTCCGCTGCGCGCGACCATCCACCTGAACGAGCATCGGCTGGAAATGGCGTGGCGTCCGGCAGCGGCGGGCGGCGACGCCTTTCTCGCCGAACACCTGGGCCCCCGATCGGAAACCGTCTCGGCCTGGATGGGAGCCGGCGCCTTCGACCGGCGGAGTGAATCAGGCGGCGCCGTCGTCTTCGAGAAAGCCCTGCCGACCCAGTCCGGCGGGGTCTAATTCTACAACGTTATCTCACCGCAGAGATCGCCGAGAAACTATGCAAGCCGGGACCTGGGCAACAACAAACAGCAGCCAACAACTGACGCCTTCCCTTTTCGTTTTTACCCAATTTGTGCCGTTCTCTGCGTTCTCCGCGGTCTCTGCGGTGAAGAACACAGCGTAGTAGTATTAGCGGCCGTCCTTCGGAAAATCGCCGGCGGGCGTGTGCTCCGACGGGACCGTGAAGAAGAACGTCGAGCCCTCGCCGGGCTTGGATTCAAACCCGATCTGGCCGCCCCACGATTCGACCAACCGCTTGGCCGTCGATAGGCCCAGGCCCATCCCCGCGACGCTTCCGGTGAAGTGCTCCTCGACCTGCGTAAACTCGGTGAAGATCTGCTCGCGGTGCTCGGGCGGAATGCCCGGCCCGTTGTCGCGGACGCGAATCCTCAGGCGCCGGTCAGCGATTTCCTCAGCCGTCACTTCCACGCGCGCCTGCGGGCTGTGCGTGAACTTGACAGCGTTGTCCATCAGATTGTCCAGGACCACCGAAAGGAGTTCCTCCGGGGCGCGGGCGCGAGGCAACTTCGGGGAAAGCGCGATGCGCCAATCGATCGCGTAGTTCGGATAGCGATGTTCCACGCGATCCCGAATGCGCCCGAGCAATTCTTCCAGCGCCACGAGTTGTCCGGCGCGCTCCAGTTCCGTGGCCGTCAGGCCCGCGTACGTCAGCACCTTCTCGATGAGGTCCGACAGTTCGCGGACCTTGACCAGGGTGACGCGGATCGCCTCGGCCACCTGCGGCGAGACCTCGCCGTACTTGCCCCGGTCGATGAGGTTCAGGTACCCGCTGATGATCGTCAGGGGGGTTTTGAGTTTGTGGCTGACGAGGCTCAGGAAGTCCCGTTTCAGTTTCTCCTTCTGCCGCATGTCCGTCACGTCGCGGAACACCAGGGACGCATTGTACAGTTCGCCGCCCGGGCCCAGGATGCGCGTGTATCGGCCGGCCAGGTAGCGGGGCGAGCGCGCGTCCCGCTGCTCGAGGTCCACGGTGACGGCCCGGGCCTGCGACGCCTGGAGCGCTTCCAGGGAGGGTCCGATCGCGAAGGCCGAGAGCGCGTCCTCGAGTGTCCTGCCGGTCAGGTCCTCGCCGGCGTGGTCCAGGAGTTCGGCGGCGCGGCGGCTGATCGTCTGAATCCGTCCGTCCGCGTCCGTGATGATGATGCCGTGCGACAGGTCCTGGATGACCGCGTGGAACTTTTCGCGTTCGGCCAGCATGGAGCGGTAATACTTGATCTGAAGGAGGCTCTTGACGCGGGCCAGCAGTTCGCCCCGGTCGAACGGTTTGGAGATGAAATCGTCGGCCCCCGCCTCCAGGCCCCGGATCCGGTCCGCCATCTCCTTCAGCGCCGTAATCATGATGATGGGGATGACGGCCGTCGTCTCGTCGGCGCGAAGCCGATGGCACACCTCGTAGCCGTCGATCTTCGGCAGCATGATGTCCAGGAGAATGAGGTCGGGGTGTTCGGTCTGGACCTTTTCGAGTGCCTCGGCTCCGTCGTAGGCGGCGACGGTGGTGTAGCCCACCGAACGGAGGTTCCGCTCCAGGAGTTTCACGTTCGCCGGGTAGTCGTCCACGATCAGGATTTTTCCGCCCACCGTTTCGGCTTGGTCCACCATCCGATCCTCCCGGGCCCGCCCCGCCGCGGCGGGCCGCGCCTATTCCGCAGCCTCCGCGGCCAAGTCGCGAAGCAGCGTCACGGTGAACGCCGTTCCCTTGCCGGGTTGGCTTTCGACCGCGATCTCGCCGCCGTGCAATTC
>Ga0307380_10006817_pt1 | contig 14938 bp, 5 predicted proteins | sample UN3MG_FD_202239 | JGI IMG/M metagenome (GOLD analysis project Ga0307380, IMG submission 202239) | Soil microbial communities from Risofladan, Vaasa, Finland - UN-3 | ecosystem: Environmental > Terrestrial > Soil > Coastal area > Acid sulfate soil | place: Finland: Risofladan, Vaasa | collected... | reverse complement strand
TCAACGATTCCGGCGACGGCGACTTGGGCGGCAACGGGCGGCTCAACTACCCGATCCTGGCGACCGCGTCGGTCGTGGGGGGGGACCTGGAACTGACCGGGTTTGCCCGGCCCGGGTCGGCGATCGAACTGTTCATTGCGGATGTGGACCCGACCGGGTTCGGGGAAGGGAAGACGTACCTGGTCACCCTGACCGAGGGGTCGGGTGCGGATTCGGACGCCACGACGGGAACCTACGGGCCGGGCCAGGTCAACAACATCCTCCAGGGCACGGACACGACGAACCGGTTCCGGTTCGTGATCCCTCTCCCCGCGGGGGTGAGTCAGGGCACCTGGCTGACCGCGACCGCGACCGTATCGGGGGCCACCTCGGAGTTTTCCGCGAAGTCGGCGGTGGGGCCGTTTTCGATCACCGGGACGGTGTACGAGGACGTCAACGGGGACGCCAGCCTGTCGGGCGATGCGGGGAGATCCGGGGTGACGTTGCACCTGTTCCGCGACGGGGGGGACGACCTGCCCACCGGGGCGGACGACGTGTACGTGATCAGCACCACCACCAACGGCTCCGGGCAGTACACCTTCACCGGCCTGGGGCAGGAGACGTACTGGGTGGTTGCGAATTCGAAGACCGTCCCCCCGGGCGCGGGCGGCGTCCAGACGAACGTGTGGGCGCAGCAGACGTACGGGATCGCGGGCGCGCTTTGCGCAAACGGCAGCGGAGGGACCACGGAACGGACGACCGCCGGGGCGTGCTACGGGGGGCGGCTGGGCGGCGTGTCGGATCCCGTGTTCCCGGTCACCCCGACGCCCGCCACGCTGGCCGCGGTGCAGCACGTGATCCGGCAGGAACTCTCCACGACCGCGACCGGCGTGGACTTCGGTTTTTCCTTCAACGTCGTGACGAACGTTCGCGGGGGGGACAACGCAGACGACGACGGCTCCTCGAACCGTACGGTGCAGGGCAGCCTTCGGCAGTTTCTGCAGAATGCCAACGCGATCACCGGTGCCAACCCGATGCGGTTCGTCCCGTCGGTGGCGACCAACGCGAGCGGTGGCGGCGGCTCGTGGTGGCAGATTCCGGTGACGGTTCTTCTGCCGGCGGTCACGGACGCCTCCACCACGGTCGACGGGAGGGCGTACAGTTTCTCGGACGGCGTCACCTTGCGGGACACGAACTCCGGGACCCTGGGCAGCGGGGGCACGGTGGGGGTGGGCGCGCTTTCCCTGCCGACGGTGTCCCGTCCCGAACTGGAGATCGTTGCCAGCGGCGGCCGCGCGATCGGGTTGGACCTGCAGGCGGCCAGCGCGGCGGTGCGGCGTCTTGCGATCTACGGGTTCGGCACCGGCTCGAACAACGACGGCCACGGCAACATCCGGGTGGGTGCTGTCTCCGGCGCGGCGATCGACAACAACGTGATCGGTACGAGTGCGGGTAGTTTTACCAACCCTGCCAGCGGGGCGAAGGGGGACGGCATCCGGGTGGTGACAGGGGCGTTAAGCGGGACGGTGCGCAGCAACCTGATCGGGTTTGCCGGCGGCAACGGGATCGGGATGAAGGGAGTGGGGGCCGGCTGGCTCCTCGAGGGGAACGAGATCCGGGGGAACGGGCTCGACAACCCGGATTGGGCGGGCGTCTTCCTGGAAAACACCACCGGGTTGGTCACTATCAGGGGGAACCTGCTCGCCGGGAACCGGGGAGCAGGAGTGGACGCCATCGATGGGGTGGCCGCCCATGTGCTGGAGAACAACACGCTTACCGGCAACGGGACCGGCGGGACGGTGACGGCGGGGGTGCGCCTGAAGAAGACGGTGGGCGGGCGCGTCGACCGGAACGTGATCTACGGGAACACCGGGGCCGGGGTCATCGTCAACAAGGCCGCCGCGACCGACACGATCACGAAGAACTCGATCTTCGGGAACACCTCGATCGGGATCGACCTGGACTCAGGCGACAACGACACCGGCGACGGGGTGACGCTGAACGATCTGAACGACTTGGACTCGGGCGGCAACGGGCGGCTCAACTTCCCGATCCTCCAAAACGCCACCGTTTCCGGGACGACCCTGACGCTGACCGGGTTCGCCCGCCCCGGATCGGCGATCGAGCTGTTTATCGCCGACCCCGACCCGACCGGGTTCGGGGAGGGGAGGACCTACCTCGTGACGTTGACCGAGGGGTCGGTTGTGAATCCCGTCGACAATAACGCCACGACCGGATCCTACACGAATCCCGTGAACGGCCTGAATCAGGGAGCCGACACGACGAACCGGTTCCGGTTCGACATCCCCCTCCCCCCGGGGGCTGGTATAGGAGCACAACTCACCGCCACGGCGACGCTTGGCGGGTCCACCTCGGAGTTCAGCGGGATGGTGACGATCGCCGGATCGGCATTGCAACAGGTCGACTCGATGATCAAACTCGCTTCCGAGGCTGCGGGAGGGTACCTGACCGACGACCTCTACGAGGCCATCGCCTCGGCGCAATCCAAGCCTTCAGGGGTGGTGAGCGGTTCGACAGCCACCTACAACGTCCTGTTCCAGAATGACGGCAACGTCGCGGATAACGTTGTAATTACGGGCACGGGCAGCGGCCCCGGGTTCACGGTCCAGTACCTGGACAACACGGCGACGGACCGCACCGCCGACGTCACGGGAGCGGGGTACACGATCGGCGGGTTGGCACCCGGATTGAGCAAGGTCTGGACGCTTAACGTGACCCCTGCCGGAACCGTGGTGGGCGGGACCTCGTACGACGTCTTCGTGACCACCGTCTCGGGGACCGACAACACGAAGATCGACCAGGTCAAGGCGGTCACAACCTCTACATCGGCAAGCCTCACCCTGCTCAAAAGCGCCGACAAGGGGGCCGCCGCTCCCGGCGAGGACATCACCTACACCGTCAACGCCTCCAACGGCTTAGGGCTTACTGCCGCCGGCAACGTCGCCATAACGGATCCGCTCGACACGAACACCGGGTTCAAGGTGGGAGGCGCCACGTTCAACGCGGGGGACTCGACCCTGTCCTTTACCGTGGTCTATTCGAACGACAACAGGTCCACCTGGACGTACATACCCGCAAGCGGCGGATGCGGCGCGCCCGTAGGGTACGACGACTGCGTGACCGATGTTCGATGGACGACCACGGGCAGCATGCCCACCGGGACCGGTTTCAGCGTGGGGCTGGTCGTGAGGGTGAAGTAAGCGCCGCGGCGATCCGTACTGAAAAAATTGCATTTCTTCGTAGTTGCGCCGTCCCGATCCACCTCTCCTGACAAAAACTGTCACATCCCCCTTGAGGGTCCATTAAAATTTTCCCCCCAAGGAATCCATCGAAACATCATTTTAGCGAAAATCCTTTAATTTTAGATATTTACATTAACATTCCGGGTTGGCTTGTTCGTTGCAGTATGTTGAACCGGAAAACTAAATCCGCCACGCGAGATACGTGATATGCGGTTGTTAATGAGAGGAAATCCGGGTAGGTACGAAATGGGAATAAGGGAAAAATCTCTAAATAAATCAGATGAATATTCCGATACGAACTATAGGATTCGCAAAGGGTGTTCTTTTGCCCACAACAACAGGAAACAGGAAAATTTCCGGACCGCCGGAAAAACAAGAGGAGGAAAAAGGAGATGAAGCGAAATCGGTTTTTACTGGTGTTGGTGGTCCTTGCCTTTACTGCCTCGGCTGCACTGGCCCAGATCGGGGAAAAACCGGAGCTGGTGCTGAAGCTCTCCGTCCAGAAGGAAGTGATCGTGATGGATGAGGACGGCAAGCCGAAGACCGATTGGCAGGAAGTAAAGAGCACAGGACCGGGTGATGTTCTGAAGTACACGATTCGCTACGAGAACAAAGGGAAGTCGGAGGCAAGGGGCGCAAAGGTCGTCGACCCCATCCCGCAGAACACCTCCTACATCAGCGGCAGTGCAATAGGAGAAGGCTCCGCAATCTCCTTCAGCCTCGACGGGAAGACCTTCCGTCCTCCCCCCATGCTCACGTACCGGGTCAAGCAGGCTGACGGCACCGAGGTCGAGTATGTCGCCAATCCCGAAATGTATTCCCACATCCAGTGGCTGTTGACAAAGCCCGTGCCGCCGGAAGGCTCGGGCAGCGTAAGTTTCCAGGTCATGGTTCGGTAGACCGATAACGGACGGGAAAGGAACGAAAAATCATGCATACCAGAGCCGGAAACGAAACCGAAAAAGAGAAAGGAGGAAGGCGAACCATGCGTGCCAAAACGAGCAAGAGAAAGGAGAAAAGGGAAATGGGAACCGAAAAAGGAAGGAGCCGGGCGGTCCTTTGGGTGGTAGCTGTCATTCTTGCCGCTGCCCTCGCCGTTCCGGGCATTGCCCTGGCTGCTACGCCGGCCGGGACAAACATTACCAACCAGGCGACTGCAACCTGGACAGACACCAACAACAACCCTTACACACAGCTCTCCAACACGACCACGGTCACGGTGATCTCCGTCTACGGGGTCCTGCTTAATAGCCCCGCGGACGATTCGGGGGTTCCGCTCGACAACGTCTCCTACGGGTACACGATCCAGAACACGGGGAACGCCACGGACAACTACGCGCTTGCGGCCGCGTCCGCGCCGGTGGGGTGGACGGCAACCATGTACGTGGACTCCAACCAGGACGGCATTCACCAGGGCGGGGAACCCGCGGTCAGCTCCCCCATTCAGATCGTTGCGGGGGACAACGCGTACATCGTCGTTGTGGTGACCATCCCGGCAGGAACGTCGGACGGCACCACCGCCGACACCACGCTGACCGTGACGGGTGAAGGAATCGTTGCCGCTTTCCCGGATGGCGACGACGACTCGGACGTTGTCACAACCACATGCCTGTCTCCGGTGCTTGGCGTCCTGAAAAACGTCCGCAACGTAACCACCGGCGGTGGGTTCGACAACACCGCCACTGCAGCCCCCAACCAGGAGCTCGAGTACCGGATCACGGTGACCAACAGCGGCTCCTCCAATGCGTCGACACTGGTCCTTTCCGACCCGCTCGACGCGAACACCGGCTACAAGATGGCATCGGCGACGTTTAATGCACTTACCTCCGGCCTCACCGGCGCCACGGCGGCGTTTTCCACCACTGCTTCCGCTCCCTACGCATACGGCTACACCCCCGTCGATCAGGGCTGCTCGGCTCCCGCAGGGTACGACTACTGCGTGACCAGCGTGCGCTGGACGATGACCGGGAGCATGACTGGAGGTGGAACGACCTTCAACGTACTCTTCACCGTACGCGTGAAGTAATAAGGGGTAACTATTTGAAGTAATAACGTGTTTCGGAACTTGACATGAACGGCAGGAGGTTTCCATGCCGACGCCAAGGGCGGAGGGTCCTTGCGGTCCTGATCGGACTGCTCGCAGGGACCCTCCTCGTCCTGTTTCCGGGAATCTCCATAGCTGCTACGCCGTTCGGAACACATATCACCAACATCGCTTCCCTTGAATTCCGATCCAATCCGGGCACAGCCACAATTCAATCCAACCAGACGGATGTCACCGTGGACGGGTTCAACGCCGTCTCCATCGATCCTCCGTGGTCGGGACCCGCTTACCCCGGCACGGCTGTGGACATCCCGCACACGGTGACCAACGGTGGAAACATGACCGACACGTTCGATCTGGAGGGGACAAGTTCGCTCGGACTTCCCCTCCAGATCCTGGCTTCCGACGGTCAGACTCCGCTTGCGGACAGCAACGGCAACGGGATACCGGACGTGGGACCGATTCCGCCCGGGGGCACCATCGGCATCGTGATTCGGATCACGGTTCCCATGGGCATTTCCACCGGGCAGGTCGACAACACGACCATCCTGGCCACCTCGGCCACCACGCCGACGATCCAGGGAAGCGTGACCGACCTTGCCACGATCCCCAATTTCTGGGACCCCCTGGAGAAGAGTGTCGACCCCAGCGGTCAGGTGTCTCCCGGGATTACCGTCACATACACGAACACTTTCGGCAACTCGAGTGGCGCCCCCGCCACCAACGTGGTGATCTCCGACGTACTGGACGCGAACCTGGTCTACATCGACGGGAGCGCGACGTCCCCGCCGGGCATCGCGGGGACCGTGATCACCTACGATTCCGCGACAAGGACCCTCACCTGGACAATTCCGACGGTGCCTGCGGGAACCACCGGCCAGGTAAGTTTCCAGGCCATCATCGACGCGAACGCATTGTCGGATTCCACGGTGAACAACCGGATCTCCATCGTGAGCGACCAGTCACCCGCTCCCCAGATTTCCAACATCGTCACCAGTGTGGTGGTGGCGCAGCCGCTGCGCATCACGAAAACCGCCGACCGGGATGTGGCGGAGATCGGCGATTACGTCGTCTACGCCGTCCGGGTGGAGAACACAAGCACAAGCCTTGCGGCAGACAACGTGATCGTTTCGGACGACCTCCCGCAGGGGTTCCGGTACGTGGGGGGAACCAGCAAGCTCGACGGGACGGACATATCGGACCCGACCGGCGGAACCCGGCCGCAATGGCCGATCGGGGCGCTTGCCCCCGGGGAGAGCCGGGTCCTTTTCTACCGGGCCATCGTGTCCATAGACGCAATGCTCGGGGACGGGACGAACACCGCGCGCGTTACCGGTACCAGCCCCGGCGGAAACCTCCTCCAGGCAGGTCCGGCAAGGGCTCGCGTCAAGGTGGAGGAAGGGGCCTTAAACAGCAAGGCGATCATCCTGGGGCGCGTATTTTTCGACCGTAACGGGGACAGGATGCCCGACGAGGACGAGCCCGGAGCGGAAAACGTCCGGCTTTATCTCGAGGACGGTACCTTTGTGATCACCGACCCGGAAGGGAAGTTTTCCATCTACAACATCCGGGCGGGAGAGCATGTCCTGAAACTCGACCGGAACAGCCTCCCTCCGGGAACCGTTCCGGTGCCGTTGAACAACACCTTTGCGGGCGACGGGGGCTCCCGTTTCATCTCCGTCCCCTTCGGTGGCCCTGCAAGGGGAGACTTTGGACTGGTTCCGGTGAACGGGGAGGAACCCCCTCCCGCGGAAAGCAAGGAGAAGGGGGCCGAACGGGTGTACACGTTCGGCACGACGAAAACGGCTCCCCCTCCTCCTCTGGAAGTGCAGGTCCAGCATATGGATCCGACGCCGGAGATCCTTTCGCCTGCGAGTGGGGTAACCCTTGCCAAACCGTGGACCCACATCGCCGTGCGGGTCCCCGAGGGGGCGCACCACTTCCTCAAGGTCAACGGTGCCGTCATCCCGCAGAAGCGGATCGGAAAGAAGATCCACGAGTCGGCAAGAAAGCTTTTCGTCTACGAGTACATCGGCGTGAAGCTTTCGCCCGGGGCCAACAAGATCGTCCTCGAATCGATCGTTCCCGGCGAAGTGGGGGTGGCAAAAGAGATCTCGGTGACCGCCCCGGGTCCGCCGGTAAAGATCGTCCTTGACCCCACGAAGGCCACCGCGGTCGCGGACGGGAAATCCACGCTCATCTTCACGGTCACCCTCCTCGACGAGCAAAACCGGCCTTCGATGGAAAAAGCGGTCATCACGGTTGTCGCCACCAGGGGCACGATCGTCGAGAAGGACATCGACACGTCGTCCGCCGGCCACCAGATCCCGCTCCAGGGAGGCCGGGCAAACTTCTCCCTGCGCTCCACGATCGAGACGGGACAAGGAAAGATCCGGGTTCTCGTGGGGAACGTGATGGAAGCGGAAGGGGAGGTGTATTTCACGCCGGACCTTCGGGACTGGGTCGTGGCGGGCATCGGGGCGGTTACGGTCGGGGCGAACAGCGTGAGCGGGGATACGGCGAAGATCGAGGACGAGGACGAATACCAGGATGGCTTCTTCCACGATGAGAGGCTCGCGGTGTTCGCCAAGGGGAAAGTCCTCGACCAGTACCTGGTCACGGGCGCGTACGACACCGGCAAGCCGGAAGAGGACGGCCTGTTCCAGCGGTCCGCCCCAGAGCGGTTCTACCCCATATACGGTGACTCCAGCACGATCGGTTACGACGCCGAATCGCGGCAGAAACTGTACCTGAAGGTCGAACGGGGACGAAGCTCCGTCATGTTCGGCGACTACAACACCGGCCTGTCCGAAAACGAGTTCTCCCGGTACGACAGGGCTTTCAACGGGCTCAAGGCCGACATCGACACGGGGGGTTTTTCGTTCCGGGGATTCGCGGCCGAGACGGACCAGGTGCAGGTAAAGGACGAGATTTCGGGGAACGGCACCTCGGGGTACTACTTCTTGAGCAGGACCCCCGTTCTGGAGAACACCGAAGAGGTCCGCATCGAGGTCCGTGACCGGTTCCACCCCGAACGGATCCTCTCCTCCGTCGAAAAGGCCCCCTTTACCGATTACGACATCGATTACACCGGCGGGACCCTTCTGTTCAAGGAGCCGGTTCCCACCCTGGACGGCGAGTTCAACCCGGTCCGCATCGTCGTCCTCTACGAGGCAAGCGGCGCGGGCGAGGACCGGTACACCTACGGGGGCAGGGCGGGTCTCAGGTTCGGGGAAAAACTGGAGGTCGGTGCGACCGCCATCGTCGAGGACAACGGGATCCAGGACGACACCCTGTTCGGAGCGGACGCCGCGCTCGCGCTGTCCGAACGGTTCCGGCTTAAAGGAGAAATTGCCACGAGCGACACCCTGGTGATGGGGACGGGAACCGCCTGGAAGGTGGAGCTCGCCTCGGACGTGAGCAGAAAGCTCAAGTTCGAGGCCTATTACCGGGATGTCGAGGAGACCTTCCAGAATCTCTCCATGACGGGAAGCGAGTCGGGCACCACGAAATACGGAGCGGCCGCGACCTTTAAGCCCCTGGAGAAGACGACCGTCACCGCGGAGAGCTTCGTCCAGGAAAACAAGGTCAGCGATTCGGAGCAGTTCGTAAGCTCCGTCGGGGTGACGCAGAGCTTTTCCCGGGCGAAGGTGGAGGCCGGGTACCGGTACCTGACCGAGGATCGGTCCGTACCCGGGCAGGAAGACCGGGACTCCCAGATGGCCTTTGCGGGGGTAAGCGGGAGCATCACGGAAAAACTCGACGGCGCCCTGCGACAGGAGCTGGTCCTCACTTCCGACGAGGTCACGGACTATCCGTCGAAGACCACGGGGGAGCTGAACTATCGGATCTCGGACACGCTTTCCGCGCATCTCGCCCAGGAATTCCAGGAAGGGGACAACCGGCGGAGCCTGACGTCGCTGGGCCTGGAAAGCAGGGTCACGGAGAGTACGACCCTGTCGTCGCGCTACCAGATGGAAAACACGATCTCCGGAGAGCGGGCGCAGGCCGTCATCGGGCTGAACAACAAGTGGGAACCGAGAGAAGGTCTCACGGTGAACACGAAGGCCGAGAGGATCGAGTTTCTCGACGGTGACGCCGCCGGCGCGGAAGGGACGGCGCTCGCGGTTTCCACCGAGTACCTGCGGAGCGAGAACGTAAAAGCCACGGGACGCTACGAACTGCGGCTGGGGGATCTGGAGACCACGAACCTCGTCGGCCTCGGCGCGGCGATCAAGGTGGCCGACGGGCTCTCCCTCCTTCCCAAGGTGACCCTGTGGCACAGCGACCGGGACCAGGGCACCAGTTCCCTCTACGACGGACTGGTGGGGATCGCGTACCGGCCAAAGGGGAAACCGTCCCTTTATCTTCTGAATTCTCTCCGCTTCATGTTCGAACAGACAAGCGTCATCGGGACGGAAACCGAGAGGAGAAATCTGATCTCCTCGACGGAAGCTTCCTACCGGCTCTCCCCGAAGTGGACTCTCCTCGGTAAATACGCCGGGAAGTACGCCTGGGAATCTCTGGAAGACAGCGACTTCACGTCGTACACCGACCTCCTCCTCGCCGGGGTCAACTACGATCTGACGGACCGCTGGGATGTCGGAGTCCTGGGGAAGATCATGAACCAGTACGACACCGGGATGCACTCGGTGGGGGCCGTGGTGAAAACGGGCTACCGGGTCTACCGGAACCTGGTCGCGGGGGTAGGGTACAACCTCTCCCGGATGGACGACAAAGATCTCTCCGGCAAGGACTACCAGTCCCACGGGCCCTTCCTGGAACTGAAGTTCAAGTTCGACGAAGATACGCTGAAAAGAACCGCAGAGCCCGTGAAAGTGGCTTCGCTCCTTCCGCCGCCCCCGCCGCCTGCGGACAACGTCGTCCTGCACAGCGAGAACATCGACACTCCCGTCGAGATCCGGGGAAGCGTCGAGATGCTTACCCTCCTGATCAACGGGGTGAAAGTGCCGCTTCCGACGAGCGACGTTTCGGTGAAGAACCAGGCGCTTGACGATGTCCTGGAGATCATGGGAGACCGTCTCGGCGAACCGGTGCGGTTCCTGGTCGAAGTCGCACCCGAAGGCGACCCGAAGGAATGGAAGCTTGCCATCATGGACGCGCAAGGACAGGTGGTCCGCACCCTCTCCGGGGAAGGGAATCCCCCCGGTGAAATCCTGTGGAACGGGCGGACGGAAGACGATCGGCTGGTGGGCGGCGGGGAACTCTACCAGTATCAGTTGGTGGTGGCGTACGCGGACGGCAGCAGTTCCCGCAGCGCCAGGCGCATCTTCGGCGTAAACCGGACCTCCGCGATTTCCTTAAGCCTCACCGGCAGCGCGTTCGAGTTCAACTCGGCCGTCCTCAGTGACCGCGCAAGGAAGGCCCTGAGGCAGGTTGCCGAGACGCTTCGGAAATACCCGGAGGAGAAGGTCGTGATCGAAGGCCACACGGACGGCATCGGAACGGTTGCGTACAACCTTGACCTTTCCAGGCAGCGCGCCGAAGCGGCGGTCGCCTGCCTCGTCGAGGAGGAGCACATGCCGGTGGATCGTTTCCTCGTGAAGTGGTACGGAAAGAGCACCCCGATCGCCAGCAACGAGACCCCGGAGGGGCGCGAGCTCAACCGGCGCGTGGAGGTGAAGGGAGAGTTCCGCGAAACCACGAGAGCCTATGTGCTCGACCAGTACCGCGTCAACCCTTCCGTCATGATCAACCGGTCGGCCGTCGAACTGGATTCGTCAGGGCGCTTCATGACGAGCATGGCGGGCGGGATGGAAAGGATCGATGTCGAAATGCGGACCGCAGAGGGCCGTTCGGTTCGCACCAGTGTCCCGTTGCCAACCCTTACGGTCCTTGAGCCTTCGGGAGTCGCCCGGTTTGCCTGCGGATCGAACGGGGAAATCTATTCGGTCCGTCCCCTTCCTGCGGACGGGGAGTGGAAGGAAGACGAGAAGGTGATGTCGTACAGGCTTGCGGGGCGCACGGAACCGGGAAATACCGTCGAACTCTACGGGAAACCGATCGAAGTAGGCCCCGACGGAACGTTTATGGCACTCCTTGATCTTCGGGACGGGGAAAACGTCATCGGACTGTTCGTCCGGAATCAGGAGGGCGGCACGCGCATCGCCCACATGAAAGTGTCAGTGTCCATGGAACGGGAATCCATGCATGCCCGCACGTCCAGTCCACTGGCAAAACGGGAGATTTCTAAATGAAAAAGGAAGTTATAACATTAGAGCTCAACAAACGCTTGAAGTCTGCGGGAGAGTGGATCGCGGAATACGCCGTGGTGCTCTTCCTGGTCCTGCTCTTCTACCTGGGTGTTCTGGGGATCCTGGGAATCTTCCTCCCGTCGGGGTTGGGGTTGCAGGACCTCATGAAGGGGAAAGACCTTTCTCTTGCCCGTCGGGACCCGGGTCCGTTTCCGTGGGTTCCGGTTCCACCCGGAAGGGATGCCTCCGATGGAATGCGTCCGACTGTCGCCGTCCTTGCGGAGACCCGCAACGTGGTGAAGAGCAGGGGGGCGGGGGCGATCTCCTGGCAGCATGCACAGGCGGGCTTGCGGCTGGTTTCCCGCGACGCGGTCCAGACCGCAGGCCGGTCCGGCGCCTCGATCCAGTTTTCCCCTAAAGATTGGCTCGAAATGAGCGAAAACTCCCTCATCATCATCCGGAAACTCGAACAGGACCCGGTCCGCCACGCGAAACGGTCCTCCCTGCTCGTGATCGACGGGGAATTCCATGGAGTCCTGGGGGGGGCGGAGGAGAAAACGTTCGACATCGAACTGGGCAAGTCCGGCGCCAGGGCACGCATCGTGTCCGGAGGGGACAAAAAGGGGCCCGCCGAGTTCCAGGTCACGGTGAACCCGGACAAGTCGACGACGCTTGCCATGTTCAAGGGCACAGCGGAGGTCGTGGCCAAGGGGGTAACGGTCCGCGTGGATACGAACAGATCCACCACGGTGTCCGAATCCGGCACGCCTTCCCCGTCCGAGATGCTGCCCGCCTCCCCGGTCCTTTCCTCCCCGGCGGAGGACGCCGTTTTCTATTACCGGTCCCTTCCTCCGAAGGTGTCCCTGGCATGGAACGCCCTGGAGGAGGCGGACGGCTACCGGATCGTCGTGGCCCGGGATCCGGAATTCCGCGACGTCCTGATCAAGAGGGGGGTCTCCCATCCCTCTTTCGTTCACGGGAACCTGAAAGCGGGGGTCTACTACTGGAAGGTGAGCGGAAAGAAAAAATGGGCCGAAGGGGTGGCAAGCAAGGCCGCCAATTTTCGGATCGTGAAGGACCTCGTGCCGCCCGACCTCCGCCTGGAAACCGCAAGCGAAGGGGAGAGCAGAGGAAGGTGTCGACTCAAGGGCGTTACGGAGCCGGGGGCGTCCGTCTTTGTATCCGGGAACAAGGTCCCGCTTAACGAAGCGGGTGAATTCGAATACGACGTGAAGCTGGCACGGGGAATCAACGTCATCGTCGTCGAAGCCGTGGATTCGGCGGGCAACGTGGCCTTCCGAAGCATGCGCAACAACCGCATATTCTAGGAGAGAAGGAAAAAGCGATGGGCATGCCATTCCGTTTTCCGGTGCGTTTCAAGATCCTGCTGACCATGCTTGTGGTCATCACGGCAGTCATGGGCATCATCACCTACATCATGACGAGCCGGTTCCACGCCGACAAGATGACCTACATCCATGACCTGGCCTCGGTCGTCGCCCTCAACACGGCGGAAGAGTCGAACTCGATTCTTTCCGGGTATCAGGAACGCCTTCAGGGGTATGCCAGGATACTGAACGACAGAAACTTGTCTTCCGAACAGAAACGCGGGATGTTCAAGGAGCTTTTCGGAAACTTCCGGGATTTCCTCGCCGTGACGATTTACGAGGACGGGAAGGAGAAGACCTCCCTCTACGACATCGAGGCGGTAAAGGCTATCGGCCTGACGAAAAAGGAGATCATCGCGTACCGGAAGAAAAATCCTCCTTCCTTCGACATCGTAGGCGAAAAGGGGGTAACGATCGAAAGTTCCCCGGTGTCGGACAAGATGCAGGCGTTTACCATGGCGGTCGCCTATCCGGCGAGAAACGGCGGCAGGAAGGGAGTGCTTGCGGCGCTCTTCCGGCTGGACGGCCTCCTCCACGTCACGGGACGCTCCAGGCTGTTCGAGACCTTTCTCGTGACCGAGAAGGGAGTCCTCCTCGCCCACACCGATCCGGGAAAACTTGTGCAAACAACCGAGGCAAGCTGGCTTCCGAAGTCCTGGATGATCCAGAGCGGGAAGAGCGAAGTGACCACCCTGGAGTATGTCCGTGAAAAGAAGGAGATGATCGGGGGATTTGCAAGCGTGGAGTTCGGCGGGTTGCTGGCCGGCGCCCAGATTCCGAAAGCCGCGGCATTCATCGCTTCCCGGAACCTCCTGACCACCCTGACCTACGTCTCCCTGGGGCTTCTCCTGGCATCCACTTTTTTAAGCCTCTTCTGGTCCCGCCACCTCACAAAGCCGATCATGCGGCTCTACAGCGCCACCAAAGAGGTGGGGAAGGGGAAGTTCGACGTCCAGATCGCACCTTCATCCCACGACGAGATCGGGGACCTGGCTTTCTCCTTCAACCAGATGGCAAATGAGCTGTATAGTCGCGAGGAGGCGCTGCAGAATGCGCAGGCGCAGCTCATCCAGTCGGAAAAGATGGCCGCTTTCGGCCAGCTTGGGGCCGGGATCGCGCACGAAGTGAAAAACCCGCTGGCGGGGATCCTCGGGATCGCCCAGCTTGCAAGACGAGGCGCCGACAAGGATTCCCCCTTGCAGAAAGACCTGGCGATCATCGAGAAGGAGGCGAGACGGTGCAAGACGATCATCGAGAACCTCATGAAGTTCGCGCGGCAGGAGAAGGTTGCCCAGGAAACGGTCATGATCAACAGGGTGGTGGAGGATACGAAGGTTCTCCTGGATCATCAGCTGGGCATTCACCAGGTCCGGCTGGAGACGGAGCTCAGCCCCGATCTGCCCCCCATCACGGGCAATGCCAACCAGCTTCAGCAGGTGCTCATGAACCTGGTCATCAACGCGCAGCAGGCACTGGACGGCCAGCGGGGGACGGTCAGGATGGTCACCTCCCTGCCCTTGCCGGACCAGGTCGAGATCCGGGTAAGCGACACGGGGCCCGGCATCCCGGAGGAGATCCAGTCGAAGCTCTTCGAGCCGTTTTTTACCACGAAACCCGCCGGGAAGGGGACCGGTCTCGGGCTGGCGGTCACCTACGGAATCATCAGGGACCACAAGGGAGAGATCCGGGTGGAAAGCAAACCCGGTGAAGGAGCGGTTTTCATCATATGCTTTCCCGTGGCGCAAAACCTTGATGCCGCGGTCCAGGTCGCGGCCCTCGTATGATATCGCGGACAGGAGGATCGGCAACGATGATGGACACCCTGCGAATCTTGGTCGTGGATGACGAGGAAACCATACGGGATATTCTGTCCCGGGTTCTCGGTCAGGAAGGGTACCAGGTAACCGTCGCGGAGAGCGGGGAGAAAGCGCTCGAGATCTTCGGGAAAGAACCCCACCCCCTGGTGCTCACGGATATCCGGATGGGGGGGATGAGCGGCATGGAGCTTCTCACGGAGATACGGGGCATCAATTCCGAGACCCAGGTGCT
>Ga0307380_10006815_pt1 | contig 14940 bp, 6 predicted proteins | sample UN3MG_FD_202239 | JGI IMG/M metagenome (GOLD analysis project Ga0307380, IMG submission 202239) | Soil microbial communities from Risofladan, Vaasa, Finland - UN-3 | ecosystem: Environmental > Terrestrial > Soil > Coastal area > Acid sulfate soil | place: Finland: Risofladan, Vaasa | collected... | reverse complement strand
GGAGCCACCTGATTTCGCGGGGAGCGGTGAATCGGAATCGGGCGGGATCGATCTCGTCGACGTGTTTGCCGGCATCGGTGAGCAGCGCGGGCAGCATCGGCTCGGTAGGGGCGGGCGGCGGACGCCGCGTCCGCAGTTGCCCGCCCTCTTGGGCCGCCCGTCGCATCCAGAAGGCGCTCGAGACCCGCTCCTGCAGGCCGAAGACCGAGTCGATCCGCTCGGCCGCATAGAACGCGCTGACACGCCGCCGCGTGACCGCCAGCCACGCGAGCACGCCCGCCGCGGCAAGCCCGCACGAAATCGCCAGCAGCGTCCAGCCAAGGTGCACCAATTTGTCGGCCAGCACCAGCACCGCGATCGCGCTCGCCAGGAAGAACAACATCCTCGCGGCAGAACGGGCAAGCTCGAGCAACACCAGCCGCCGCCTCACGCGGTTGATCTTGCCTTCCAGATTTTCCATGGCAATTTCCTCCGTGGCCCGTGGAAGATGAACCCGTCACTGCTCATGTTATACCGCTTTTGGCGGGCGAAGTCAATTGGGAAATTTGGGGTTCGGGAATCGTGTAAGGAGCGGGAGCAGCTATCTGCCCACCCGCTCTGCCTTACCGAATCGATCGACCGGCGCCTGGCAGCTCTCCCGCTCCGGGTGCTTGGCAAGGTAGTCCTGGTGATACTCCTCCGCCGGCCAGAACGTGCTCGCGGGTGTAACCTCGGTGACCACGTCGTAGCCGCGCTCGCGCAGCAGCCCGATCAGCTTCTCGGCGATCCGCTTCTGCTCGTCGCTCGTGCAGAACACGGCGGAGCGGTACTGGCTGCCGACGTCCGGCCCCTGCCGGTTCTTCTGCGTGGGGTCGTGGATTTCGAAGAACCTCCGGGCGAGTTGCTCGTAGCTGATCTTCGCCGGGTCGAACAGGATTTCGACGGACTCGGCGTGGCCGGTCTTCCCGCTGCACACCTGCTCGTAGGTGGGTTGCTCGACGTGCGACCCCTGCGGTCGCCTGCCGCCGGTATAGCCCGACCGCACGGCGACGACGCCGGGCATCTGCCGGAAGAGGTGCTCAACTCCCCAGAAGCATCCGCCGGCGAAGATCGCCCGCTCAAGCGGCCACTGCTCGTCGGGCACGAACTGCAGCGACGCCGAGTTCACGCAGTGGCGGGTGTCGCGTGCGGTCAAGCCTTCGCCGAGGAAGACGTGGCCGAGGTGCCCGCCGCATCGGGCGCAGGTGATCTCGGTGCGGCGGCCGTCGAGGTCGAGTGTGCGCTTCACCGCACCCGGTATCTCGTCGTCGAAGCTCGGCCAGCCGCAGTGCGACTCGAACTTGCTGTCCGACAGGTACAGCGGTGCGCCGCACTGCCGGCAGAGGTATGCGCCTTTCGCGGCCGTCTTCAGGTACTTGCCGGTGAAGGGCGGCTCGGTGCCCTTGTCGACGACGATGCGCTTCTCCTCGGGGCTGAGCGGCGGCATGGCGCCGGCGTTCGGGTCGTCAGGCCGGGAGGATTCATCGTCGGTTTTCCCCCCGCCCCGGGCGCACGATGCCAGGCCGGCCAGAAGGAGAATGGAAAGAAGGTGAATGTAGATCATCGGCGCCTCCGGGAACAGCGTTTCCTGCAAGCTCCCTGGCGCAACGTGTTCCCGTACAATCAAACATAGCACACTCGGCGGGGGGAGTCAAGCGGAATGCAGCGGCGATGAGGCGATCGTTGACCGCTGACCGTTGACGGCTCAAATTTGACTGTTGAGATTTGACCGTTGAGATTTGACCGTTGAAAGCTGACCGTTGACCGTTTCCTCTTCCTTCGGTGTTCAGTGTTCAGTGTTCGATGTTCAGTGTTCGATGTTCGATGTTCGATGTTCAGTGTTCGATGTTCGTTTTCCTCTTCCCCTGCAGCCTGTCTCCCTGTCCACTTCTTTCACTCCGTCTTCGTCTCGTCTGGCTCTTTGCTGCCCTTACCATTGGTGTTTTCATTCTCCCCCTCCTCGCCGGTCCAGCCGAGCCACCAGAATTCGAGCCCGTTTTCGTATGAGCCGTCGTCGAGCAGTTCGTGCCAGAGGATCTTGCCCATGGCCATGACGGTGGAGGGCGCGTTGGGGATCGTGATCTCGACCGCGAGCATCTTGCCGGCGGGTATTTTCTCATCAGACCTGAAGCACAGGCCGCCGCCGCTGATGTTTACCGTAGTGCCTTCCATCGGCATCTCATCGAGTTCCACCACCTTGAAGCGGAGCTGGCAGTTCTTGCTGAACCGGGGGTATTTCCGTTTTGCGAGATGTTGCAGCATTGGTGGTCTTCCTTGCTCTGCACCAAAGCACGGGATCGATCAGGCTGTGTGCGGGAAACGTGCCGGCTTCCGGCCTCGGGCCTCCGGAACAATTCCTGATGCTCGAAGCCTGAAGCCCGAGCTATGCCCGTCTAATGCTTCACCACACCTTCTTTTTTGCTGTAACTGTATCGTTATTGTCGGCAAGTCTGGCTGGCCGGGGAAGCTGAATTTTCCGGCGCGCGCGGGCGAATGCTCCGGCCGTGCCGGAATCGGCGGCGTTGCTCGCGCGTGTTTTGGCAGATTGAATTTGACTCTGCCCACCCAGACCGATATAATCAGATAGCACAGGATCCGATCTCGGGGGTGGACCTTGCACCGATGGTCAGCGGACGCCGGACGTGCGTGGCAGTTTCGTCACGGGATTCCCAGGAAGGCATTGAAGCAATGTCCGAAAAGAACATGAGCCAGCCATTGGACGTCACCTGTTCGTCGTGCGGCAACGTGGTTTCTTACGACGAGATTTCGGCGGGCAAGGCGCGGCAGATGGGCGGCCAGATGCTGTGCGCCCAGTGCGCCCAGGAACGGGAGAACGCGATGCTGAAGTGCAGGCACTGCGGCCAACGCGATCTTCCTCTCTTCGACGGCAAGAACTACCTGTGCCGCCATTGCGGGTCTTTCATCAAGCAGGAGCGGCGTGTGACTTCTCAGCAGAATACCGGTAAGCAGCTCGGCAGGTTCTGCCCATCGTGCGGTTCGGAAGCGGATGCAGCAGCCAGGCGATGCCCCGCGTGCGGGGGCAGAATGACGCCGGTGGCGAGTGCCGGATCGCCCGCGTGGGTCGGCTACCTCGTCGGAGCCTGCGTGATGGGCCTCATCTTCGTCGCCGGAATCCTGCTGTATTCGGAGCTGAATCCCGCCGGCAGCCAGCCTGCCAATCAGCCGCCCGCGATTGACTCCGCGGCCATCGGCAGGCAGATCCACGGCGACGTGCTGGCGACGGTGGACGCCACGCTCCGCACGAACAAGGAGCAGGTGCTCGAGGCCGTTGCGAAGGTGTTTGACGCGAAGATGGAGCCGATCCGCCAGCGCATGGAGAAACTCGAGAAGCTGTCGGCCGCGCCCCCCCAAGCCGATGCTGACAACCCGGCCGACGTCTCCGCCGTCCTCGCCGAGATCGAACGCATGAAGGCCGCGCAGAAGACTGCCGCCGCGCAGCCCGACGTGCCGGCAGTACCTCCACTGCCGGACGCCCCGGCCGTTGTGCCGGCTCCGCAGCCCGATGGAACTGCCGTGCCCCCGGCTCCGCAGCCGGATGAGGCCGCGGTGCCCGCCCAGCCGCCGGCCCCGAATCCTGATGTGGCCGTTGCGAAGCCCGAAACGCCCGCACCGCCCCCGCCCGGGAATCCGCCGGCGCCCGATCCGCCGGCCGCCGCCGTGCCCGCCGACGCCCAGCCGAAGGAAGACATCGCCCAGGCCGCCGCGAAGCTGAAGGACGACGCCAAGCAGCTCGCCGATGCGAAGAGGTTTGCCGACGCCCTGGCCGTGCTCGACAGCAGACCGGAGATTCGCGATGCCGCCTGGCAGGCCGACCGCGAGGTGGCTAAGAGCGACATCCGCAAGCGGGCCGAAGAACTGTTTCGAATGGACATCGCGCGCGCCGAGGGCCTCGTCCGCGGCGGCAAATACCGCGATGCCCGCGACGTCTACCGCGGAATCATCGTCTATGGCCTGCCCCCCATGATCGAGGAAGCCAACAAGCGGCTGGATGAGATCAAGGCCGATCCCGAGGAAGCCGACGCCGCCGCCAAGCCCGCCGTTGCCGCTTCCGAGCAGGACCCGCTCGTCTCAAAGTACCTGGGCGAGCTGCGCGACAAGCAGGCCGCACAGCACGTCCGCACCCGAGCCGCCAAGGAACTCGGCGTGCTGAAGGCGGCTTCCGCCGTCGATGACCTCATCCTGGCGATGGATGACCGCGACTGGTACTTGCGCGTCTGCACCGCCGGTGCACTCGAGCAGATTGGCGATATCCGCGCCGTCCCCGCGCTCATCCGCAACATCAAGCACCCCATGATCCCCGTGGTCGAAGCTTCCCGCGAAGCTCTCGCCAAGATCACCGGCAAGGACTTCGGCAAGGACACCGGCCGCTGGATGGACTGGTGGAAGAAGGAAGGCGGCCGCAGCCTTCCGCCCGCCGTTGCCGAAAAGCTCCTCCAGCCCGGCGACGGCTCCGTCACCATCTCGCAGGAGCCGAGTTCCTTCCAGAGCCAGGTGGTCATCTACAAGGACCTCGAGCGGAGCATCACCATCGCCCTGAAGGGCAACTACGGGCTGAAGCTTGGCCAGAAGCTCGATCTCAGCGCCGGCGAACGGAAGCTGTGCCGCATCGAGCTGAGCGTGATCGGCTTCGGCGCCGCCTCCGGCAAGATCATCGACATGCCCCCCGGCACCATCATCAAGACGGGCGACGTGGTGAACGCGGAGAAGGTGAGCGAGGAGAATGAGGAATGATGAATGATGAATGATGAATGGAAGAGGAAGTAAGCAGCGAAGCCGCGAAGGAGCGAAGGTCGGAGGAAGAGGGATAGCAGGAGGGACAGGATGAGCGCTATAGCAGGAGGGAGCCGATCAGATGAATGGGGTGTATTACTCACTCCTATCCCATCCATCCCATTCATCTTTCATCATTCATCATTCATCCTTCATCCTTCATCATTCATCATTCATCCTTCATCCTTCACCGTTCACCGTTCATCGTTTCTCACGCTTGACTTCCCGCCGTTTTTGTGTATACTTCATGGTGATGCATGACGCACGTCCGAATCCAGATCCGCTGTTTCCCCGATAGCTGAAACCCAATCAAGGACAGGATATGACTCCGTTGACGTATGCAGATCGTTTGAGCGCTCTGTTGGAGACGAAGGCTCGGCAGACTGAATTCAAGCAGAAACGCGGCCCGATGGACCACGACGACCACGGCTCGGTTTTCACCGATGACCCCATCGTGTTCGATATCGAGCCAAACCATCCCAGCGGCACGTTTCTCGGCCCGCTCGGCTGCGGCAAGAACTTCCGCAAGCTGATGGAAGTCCACCCGGCGTACGTAGATCCGATGGCTTCGCTCGCCGGAGCCTGGATGGCAATACTCCGCGGCCGCAACAAGGCCTGCTGGCATCCCGACTATCCGTTCACGCACCTCCAGCCCGAGCAGCACCAGTACAACATCATCCACGGGATCGGCGGCCCGCAGCACTTCGCGCCCGACATGACCATCGGCTTCGCACTCGGCTGGGGCGGATTGCTCCGCAAGGTTCGCTTCCACCGCGAACACAACGCCACCCCCCAGCCCGGATTCTACGACGGCCTCGAGCACGTCATCCTCGGCGTGCAGAACTGGATCGCACGCCTTGCCGACACGGCCGAATCCCTCGCACGGACCGAGCCGCAGCCCGAACTGCGCGACAACCTGGTGTCCATGGCCGCCATGTGCCGCAAACTCATGAACGATCCGCCCCAAACCTTCCGCGAAGCCTGCCAGTTCACCGCGTTCTTCGAGATCGTCGCACGCTGCTACAACGGCAGCGGCGCGATGGGCCAGCTCGACGAGCTGCTCCGCCCCTACTACGAGCACGACGTCGCCGCCGGAATCCTTGACGACGAGGAAGCCATCTTCCACCTCGCCTGCCTGCTGATCAAGGACCCACATTATTCGCAGATCGGCGGACCAGGACCCGACGGCCGCGACCAGACCAGCCACGTCTCGTTCCTCATCCTCGAGGCGATGCACGCGATCAAGATCCCCACCAACCTCGCCGTGCGCGTGCACGACGGACTCGATCCGAAGCTGTTCGACCTCGCCATCAAGTACCTGTTCGAAGATGGCGTGGGCCATCCGCTGTTCGTGGGCGACAAGGGCCTGAACGAAGGCTTCTGCCGCAACGGCTATCCCATCGAGCTTGCACGCCAGCGCATCAAGACCGGCTGCCACTGGTGCGCCATCCCCGGCCGCGAATACACGCTCAACGACATCGTCAAGCTGAACTTCGCCGCCGTGTTCGACACCGCACTCCGCGAGATGCTGGCCGATACGTCCGTGCAGCCGACCACCGACGAGCTATGGCGGCGTTTCGAAAAACACCTCCGCCGGGCCGTCCAAGTCACCGCCGAAGGCATCGACTGGCACCTGCGCTACATGCCCGAGTTCTTCCCCGAGCTTGTCCTCGACCTGTTCTGCCACGGCCCCGTCGAGAAAGGCCGCGACGCGTCCGACGCGCCTCAGCAGGGCGTCGAGTTCTACAACCTCTGCGTCGACGGCTCCGCGCTGGCCACGGCTGCCGATTCGTTCGCCGCCATCGAGCAGCGCGTCGAACGGGAAAAACGCCTTACATGGCAGGAACTGCTGCATCACCTCGACACCGACTTCGCCGATGCTGAAGACGTGCGGCTGATGCTGAAGTCGATCCCGCGTTACGGCGGCGGGGGCTCCCGTGCCGACGAATACGCGGTGCGCATCGCCCGCACGTTCACCCGGCTCGTCAAGGAGAAGCCCACCCCGGCCGGCTACAACATGATCCCCGGGCTGTTCTCGTGGGCGAGCACGATCCCGATGGGCCTCGCCGTCGGCGCCACGCCCAATGCCCATCTCGCACGGCAGCAATCCCGACCCGGGATTCGTCCGCGACGGAGCGCCCACCGCCATGGCACGCGCCGTCGCTGCCGTCCAGCCCGGCTACGGCAACACCGCTCCGCTGCAGATGGACCTCGATTCCACGCTCGGCCGCAGCGCTTCCGACCGCGCCAAGATCGCCGCACTCATCAAGGGCCATTTCGACATGGGCGGCACGCAGATCAACGTCAACATCATCGACAAGCGCATGCTGCTCGAGGCCGAGAAGGACCCGTCGAAATACCCCGACCTGATCGTCCGCGTCACCGGCTTCAGCGCTTACTTCGCGTCCCTCTCGCCCGAATTCCGCCATTGGGTGATCGAGCGAGTGGTGCAGAGCTGACGATTGGCTTTGGGCATTAGGCTTTCGGCTTTGGGCTCCGGCGTCTTTGTTCATCGTTCATCGTTCAGGAGTCGCCATGAACCGCCGCACCCGCATCCTCACCGCCCTCTCGGGCGGCGTCCCGGACCGCCCGCCGATCGCGTTCGATTCGCGTCCGGGCGCCCTCGACGCCGTGCTGCGCCACTACGGCGCCAGCGACAAGAACGCCCTCTGCACCATCGCCGGCATCGACGGCTTCAGCGTGTGGGAATGGAACGCGGTGATGGGGAAGTACATCGGCCCGCCCAGGATCGCGCCCGACGGCACCAAGCTCGACTTCTGGGGCAACCAGTCGCAGCACCACTACGGCCTCGCCGCGTGCGGCACCGTCGACGAGCTTCGCCGGCATCGCTGGCTGCAGGCGGCCGATTTCGATTTCTCGCACGTCCACGCGCGCGCACTCGAGATCAAGTCGCTCGACATGGCAGTCTCCGCCGGCCACCTCGGCCTCGGATACCAGATGCACAACATGCTCCGCGGCAACGAAAACGCCCTGTTCGACCTCTTCGACGAAACCTGGATGCGGACATACATGGAGCGGCTGACGGCGTTCACGCTTGAGTACATCGAGGCACTGCTGACGGCTGGGCGGGGCGAGATCGACGTCGTCCGCGCCGACGACGACATCGGCACGATGGACCGCCTGATGCTCAGCCCCGAGATGTGGCGGAAATACTGCAAACCGGCGTGGCGGGCCGCCTTCGATGCCGTCCACCTGCACCGGGCCAAGGTCTGGTTCCACTCCTGCGGGCACATCGCGCCGCTGCTCGACGACCTCGTCGAGATCGGCATCGACTGCTGGAACCCCTTCCCGCAATACGTCAAGGGCAACGGCCACGCCTGGCTGAAACGCTGGCGGCGCGGCAAAATCGCACTCGACGGCGGCGTCGACCATCCCTCCGTGCTCGTTCGCGGCACGCCCAGGCAGGTGATCGACGAGACCCGCCGCGTGCTCGACACCTTCGCACCCGACGGCGGCCTGCTGATCGGGCCGTCGCAGGTCTTCACCGAGGACATCCCCGCCGAAAACATCATCGCGTTCTTCGAGACCGCGTTGCGCGGCTGATTTTGACACGAAGGCACGAAGGCACGAAGGCACGAAGAAACACGAAGAACGGATTACGGGCCGAGCGAATCACTAGGCCCATGTCTCATCATCTTCCTCTTCCTTCGTGCCTTCGTGCCTTCGTGTCGAAAAAACGCCTATCTGGCGAGCTTCCCGAATGCCTCCACACCCCGCACCGCCCCGTCCGGGGAGCTTGCCCCGATGACCAGCGATCGCGGCTGCTCCTTGAACACGTGATACTTCTCCGGGAACGATTTCGCGTTCGGCAGGCTCACCGAAAACGGCCGCGTCACCATCAGCACCGCTCGGCCGCCCCCGGGGAACTGCCGGTTCACCGAGACCGGCAGGATCGGGTTCGCATGCCGGCTTGCTTGCCACGCACCGGTCAGATCGGCCAGGTTCGTGTTGTCCCAGTCGTTGCCGATGAACACGTCGATCTTCGCGAGCGGGCGCTCGTAACGTCCGCTGCGGAGGCGGTAGTAGGGGTCGGGGTCGTCGGTGAAGTTGCGGATGCCAAGCCCGGAGATCCTCGTCTGCAGGCCGGCCTTCGTCAGCCGTTCAGCCAGCTTCTCAGCCGCCGGACGATACTCCGGCGAGCCATACGAGATCACAACCTCATCTTGCGGGTTCTGCGCGCGAGCCGCTTGTAGCTCCGCCAGCCACGCTCTCAGCTCGGCCTCGCCCTCCTTCCCGTTCCACACCAGAACATCTTTCATCTCCACCTTGTGCGCGAAGGCGGACACCCGCTTCACCAGCTCCGCATCGCTGACGCCGGGGACGGGCCGTCCGGCGGCGAGCGACTCGAACAGCTCGACCCGCGGCTCATCCGCCTTCGACGATATCGCATACACCCGCCCGAAGTACGCCGGGATGATCGCGTGAAAACTCACGCACGCGCCCGCCTCCGGGAACTTGCCGTCCCGCCCCGCCCGCTGGCTCATATCGCCCGCGACGAACGGCACGTGGCAGCGGTTCACCACGTCGTAGATCGCCCGCACGTCGGTGCGGTTCAGCCGGATGATCGCGTGCGTGGGCGACGCCATGTAGTGAATGTAGCCGCGGTTCACGGCGTACGCGCTGTCGCGGTTGAACACGGTCAGGTATTGAGTGCCGATCCCGTCGCGCTCGCGCAGCCCGATCGCCAGGCTGTGGTTCGGCGCATCCGTCTCCAGCCGCTTGCTCTCATACGTGTCGCCCAGCCCGGGATATGTCAGCGACGGTGCGCTCCGCTCGCGGCCGGTGAACCGATCCATCCACGATTTCGGCACCTGCACCGGCTGCGCGTGCCCGAGCTGCTCACGGACTAATCGCCCCAGCCAGTTCTCCAGCGCCGTCATCTGCGGCGGATACGAAAAATGCGGGTAGATCTTGCCGAACGACATCTCCGTGGGATTCGAGTACGCGTATTCGTGGCCGAACGGATAGCCGAGGATCACGGCGCTGCCGTTGCCGAACTTGTTGCGGACCATGGCGGCGGAGCCGTCGGCGTAGGAATGCACGATTTCCGCACCCTCGCGCGGCGTGAAGCACGCCGCCAGTTGCAGCCGCAGGCTCCATTCGTCCGGGATGAAGCGATTGCCGCGGTCGGCGCCGCGCTCGCGGTCGCCCCAGATGCTGTTCGGCCGCGTGGGAACCAGCATCGTGCCCGGCACCGCCTGGATCGGCGTGAACGCCTTCACGTCCGCGCCGAAAACATCGGCCAGCGGCTGCCCGCGTTCCCGGCCCCGCTCGTCGAACATCCCCGGCACGCTCGTCGCGAAGACCGTCCCGCCGTTGCGGACGAACTCCCGGATCGGCCCCAGCGTCGCATCCATCAGGTACCGCTGCTCGGGGATGATCAGCAGCGAGTAGTTCGCCAGCTCGCCGCGCTGCACGTCCGCCTCCAGCACGATGTCGTAGTGAACCTTCGCGCACATCATCGCGTAACTGGTACCGAGCGCGCCCCATCGCGAGTAGACCGTCGGATCCTGGTCGTAGCTGCTTTCCGACCACAGCATGGCCACCGGCGTGCGAGCGGGGCGCGTGTTCTCGATCAACGGCGCCAGCGTGTGCATCTCGCGCATCTTCAGCCGGAAACTGTAGGCGCCGTCCCAGTTGAGCTGGCGGTCCATGTAGCCATACAGGCCGGGCGCGTAGAAGTAGCGCAGGATCGTGTCGGCTCCGTCGCGGGCGACGCTGTACAGCGCGTCCTTCAGGAACCCGGCATACGCACAGCCGCCCAGCATCGAGCCGAAATTCTGCTCCGCCTGCACCCCTGTGAATCGCCCGGCCCCGACGCGCCGCAGCAGCACCTGCACCGGCTCCACCGTGGCGCAGCTCGACGGCAGGTCGGCCAGCGTGCCCATCTCCTGCAGCGGCCAGCTCGACACCGGGCGCTCGCTGTGCGCCTCGTGCGAATTCGCCTCGATCGCATACGCCTGGATCGGCACCCCCGGCAGCTCCCGCCGGATCACGTCCGCCTGCATCGCGAAGTACTCGGTCAGCCACGCCTTCCGCCAGGCGATCCAGTCGTGCCACTTCGCGGCTTCCGCCGGCGGTTCGCCATCTGGGCGGTTCGGGCCGATGATGTCCGGCGCCTCCATCCGCGGCAGCGGGATCGCCAGCTCGTCGAACGACCTCAGCTCCGATCCCCACGGCCCGTTCACCGCCTCGATCTTTCCGCAGGTCGTCTGCATCCACGCCCGGAAATGCTGAACGGCGGCTGGCGAATAATCGGTCTCCGCCGGCAGCCGCGTCATCTTCGTTTCGAGCGACACCGCGATCACGCCGCCCGCGTGCTTTTCCCGCAGGTGCCGGGCGAGGGCCGACAGGTAGTTCAGGAACGCGCCGCGCGTTGCCGGGTCGAACAGGTTCACCCCCGTGCCGGGGACTGCCTTGTTCTCCTTCGCGTCGAACCGCCAGATTCGCGAGGCATCGCCGAGCTTCACCGCCGCCCATTCCGGCGGATCCGTGCTGAACGACCGGATCGGGATGATCGTTTTCAGCCCGTGCGCCGCAATGGATTCGATGTTCGAGTCGATCCGCGAGAAATCGCACTTCCCCTCCTCCGGCTCAACGACCCGCCACGAGCAGGATTCCTCGTTGTCGTTGCCGGCGAACTCCGGCACGATGGCGCGGATGCCGATCTTCGCCGCCTTGCGCAGCAGGTAGGAGTTGTCCAGCGGCTGCTGCTGGCGGTCGAGTGCCGCGCGGGCGCTGTCGGTCTTCTGGTTCAGCCACATGTACCAGGCGGGGGTGAAGCCCATTCTGCGGCCGATCTCGCGCTGCGGCTCGGGCCACGGCATCGGCTCGTGAATGGCAGGCGCGGCCAGGCCCTTCGCTTCGGCCAGCTTGCCAAGCTGATCGCGGACGGCCGCGATGCGGGCATCCAGCCGCGCGTGGAACTCCAGCACGCGGCGGCCCGCCTCCTCGCTGAGGTCGCGCAGACCCTGCACGTCCTTCTCGATGTTGGCCTGCTTGGCATCGGCCCACGCCATCAAATCCTGCCCGGCGTCGTCAGTGCTCTTGAGGAACTCGAACACTTCCAGCGACTCGCGGTGCCATTCGTACGGCTCATTCGGATCAAGCTCGGCCGCACCAAATCCACGCGCATACGTGATCAACGTTTCCAGCTCGTGGATCCGGTATGCGTCCGAGCAGAACAGCAGGCGGACGTCCTCGATATCCTCGAGCGTCTTCATCGGTTCCGCCGGTCTGTCTTCCGCGACCGCGCTTCTCGACAGCAGCAAAACGCCCGCGACGATCGCGATGGTCAATGCTTTCATGTGACTTCCCATCATGGCATGGTTTCCAGTAGCAACGATCCGCCCGTTTTCGTGGCAATCCCGCAACCGCATTCCCTCCCCCTCTCGTCTTCTTCGTGTATCTTCGTGCCTTCGTGCCTTCGTGTCGAAATCACCCGCCGGATCATTGGAATCAGCTCTATAGGGCATCCGACAATTGGGCGGACGATTCCGCCAATCTCGAAGACTCGCTTGTCGGAAGTCCGCCCCTACCTCAGCAATCGCGGCATGTCCGTGGTGACACGACCCTGCAGCCTGCAGCCTGCAGCCTGCAGCCTATTTTGCGGCTTCGATGATGCACACCTCGAACGGCCCGAGCTCGATGGCCAGCTCGCCCTTCTGGAGGTTGGCCTTCTCGGCCTTCAGCTTCGCGTCGAGCTTCGTTGCAGCGTTGATCCGCTGCACGCGCGCGCTGCCCGCCGCCCCAAGCCCGGCAACCACCGCCTGCTGCGGCCGGTCCGTCGTGTTCGCCACCCACACGAGCAGCGACTCGCCGGCGTCCACGGCCAGCGCATCGATCGGGAGCGGCAGTGCGCCCGCCACGTCCGCGCCGAGCAGCGCCTTGCCGGTGTGCGGCTCAAACGTCTTCAGCACCAGCTCGGCGTATGCGGGCCCGGCGGTAAACACGGCCTCATCCACGCCGCCGAGCGCCAGATACTTCATCAGGGTAGTGCACCACGCGGATGCGAACAGCCCGCGATTGCGCGGATCGCGCGGATCCTGCCCCGGCCGCTGATAGGGCGTGTCGAAGTCGATCGGGTCGATCCTGAATCTCGCCTTCGTCGCGAACGACCGGATGCTGCGAACCTGGTCCAGTATTGCACTCGCGTTCTCCATGAACATGTCGTCGTCCGGCATGTGCAGCGACGGCTTGTAGCCGAAGTGGACCAGCTCCGCGTCGGCATGCTTCTTCGGATCGCCGTTATAGCCCATGAATCCGCCGGCCGGTTTCTTCGACTCCACGGCGGGCAGCAGCTTCGGCAGCTTCGCGCCCTGTAGCGGCTGGCTGATCGCGATGCGGACCGGACCCGGCGTGGCAGGCGCCGCGGCAGCCTTTGCACCTTGCACCTGCAGCACAAACACCTGCTTGCCCTTGTCGCCCTTCACCACGTTCGGATACTTGAATGCCAGCCCGGCCATCGCCTTGAACGACGAATCGCCGAAGTTGCGCTGGTCTTCCATGCCGAACAGCGTCCCGTCTTCCAGCCCCGCGGTGACCTCGAGCCCGTCGGCCGTCTTGTAGCGGAGCGCGCGGAATGTGTTGACGTTTGCGAGCATGCCGGCGGAGATGTTCTTCGGGAACTCGCCGGGCGTGGCCTTACGGCCGCTGCGGCCGTCGCCTTCGGCGTCGAGCAGCTCGTACGGCTGCCCGATCACCGCCGGCGTGCCGTAGAGCACGCAGAATCCCACGCGATACGACTTGAAATCGCGGTTGGCCTGCCCCTCCGCCGTGAACGTGATCTTGCCGTCCGCCGTGCCCACGATCGAGCCGGACCACGTGAAGTCGGCAACGTCGTTCTTGCACTGCGCCGCCAGGTTGATCTTGAAGCCGTCCTTCGTGCTCTCCACGTTCAGCCGCGTGATCTCCGGCATCACGGTGTCCCACCGCTCGTCCCGGACCGCGAAGTAGACGCGACGAATGATCTCGCGGTCGCCCACGTAGATGTAGCGAAGCTCGCCGTCCTGGAACTTCAGGCGGACAGGCCCCGCAACCAGATTGTGCATTGCCGACTCCTTGCGTTGCTCGCCATACAGGATTTCGTCTTTCATTACTTCCTCACGAGCGTCAAGTTGGTCGATCAGGGCATCCTTCGCCGCCGAGGCCACGAGGACGTTGCGATCTGCCGCGCAATCGAGCAGTCTCGCGACGATCGCCGCGCGCTGGTCGCCGGCCTTGGCGGCGACTGCCGAGATCGCCTCGATGGCGGCCTTGCGTACAATCCCCTCGCGGTCATCGAGTGCGGCGACAAACGCCGGCAGCGCCTTCGCCGCCTCCGCATCCTGCTTCTCGACGATTGCTGCAAGCGCGTTCAGGCACGCCACGCGGACCAGCGGATCACCGTGCTTCAGCGTCGCCGTCAGCGCCGGTATCGATTCCGTCGCCTGCATCCGCGCGAGGTGGCCAGCCGACACGATCTTCAGGTAAGGCCGCCAGTCCTTCTCCTCCAGGAACGCGATCAGCGCGGGGATTGACGGCCGGTCGAACTGCCCCACCGCCTTCACCGCCGCCTCGCTGACGTCCCAGTGATTGTCCTTCATAGCCACCTGCTGCAGGAACGGGATCGCCGCCGGGTCCTTGAGCTGCACCATCGCTTCGACTACATCAAGGCGGATGGGAATGTCATCGCCCTCGGGAGCGGGATGCGCCTCGAACAATTGCTTCAGCTCCGGGAATGATCCCGACGCCTTTGCGACGGCGGCCGACTTGATCTTCTTGCGGCCTTCAATGCAGAACAGGTGCTTCTCGCTGCGAATGCAGATGCGGCCGTCCGCGATCGCGGGCGACGCCAGGATCTTCTCGCCCAGCGCGTTGGTCGTGATCGCCTTCACCTTCGGCTTCTTGCCAGTGCAGTCCGAAACATCGACCACGAACACGTCTCCCTTCTCGCTGCCCCAGTAGATTCGGTCTTCAGCGAGCACCGGCGACGACGTGAAATGCCCGGGCACGCGATACTTGAGGACCTCGGTGCCGGTCTTGTCGATGAACCGCATCGCCCCGTCGTCACCCGGGAGCACCAGGATGGGGGATGCATCCTTGCGGCCGGCCCCGATCACCAGCGGCGAG
>Ga0307380_10006812_pt1 | contig 14945 bp, 17 predicted proteins | sample UN3MG_FD_202239 | JGI IMG/M metagenome (GOLD analysis project Ga0307380, IMG submission 202239) | Soil microbial communities from Risofladan, Vaasa, Finland - UN-3 | ecosystem: Environmental > Terrestrial > Soil > Coastal area > Acid sulfate soil | place: Finland: Risofladan, Vaasa | collected... | reverse complement strand
CCGACGAGCAGGAAGACCTCCTCGATGCCGTCGATGGCCACATCGGTGGGCACCGGGCCCGCCCTGCCGCTGGCGGCGAGTTCGAGGTCGACCCGATGGATGGTGAGCTCGTGGCAGGTGCGGTTGGCGATGAAGCCCGCGCTCTGGTCGTCGTCGTTCCAGGTCCAGCACGGGGTGTCGGGCTCGGCCGAACGGAGTTCGACCACGAGATTCGTAGTGAGGGCGTCGACCCACCTGCTTCGAGCCGGCCCGGGCTCGGCGTCGGGAGGGAACGGTGTCTTGGGCCGGCCAGTGCCTTCGCAGACCACGTGGGTCCAGAAGCCGGAGAACTCACCCACGTGGAATGCCAGCCGATCGAGGGTGAACTCCGGACACGTCGGCACCATGGCAGTCGGATCGCCGCTCTCGAGGGCCGCGACGATCAGCAGGCTCTGGGCTTCGAGCGCGTCGATTCGTTCGGTGAAGTTCACCCGTCGAACCCTACGCGCGCGGTCAGCCTCCGTCAGAGGGGATTGAGTAGCCGACGGTTGCCTGGGCGACCAGGGTGTCGTCGCTGAAGACCCGGACGTCGGTGATGCTCGACCGCTTCCCCAGCCGGAGGACCTCGGCCTCGGCGACGAGGTCGGCCAGGCCGGGCTTGGCCAGGAAGTTGATCGTGAGGTTGGACGTGACCGCCAACGGCACGATGCCGATGCGGCTCAGCGTGGCGAGCCAGGCGGCTGCGTCGGCGAGGCCCATCATCGTCGGGCCGCTGATCGTGCCGCCCGGCCTCGTGTTGGTGGCGTCGACACCTTGTCTGAGTCGGCAGCCGACTTCGGTGAACGACTCGACCCGGTAGGCGCGGGTCGCACCGGGGAACGCGTCCTCGAGGAACTCGTTCAGCTCGTCGATCGACACGACGGGGTCGGGGAGGTCCATCGCCGCCAACGTACGCGACGAGCTGATCGCGCGGTTCCCGTGACCTGCAAAGCTCAGCAGCACCGACGCAGCATCTAACCTGACGGCGCGTCAGATCACGAGGAGCCGCCTGTGCCGACTGCCACCCCAGCCATCGACGGCTGGTTCACCACCGGAGACGAACCACGCCTGATCGGCACCCGCTGCGGTGCCTGCGGCACGGTGTTCTTCCCGAAGACGACCGGCGTGTGCCGGAACCCCGAGTGCTTCTCGACCGACCTCGGCGACGCCGAGCTCTCGCGGGTCGGCAAGGTGTGGAGCTACACCGACGCCCAGTACCAACCGCCCCCGCCCTACATCGCCGCCGATGAGTACGAGCCCTTCGCCATCGCCGCGGTCGAGCTGGCCGACGAAGCCATGGTGATCCTCGGCCAGGTCGCCGACGGCTACGGCGTCGACGATCTCGAGGTCGGCGCCGAGGTCGAGGTCGTCATCGAGACGCTCTACACCGACGACGACGGAACCGAACGAACCATCTACCGCTGGAAGCCGCTCTCTCCGCTCCCCGGCCGCTCGGGCCGCAATTGACCGGTCTCCTCGTGCCTCGTCGACCTCGCATCGTCCTGCCGCTCCACGCCACAGAAATGAGTTCCCATGCATGACCATGACGTTGCGGTTCTCGGAGTCGGCATGCACCCCTGGGGCAAATGGGGGAAGAACTTCGTCGAGTACGGCGTCGATGCCGCGAAGAAGGCGCTCGACGATGCCGGCGTGGCCTGGACCGACATCGAGTTCGTCGCCGGCGGCGAGACCGTCCGAAACGGGTATGCCGGCTACGTCGCCGGAGCCACGATGGTCCAGGCGCTCGGCTGGAACGGTGCTCGCGTCTCGACCAGCTACGCCGCGTGTGCATCGGGTGCCACCGCCCTCGAGTCGGCCCGCACGCGAATCCTCGCCGGCCTCTGCGATGTTGCGCTGGTGGTCGGTGCCGACACGACGCCCAAGGGCTTTCTCGCTCCCACGTCGAACGTCGATCAACCCGAGGATCCCGACTGGCTCAGGTTCCGCCTGCTCGGCGCCACCAACCCGACCTACTTCGGGCTGTATGCCCGCAGGCGCATGGCGCTCTACGGGGCCACCGAGTCCGACTTCGCCAAGGTGAAGGTCAAGAACGCCAAGCACGGATTCGAGAACCCGAACGCCCGCTACAAGAAGCTGTTCACCGAGGAAGACGTCCTCAACAGCCCGATGGTCGCCGACCCGCTCCGGCTGCTCAACATCTGTGCGACCTCCGACGGAGCCGCCGCCGTGGTCATCGCCAGCAAGGAGTTCGCGGCGAAGCACGCAGGCAACAACCCGTCGGTCCGCATCCGAGCCATCTCGACGGTCACGCCACGGTTCCCACAGACGATCATCGAGATGCCCAACTTCTCCACCGACTCCGCAGCTGCGCTCGCGCCGCCCGAGCTGACGTTCAAGGATTCGATCGCCGCCGCGGCGTACGAGGAGGCGGGCATCGGCCCCGATGAGCTGAGCCTCGCCGAGGTCTACGACCTGTCGTCCGCGCTCGAACTCGACTGGTACGAGAACATCGGGCTCTGCAAGCAAGGAGAGGCCGAACGACTGCTGAACGACGGCGACACCAGCATCGGGGGCCGCATCCCGGTCAACCCGAGCGGTGGCCTCGGCTGCTTCGGCGAGGCAGTCCCCGCCCAAGCGCTCGCGCAGGTGTGCGAGGTGACCTGGCAGCTCCGAGGCCAGGCCACCGGACGACAGGTCGAGGGCGCCGCAGCCGGCATCACGGCGAACCAGGGCCTCTTCGGCCATGGCAGTTCGGTCCTGCTCTCGACGTGACTCTGTGATGCGGTCACTCGGACGGGGGGCGTCGTTCGTCTACGTCATCGTCGCCTATGTGATCGCAACGGCGGTGGCCTACGGCGTCGCGGCGGCGATGGGCGATGAGTCGCCGCTGGTGACCGCGCTCGTCGCCGATCTGGTCGCCACGGTGGTGATCTTCGTGGCGGGAACGATTGCCGACAACGGCTCGCTCTACGACGCCTACTGGAGTGTCGCCCCGCCGCTCATCGCCTGGTACTGGCTGGCGACAGCCGAGTCGACCGCGAACGGGACCCGCCAAGCGCTCGCGTTGATCGTCGTCGTCGTGTGGGCCATCCGCCTCACGTCCAACTGGGCGCGCGACTGGCCGGGGCTCGAACACGAGGACTGGCGCTACACCAACCTCTACGAGAACGGCCCGAAGCACGTCATGCGTCTGACCAGCGTCATGCTGTTCCCGACGTTGATCGTCTTCGTCGGGCTGCTCCCGCTGCGGTCGGCCCTCTCGGAGGGGTCGAACGACGTGGGCGTCCTCGACTGGCTGGCGTTGCTCGTCGGCATCGGGGCGAGCGTGATCGAGTATGTGGCCGACGAGCAGATGCGCCGGTTCGGCCGGACCAAGCAGCCCGGCGAGATCATGCAGACCGGGCTGTGGCGCTACAGCCGCCACCCCAACTATTTCGGCGAACTCGCCTTCTGGGTGTCGCTGTGGTTGTTCGGCCTGGCCGCCGACGCCGGGTGGTGGTGGACCGTCATCGGGCCGCTGGCGATGCTCGCCATGTTCGTGTTCGCCAGCATCCCGATGCTCGACGACCGAAGCCGCGAGCGCCGCCCTGCCTTCGCCGCCTACGAGGCCCGCACGAGTGCCCTGATCCCGCTTCCACCCAAGCGAACCTGACCAAACCCCCGATCTTCGTTGCTCTCCGGCCAATAGTTGGCGGAAGAGCAACGAAGATCGGGTGGGGACTCGGGGTCGAGGTGGGGTCGTGGCGCGTGGGTGTGGTCGCGTTCGGCCGATACCATCGGCCCGTGACCCGGATCGTGCTCGTTCGTCATGGCGAGTCGCAGGTGAGCGTGGACCACGTGATCGGCGGCGACAAGGGCTGCACGGGGCTGTCCGATCTCGGGCGGTTGCAGGTGAAAAGCCTCGGCCAGCGGCTCGAACGCACCGAAGAACTCGGCACGGTCGACGCCATCTATGCCTCGACCCTGCCGCGTGCCGTCGAGACCGGCGAGATCCTCTCGGCGTCGTTCGGTGGGATGGACCTCGCAATCGAACCCGACGTCAAGGAGTGGGACCCAGGTCCCGAGATCGACGGTCTCGGGTGGGACGAGGTCGAGGCCCGTTTCCCGCCGCTCGATCCCTGGACTCCGCACGACCGGCGATACCCCGGCAGCGAGACCTGGGCCGAGTTCACCCACCGTGTCGGGCGTGGGCTGCACCGCATCGCTGCCGCCCACGACGGACAGACCGTGGTGGTGGCGTGCCACGGTGGCGTGGTCGAGCAGTCGATGGTCGCCTTCGGTGGCCTTTCGCACCACGGCGAGCACCTCAGCTTTCAGATCTCCAACGCATCACTCACCGACTGGTACCGCCCCGATCCCGACGAGCCCTGGTGGCGCCCAGCCGGTCGTTGGCGGCTCATGCGGCTCAACGACGCGGCCCACCTCGAGGGCATCAGCTGACCAGCCTCGCGTCTCGTCGTCCGGCGCGGTCACGAACGACAGAATCAGTGCTGGAAGCCAGAGCACACCGGCGCCGCTGGCAGCAAGCACGACGACCACGAGGAGCAGCACGCACCTCGACGCGATGACACCTCGGCGTCCGCCTGACCAGAGCGCACACGCCACCAGCGTGGAGAGCACACCGACGATCACACCGAAGCCCCCGAAGAAGGCGATGATCGCCACAGACTCGTCCCACGAGAACATGTCGTAGGTGCGCTCTTCGTAGGCGAACGCCACGTGGAAGCAGCCGACAGTCCACATGACGGCAACCGAGACGACGACCGGGGCCGCCGCAAGACCAGCGGTGAGACGCGGCCATCGCAACCGGATGCCGGTCCGGTGATGGGAAAGCCGTCGGCCGATGGCTCGGCCGAGGCAGCGAAGAAGCAGGTGCAGACCGGCCCACAGGAGCGGCAGCGAAACGAACAGCAGCAGGGCGACCGGAACCGACTGCGACAGCGGAACCGCGTCTTGTTCGGATTCGCACCCCGCCGTCAGGGTGGCGAGCAACACGAGCGCGGGAGCGGTGGCGTGGCTGTGGTTCGTTCTCACCCCCGCAGCATCGGTGCGTTCGGTCGAGCGGTCGATGGGGACGAACCCCCAGATCAGCCTGGGGACGACCCGATGAGCCCCACCACCAGCTCGATCGGTACGTGATCGTTGGTGTCGACGCTCACGACGGGCCACGGTCCGTCGATCGGCTGGGAGCGGGGACCGGTCCAGAGGCTCGAGCCGACGGCCCGGTGCTGGTCGAAGTGCCCGGGGTGGCGTTCGCGCTCGCGATAGCGGCGCTCGGCCTCGGCCGGCTCGCACGCACAGTGGACCTCGACGATGCTTCCCGGCAGTCGCCGCACCTCGTCCCGCGCCAGCTCGGGGAGCCACGCTGATTCGACGACCCCGCGGCCGGCCTCGCCCGCGACGGCCAGCAGCACGGCGATCGACGCGGCCCCCAGGCGCTGCGCCTCCTCGACGCCGTCAAACCCGAGCGAGTCGAGCAGGGCAACCTTGATGGTGTCCTTGCAGAACAACGGCAGACCGGTCGCATCGGCCAGCCGGCGGGCGAGGCTGGTCTTGCCGGAGCCCGGAGCGCCCGAGATCACGACGAAATCGGGAAGCGTCATCCTCGCAGGTACTAGGCGATCCAGCGGCTGAGCGACTCGACGACGCAGCCGGGTTTGTCGGCGCCGTCGATCTCGACGGTGAGCGTCATCGTGGTCTGCACACCGCCCTTCACCTCGTCGGCGGCAGTCAGTTCGCCAACGACGCGAACGTTCGACCCGACCGGCACCGGTGCAGGGAAGCGCACCTTGCCGGCGCCGTAGTTCACGCCCATCGACACGCCCCGCACGTCGACGATCGTCGGCAGCAACATGTTCGTCAGCGAAAGCGTGAGGTAGCCGTGAGCGATGGTGCCCCCGTAGGGCGATTCGGCTGCGGCGCGCACAGGATCGACATGGATCCACTGATCGTCGCCGGTCGCCTCGGCGAACGTGTCGATGCGGTCCTGGGTGATCTCGACCCAGTCGCTCGGGCCGAGGCGGGTGCCGACACCGGCTCGCAGTTCATCGAGGTCGCGGAAGATGGTGAGCATCTGGCTGAGGCTAGAGGCCGAGCAGATGAGCGAGGCCGACCAGATCGTGGCCGCTCGGCCGCAGCCCGGGCGGGCTGTTGTGACGCAGGATCGACGGGAGCGAGGGGATACGGGGACCTGCGCACACTTGCCGCACACGCGAAGGTCCTCACGGATGCTGGCTGCTGACCGATATGACTTCGCCGGTGAGATAGGACGAGGCATCCGAGGCCAGGAACACCATGACGTTGGCGACCTCCCACGGTTCGGCGCCTCGGCCGTAGGCCTCGCGTCCTTCGAGTTCGGCGAGTAGCTCGTCGCTGGTCACCTTGGCGAGGAACGGATGCATCGCAAGGCTCGGTGCGACGGCGTTGATCCGTACGCCGTGTTCGGCGGCCTCGACGGCAGAACAACGAGTCAGGGCCATCACGCCCGCCTTGGCTGCGGCGTAGTGCGCCTGTCCGGCCTGGGCCCGCCAACCCAGGACCGAGGCGTTGTTGACGATCACGCCCGAGCCCTGGGCGTACATCTCGCGAAGGGCCGCACGGGTGCAGCGCATGGTCCCGGTGAGCGTCACGTCGAGCACGACGTTCCACTGCTCGTCAGTCATGTCGACAAGCGGCACCTCGCCGCCGAGGCCGGCGTTGTTGATCAACACGTCGATCCGGCCCAGCGCGTCGACCGACCCCGAGATGAGGGCCTGGACGGCCTCCTCGCTCGTCACGTCGCACACGATCGTCGCGGGCCGATCGACGCCGGTTTCGGTGGCCAATCGGTCGGCGGCCTCGCCGAGTCGGCGTTCGTGATGGTCCGACAGCAACACGGTCGCGCCCTCTTCGGCACAACGGCGGGCAGCGGCATACCCGATGCCCGTCCCGGCTGCCGCAGTGATCACCACGGTCTTGCCGGCGAGCTGCCCGGAAGGTGTGGGGTAGGCGGGAGCGGGAACGGTCACCGGCCGATCCTGTCAACCAAACCGGCCACCCCGCAGCATCTGTGTCGCGTTTTCGACGTCAGACGGTCGGAAAAGACGCACAGATGCACGGTGGGGTGGGGGCTGTGACTCATCGGGGCTCCTTGGGGAGGGCGAGGGCTCGCTCGCCGATGATGTTGCGCTGGATCTCGTTCGACCCGGCGTAGATGGTGTCGGACCTGCTGAACATGAACACCTGCTGTTCGGCACTCAGTTCGTAGCCGGTCTCGGTCGTCATCGCGTCGGGGCCGGCCAGATCGACGGCGAGTTCGCCGAAGTCGCGGTGCCAGTTCGACCAGAACAACTTGCTGATCATCGCCTCGGCCGACGCCGGATCGGGGTTCGAGAGCATGCGCATGCCGTTGAGCCGCATGATCTGCAGCCCGATCCACGCATCGGCGACCCGCTGGCGCAGTGCCGGATCGTCGAGCCTTCCGCTCCTACGAGCGAGTTCGACCGCGGCATCGAACTCGTTGGTGAACCCGAGTTGCTGGCCGAGCGTCGATGCACCCCGTTCGAACGCGAGGGTGCCCATGGCGACCTTCCAGCCCTGGTTGGGTTCGCCGACGATGTTGGCGGCCGACGTGCGGGCGTCGTGGAAGAAGACTTCGTTGAAGTCGGCGTCGCCGGTGATCTGGCGGATGGGACGGATCTCGACGCCGGGCTGATCCATGGGGACAAGCAGGTACGAGATGCCGCGGTGTCTCGGCGCGGCGGCCCAGTCGGTGCGGCACAGGACGAAGCACCACTGCGACCACTGCGCCCAGGACGTCCAGACCTTCTGTCCGTTGATCACCCAGTCGTCGCCGTCGAGCTCGGCGCGGGTCCCGACGTTGGCCAGATCGCTCCCGGCATCCGGCTCGGAGTAGCCCTGACACCAGATCTCCGAGCCGTCGCGGATGCCGGGGAGGAACCGGCTCCGTTGCTCGTCGTCGCCGAACTCGATCAGCGTCGGTCCGAGGAGCGTCTCGCCGATGTGGCCGAGGCGACCGGGGCCCTTCGCCCGGGCGTACTCCTCGTTGAAGATCACCTGTTGCATGAGCGGGAGGCCACGCCCGCCGTGCTCGGTCGGCCAGCCCACGCACGTCCACCCGCTGGCCCCGAGGTGTCGTTCCCACGCCAGCCGCTCGTCGACGACGCCCCCCTCGTCGCCCGGGCCGCCTCGACCGCGCGTGACGGCGAACTCGCCCGACAGCGCGGTTTCGAGCCAGTCCCGGATCTCGGCTCGAAAGGCGAGGTCGTCCGGTGAGGAGCGCAGATCCACGAGCCGCAAGCGTACGAGAGGATCTGACACGCCGTCAGATCCTGAGGACCGGCCACCGAAGGTGGGTCGGGCCGCTGAGGCAGCGGAAACGTCGTAGCTTCGACATGATGGAGCTGACGTTTCGTGAGATCGATGCACCGGACGGCGTGACCGTGATCGAGGACGGCCCGCGTTGGCAGATCGCCAACGAGTCGGGCGAAACGAGGCGCGTGCGGTCGGTGGCGCGGGTCTACGACCTCACCCACGCCGGTCGGCTCCGCATGTTCGCCCACGGCTACCAGTCGTGGACGTGGAGTGGACTGGGGGTGGTCGGCGAGGATGTCGACGGGTCTCTGGTCGAAGGGTCGATCGGTCTGACCCGCGGGATGCACCACGCAGATCAGCGCGTCGCTCGTCCCGGTGAGGTCCGGGCTGAGCTGGTGACGGTCCTCGCCGACGACGACGATCTCGTGCTCCTCGGTGCCGACGGCGGCGATCGGCACGACACGACCATCCGCGTGGTGCCGACCGGTCATGGCACCGCAGAGGTGCGTGTCGAGGCGTTCCTGGGCGACGTCGAGATCCCGAGCGGTGGCGGTGTGTCGCTCCATGGCCTGTTGTCGGCCGAGCCGTCCGATGTCAGCTCGGGTCTCGCCTGGTGGGCCGGCACCGTCGGTCGACTCAACCGAGCCCGAACCTCGGCGCCCTTCCAGCTCGGCTGGTGCTCCTGGTACCAGTACTTCCACGGCGTGACCGAGGCGGACATCCGAGCGAACCTCGCCGGTGCTGCCGACTGGCCCTTCGAGGTGTTCCAGATCGACGACGGCTTCCAGTCCTCGATCGGTGACTGGATGTCGATGAACGACAAGTTCGGTTCGAGCCACGACACACTCGCCGCCGACATCGATGCGGCCGGGATGGTGCCCGGAATCTGGCTCGCACCGTTTCTCGCTGCCCCCGAGTCGGCAGTGGCGCAGGCGCATCCGGACTGGATCGCCGAGCACAAGCCGGGCCGTCCCCTGATCGGGATGGTGAACGGCGGGTGGGGCGGGGCGGTCCACACTCTCGACACGACTCACCCCGAGGTGCTCGACCACATCGAGTCGATCGCCCGGTCGTTGGTCGAGGCCGGCTATCGCTACCTCAAGGTCGACTTCACTTACGCGCCCGGACTCGACGGGGTGTTCTACGACCCGACCGTCACGCCCGCCGCCCGGGTGCGGGCCGGCTACGACGCGCTCCGGCGCGGCGCCGGCGACGACGTGTTCATCCTCGGTTGCGGCGCGCCGATGGGCCCGTGCATCGGCGTCGTCGACGGCATGCGCATCGGCGCCGACGTCGCTCCGTGGTGGGACGTCCAGGACGATCAGTGGCGACCACCCGGCTACGAGCCGCACGAGCCGGCAACCGCCAACGCACTCCAGAACACCATCACCCGTTCGTTCATGCACCGTCGACTCTGGCTGAACGATCCGGATTGCCACATGTTGCGCACGACCGACACCCGCATGAGCGAAGCGGCGATCGACTCGTGGGCCCGGGCGGTTGGCGTGAGCGGGGGCATGGCCCTCGTGTCCGACGACCTCTCGCTCCTCGACGACCATTCTCGGCGCCGCCTCGACGAGGCGGTGGCTCTGGGTCGATCAGCCGACGCGGCGGCTGTCGACGGCGAGGTCGCCGTGGCGCCCGACCTGCTCGATCGGCATCGCTGCGAAGTCCTGGCTGGCCCGGTTGGCAAGCTCCACGTCGACCCGCACACGCAGGTGTCGACGCTCACCGCCGGCTGAGCGGCCGGGAGCGCCTGCCTCGTCGATGTCGTCAGTCGTTGTCGATCTCGGCGTCGACAACGCGGAGTCGATCGACCCCGATGATGATGATCTCGCCCTCGGCGGCGAAGAAGCAGTCGAAACGGACCAGGTCGGCACTGTCGCACTCGATCAACTCGATGGTGTCGGCAGCCGGCGCGGGCGAGCTGAACAGGGAGTCGAGGGCGCCCGCTTCGGCATGCCGAGATGCTGCCGCACGGTCGCCCGCGATCCACGACGTCACGACGAAGACGGCCGCGTCCTCGGCGGTCTGAATTCCGTCGGCGGCGAGGGCGTCCGGCGAGGTGGACGCCACCTCTGATTCGGTTGTCGTGGTCGTCGCAGCCGTGGTCGAGGTCGTCGGCGCAGCCGTGGTCGGGGCTGCCGTGGTCGTGGTGGTCGCCTCGGTCGTCGTCGGCGCAGCTGCCTCGTCGTCGTCCGAACACCCTGCGCCGGCGATGGCGATGCACAGAGCGAGGGCGAGGGCGGCGGTTCGGGCGCTCATCTCGGCATTGTCGCCTACCGTGCCGCCATGACCGAGTCACCCCGGATCGATCCGCTCCCTGAGGCCGAGTGGGACGACGAGACCCGAGCCATCCTCGAAGCGATCCTGGGCATGGGTTCGGAGCCCCTCAACATCTTCACGACGCTGGCCCGCCACCCCAAGCTCCTCAAGCGCTGGCTGGTGTTCGGCAACAGCCTGTTGATCAAGGGCATCCTCGGCGGGCGCGAACGCGAGCTCGCCATCCTGCGTACCGGCTGGAATTGCCGAAGCGAGTACGAGTTCGGCCAACACGTCGTCATCGGTCGGCGCGAAGGGATCACCGACGCTGAGATCGTGCGTCTCACCGCCGGTCCTGACGAGGATGGATGGGACGACCTCGACGCGGTGGTGTTGCGGTCCGCTGACGAACTCCACGCCGACCAGCGGATCAGCGACGCGACGTGGTCGGTGCTGACTGGCTACTACGACGATGCTCAGATCATCGAGCTGATCATGACGGTCGGCCAGTACCACCTGGTCGCCATGACGCTCAACAGCGCGGGGGTGCAACTCGACGAGGGTGTGCCGAGCTTCTCCGACCTCGGCCTCGACCCCGGCTGAAACTGGATCCTTGTTGCTCTACGGCCACTATTTGCCCGGAGAGCAACGAAGATCGTGGGTTTGGCGGGGCTAGGTTCGATCCCATGCTTCTCGGATCGCACGTCTCGCCCGAAGACCCGATCGGCACCGCCGAGCAGGAGGGCGCCGACTGCGTCCAGATCTTCCTCGGTGATCCGCAGTCGTGGAAGAAGCCGCCTCCTCGCGACGATGTCGACGAGCTGAAGAACTCGCCGATCCCGATCTACGTCCACTCGCCGTACATCATCAACGTGGCCTCGCCGAACAACCGGGTTCGCATCCCGAGTCGGAAGATCCTCCAGCAGACCTGTGACGCCGCCACCGAGATCGGCGCACGCGCCGTGGTCGTTCACGGCGGCCACATCACCGAAGACGATCAGGACGACGACGGGTTCGTTCGATGGCGCAAGGCCATGGACAGCCTCGACACCGAGATGCTGGTCCTGCTCGAGAACACCGCCGGCGGTGACCATGCGATGGCCCGCTACTTCGACACCATCGGTCGGCTGTGGGATCACATCGGCGACACCAACATCGGCTTCTGCCTCGACACCTGCCACGCGCACGCTGCGGGGGAAGACCTCGCCGACGCGGTCGAGCGCATCCTGGCCATCACCGGCCGCATCGACCTCGTCCACTGCAACGACTCCAAGGACGAGGCCGGCTCGGGCCGAGACCGCCACGAGAACCTCGGCCACGGTCAGATCCCGCCCGATCTGCTGGTCGACATCGTGCGAGCGGCCGATGCCCCGGTCATCTGCGAGACGGCCGAAGAAGGCCGCAAGGACGACCTGGCGCTGCTTCGCTCCGGCCTCGGCCTGAGCTGACCCGCACCAAGCATCTTGGCGCCACGCCGCGGAGAGACGGCGGTGATCGTGGCCGGGATGCACCGGTCGGGGACGTCGATCGTCGCACTCGGCCTCAAGAGGCTCGGGGTGGTGCTCGTCGACGACGTGGAGGCCCCAGCCGACCACAATCCGGCGGGGTACGGCGAGGACAAGGACTTCGTCGCGTTCCATCGACGGATGTTCGATCGATCGTGGGCTGACCCCGGCGATCCCGACCTCGGCCACCATCACGATTGGGGCTACGACCCCGCCGAGACGTTCGACCCGTCCGCATTCGATGCCGTCGCCGGCGATGCCAGAGCACTGCTCGACCGCGAGGCCGCCAGGACTCCCTGGGGATGGAAGGACCCGCGCACGACACTCGTGCTCGATCGATGGGTCGCGCTGCTCGATGATCCGAGAGTGCTGCTGGTCGTTCGTCATCCCGATGCCGTCGCGTCGTCGATGGCCGACCTCGGCCCGTCTCTCTGGCGTGATCCGGTTTGGGCGCACCGGATCTGGCGCTTCTACAACCGCCGGCTGCTCGCCTTCGCCCGGACTGCGAAGGTGCCGTGCCTGGTCGTCGACGGAGGACTGGCCACCGCGTCGGTGACCGAGTTCGCGGACGTGGTCAACGACGGGCTCGGACTCGCCCTCGATCCCTCCGGCGTGGTGTTCGATCACGTCCGGCACGACCGGTTCGACCGAGATGCCCCGCGGCACCGACTCCCGATGACAGAGCGTGCCGCCTCGGACCTGCTGTGGCGGCGGCTTCGGCGCACGGCTGCGTGGCGAGAGCGATGACGAGGCGCGGGGAAACGCTGCGCTCCTGACGGGTGCGGCACGCGAGGCTGGGGGAGTGTTGACCGCCGAGGAGATCCGCCAGGTCGAGACGCTCGGGCACCTCCGCGTGCCTGCGGTCCTCGACGTACCGGCCGTCCAGTCGATGGAGGACCGGATCTGGCGGCGGCTCGGGAACAACGGCGCCGATCGGGACGATCCCTCGACGTGGTCGGCCGACAAGGCGTGGGGCCTCCAGCGAATCCGGAAAGGAGATCCTGCGCCGACCTCCTCCTCGCGGTTCACCGAGGCGGTCGATGCGCTGATGGGCGCAGACGCATGGCGGACCCAGCAGAACTGGGGGCAGGCCCTCGTCACCTTCCCCAGCGATCCGCCCTGGACGGTGCCGGGCGGGTCGTGGCACCTCGATCACCCGTACTCGTATCCCCCCGGGGAGATCTGGGGCCTGAACGTCTTCCTCATCGTGCACGACCTCGAACCGCACGGCGGCGGGACCGGGGTCGTCGAGGGCTCGCCGGAACTGATCCGTCGCTGGCTGGTCGGAAAGGACCCCAAGAGGTCGACCATGAAGCAGCTGCGCAGGGGGTTCGAGGCGAAGCACCCCTACTTCGCCCGCCTCGTCGACCGAGACGACCCGACCGACCCGGCCGAGCGGGTCGCGGACTTCACGGCACCCACCATCATCGACGACGTGGAGGTGCGGGTCGTCGAGGTGACCGGTCGGGCCGGTGATGTCGTGCTGTGTCATCCGTGGGCGCTGCACAACGGAACGCCGAACACGACCGCGCAGCCGCGGCTCATGAGGGCGTGTCGGGTCTATCGGCGCGACCTCTATCCACGACTCGCCGAGTGATCAGCTGACCTCGAAGGTCCCGACCATGCCTCGATCCTCGTGGTCGTCGATGCCGCACACATAGCGGTACGTCCCCGCGTCGGGCAGTTCGAGGATGACCGAACCGCTTGCGCCCGATGCGGTCGGTCCGATCTCGCCGAGGACGTCGCCGGAGGGATCGAAGACCTCGAACTCGTGCTCTTCGCTGCCGATGTTCGTCATGTCGAACTCGACGGCCTGGCCGGCCTCGATGTCGAGGTCTGCGAGTCCGTCGTAGTCGTAGTCGAACGCTTCGAAGGACACCTCGACGTCGGACGCTGTGAGCAGCGCTTCGCCACCCTGGCCGGTGACGGTGATCGTCTGGCGGATGCCGTCACCGGTTTGGCCGGGCTTGCACGCGATCTCGTAGGTCCCGGCTGCGAGGTCGACGTTGAAGTCGACACTCGTGCCCGGGCCGATGTTCTCGCGTTCGGTGACGATGCGGTCACCCTCGGCGTAGACGTAGACCTCGGTGACCTTGCTGCCCTCGTTCTTCACCCGAAATGTCGTCGCACCGGCGGCGAGCTCGGTCTCGGCCGGCACACACGTGTCGTCGGAGGTCGCGATGTCGATGACCGGACCGGCGTCGTCACTCGAACACGCGCCGAGTGCGACGAAGAGCATGACGAACATGGCGACGCCGAGACGGCGGCTGAGCTGCATGGCTGGACTCCTCGAGGAAACGAATCGGTCAGGGAGCCGGCACGGCCTCGGCCGGCCGCAATGCCGGAGCGGAGCGCGACGCCGCCTTCGAACGGTCCGGGCGGAAGAACAGCGTCATGACGACGCCGAGGTAGGTGCTCCATGCGATGACCTCGGCCCACGAGGGATCGGGACGGAAGTTGATCGTGCCTCGGAGCAAGGTGCCGTACCAGCTGCCGGGTGGCACCTGGGCTGACACGTCGAACGCGGTCTGGTCGAAGAGCGGTCCGGAAAGGATGCCCGCCTCCCACAGATCATGGATGCCGTAGGCCAGCACGCCGGCGGCGATCACGATGAGGCCGGCGCCGGTCCAGGTGAAGAACTTGCCGAGGTCGAGGTGCACGGCTCGTTGGTACAGCAACCAGCCCAGGACCGTGGCGACCGCGATCCCGAGCAGGGCGCCGGTGATCGGAGCACTGCTCGACCCGGCGGCCTTGGCCGCGGACCACACGAACAGTGCCGTTTCGACGCCTTCGCGTGCAACCGCGACGAATGCCGTGACGACGATGGCGCCGGCGCCACCGGCCAGGGCCGAGTCGAGCCGACCCTGGAGCTCGGAGGTCAGGCCT
>Ga0307380_10006811_pt1 | contig 14946 bp, 13 predicted proteins | sample UN3MG_FD_202239 | JGI IMG/M metagenome (GOLD analysis project Ga0307380, IMG submission 202239) | Soil microbial communities from Risofladan, Vaasa, Finland - UN-3 | ecosystem: Environmental > Terrestrial > Soil > Coastal area > Acid sulfate soil | place: Finland: Risofladan, Vaasa | collected... | reverse complement strand
CGAAGACCTCATTTTTCCTCGAGCTCTTAATTTATTATATCACATAAAAGGAAAAAAACAATAGAGGGCTTGGCTTCCTGTTAGAAGTCAGGCCTTTTTTATTAGGAGGTAAAGAGGAAAAATGATAATCAATCCGATTAAAAAGAGGAGAAAAGAGAAAGGGTTAACCCAGGTGGACCTGGCTCTCTTGGTGGGAGTTTCTCAGATATATATTTCTCACTTTGAGACTGGGGGACTTGTCCCTTCTGATATTCACGTTAAAAAGATTACCGAGATTCTGGGTATCGGTCCGGAAACTTTAAATAAGGAACTGCATCAATTCTACGAGGACAGAAGAAAAGAGTTAAAGAAGAGGATGGAGGGGGATCGAGGGAATACCGAGATATAAATGCTTAAATTGTGGAAATGACCGGAGAAGGCATTTTAAATATATTTAAATGGAGAAAGTAAATTCCGAACACTTAAGCATTAAATAATGAGGAGGTGGTCAAATTCAAATAATTTACTCGGACATATAAAGTGAAAATTTATAGATAAAGGAGGGGGAAAAGAAAAAAATATTTAATGTCAGGATAATTTTAGATCTTGAAAAAGAGAGTAAGAAAAAATAAAAAATAATTTTAAAGGAGATAAAAAAATGAAAAGCAAAATATTTATAGTTTTATTATTAAGTATGACTTTAATATTTGGAGCAGTGGGCATTGTTTCTGCAAATAGAACTCTGGTATTTGGCAGCGGTGGAGATGTTACAAAATTAGATCCAGGAGATGTAACTGATAATATATCTATGGAGAGGATGGATAACATGTTTGAATGTTTAGTTGGATTTAAACCAGGTACTACAGAAATACAACCTTGGTTAGCTACCTCATGGGATATATCATCAGATGGAAAGGAAATTGTCTTTAATTTGAGAAAAGGAGTTAAATTCCACGATGGTACAGACTTTAATGCTGATGCAGTAGTATTTTCCTTTGCCCGGCAATATGATACTAACCATCCTTATTATGAATATGGCGAATGGGCATTGTGGAAAGCTCTACTGGGAGCTATAGAGGAGGTAGTAAAAATTGACGATTATACAATAAAGATTGTCCTAAGAAGAAAAAATTCTGCAACAATAACAAGTCTCACCATGATGTATGCAGTTGCTATGGTGAGCCCTACGAATGCAGAAAAATATAAAGAAGATGCCTTTAAACATCCCTGTGGTACAGGTCCTTTTAAATTTGTGGAATGGGTAAAAAATGACCATATCACCTTAGAGGCTAACGAAAACTATTGGCAAGGAAAACCTAAGCTGGACAGATTAATCTTCAAAGTAATCCCTGATCCTTCAGCTAGACTTATGGCTTTAGAAGTTGGTGAAGTACAAGGTATAGAATATCCCAATCCCGCTGACTTTGATAGGATAAAGGCTAACAAAGATTTAGTACTTATGAGTGCACCAGGGATGAATATTGGTTATATGGCCATAAATACTGGCTATGGATATAAAGATACTAATGGAAATGGAGTACGGGACATTGGGGCAGAACCTTGGGTTAAAACCCCGGGATACCTTGAACCATTAACTAAGAAAAAAGTAAGACAAGCAATCAATATGGCTATTGATAAACAATCTATAATAGATAACATTTATATGGGGACAGCAATTAAGGCTACAAACGGAATACCTCCCTTTATGTTAGGCTATAATGACGCAATAGTAGATTATCCTTATGACCCAGTAAAGGCTAAAGAACTTTTAGCTGAAGCAGGGTACCCCGATGGCTTCGAAGTAACTTTATATGTGATGCCTGTATCAAGGGCTTATATGTTTGACCCACCCAAGATCGGTGAAGCTATCCAAAGTTATTTAGCTGCAGTGGGTATAACTGTAGAATTCTATCAGGTGGATTGGGGGACCTACCTCCAAGAAGCTGAAGCCGGAAAGCCTCAGATGTGTCTTTTAGGTATTACCGGCGATACTGGGGATACAGATGACTTTATGAGTTATTGTTATGCACCAAACTCCGCTTCAATAGGAGTAGCTTCAAACCACGCTTTCTACAATAATGAAGAAGTGCAAAATTTAATTTCTAGGGCATTAGAGACTTATGATAAGACCGAGAGGGCAGAATATTATAAGAGGGTGCAAGAGGTAATACATGAAGATGCTCCTTGGGTTTACCTAGCCCATTCAAATCAGAATTTAGTCTTTAGTAGGACTGTACACGATTTTGTCCTCTACCCTACATCGAGGATGTTCTTCCACCCTGTGTGGATAGAATAGAATTGCAATTAAGGAGGGAGGAGTCTCCCTCCTTAATTCACCTTATAGATAGGTAAAAAAAATGATGAACAAACATAAAAAATACTATAATTCAATTTTGGAAGCAATAGGGAATACACCTATTGTAAAATTAAATTATTTTAGTAAAGAAAATAGTGCAAATATCTATGGTAAAGTAGAAGCTTTGAATCCAGGAGGTAGTGTAAAGAGCAGAACAGCCTACTGGATGATAAAACAAGCTTTAAATAGGGGATTAATTAATAAAGGCACTACTCTTGTAGAAGCTACAAGTGGAAATCAAGGGATAGGAATAAGTATGGTTGGAGCAGTCCTAGGTTTGTCCGTAATCATAGTTATGCCTGAGAATATGAGCAAAGAAAGACAAAAAATGATGAAGGCATATGGAGCAAAAGTGGTTTTAACCCCAGCTGGTAGGGATATTGGTGAAGCAATTGCCAATTCCATCAACAAGGCTAAAAATTTGGTCGAATCTAATAATAGAATGTTTTTCCTTAATCAATTTGGAAACCCAGATAATCCTGAGGTTCATAAAAAATTTACTGCACTGGAGATTTTAGAACAGCTGGATTGTAAAATTGATGCATTTGTTAGTGGAATTGGTACAGGTGGATCAATAACTGGAATTGGAGAAACATTGAAATCTAAATTTCCAAATTGCCTGGTTGTTGCAGCAGAACCTGAAAATGGTTCAATTTTACTAAACAAAGGGAAAAAACTAAAACATCACATTCAGCAGGGGATTGGTGATGGCATAATTCCTGATATTTTAAATATAAAGATTATTGATAAAATAATACTGGTAAGTGATGAAGAAGCTTTAATCACATCTCGCCTTTTAGCTCAAAAAGAAGGATTGTTTGTAGGTGTTTCTTCTGGAACAAATGTTTTTGTGGCAAATAAAATTGCAAAAGAACTTGGTCAAGGAAAGAATATAGTTACATTACTTCCTGATAATGGTGAAAGGTATCTGAGCACAGAATTAGTAAAATTAGATGATTAAAACTACTTTTTGAAAATTTATTAAACGTGCCTTTATATTGAATTCACTAGTTTACTATAAAAAATATAATCAAGATAATAAAACATTTTTTAAATGGCATAAATAAAGTATTTGCTAAGATTTTTCGATATTTATTTTAAAAAATAAATTGTACTAATTTCGAGTGATGTGCTTATAAATTAGCCTTGTATATCATCTTGAATATCATCTAAATAATAAAAAGAAATTATAACGGTTTGATAGCAGTGTGACTTTATAAGAAAAAATTGTGGGGGGGGTGAAGCTGAAAATGAAAAAGATTAAGAATTAATTTTAAAAAAATAGGACGTGAAATTTATGTACTTAAGAAAAGGAGGAGTTATAAAATGTATTTTAAAAGGAAAATTGAAGAGAATCTAAAAAATATAATTATAATAAAGGAGAGAAAAATGAAAAAGTCAAAAATTTTTATAAGTGTAGTATTGTGTTTGATTATTTTTTCAATGACTATTTGTGCCGCACAGGCCAGCTACCAATATAAATGGCGATTGCCGCAAGTCCATCCAGTAGGTAGCGATTATGACCTACGCGCCGTAGCCTTTGCTGACGAGGTAAGAGAGAAAACTGAAGGCCGTATTGACATTACGGTTTATTCCGGATCAGTACTTGGTGATTGGGTGGAGTGCTACGAAAGAGTTATGAGGGGTGATTACGAAATAACTCTTACCCCAATAGCCCCAACTTATGATCCAAGATTAAACATCGCTTACTATATGCCTTATCTATTTACTTCCACTGAAAAGGCAAAAGAAGCTTATAAGCAAGGAGGATGGGTCTTTAATATGGTTGAAGATCTATTGTTAGACCAGGGGATAAAAGGGTTGGCTCTCTTCCCGGCAGGATGGGCAGGTATAACCACTACAGAAGAGCCAAAAGGTTGGAGAGAAATGAAAGCCAACAAAATGAAGGTAAGAGTTATGCCCTTAAAGGCTTGTGAGTTAACTTGGCAGAGATTAGGCTATATTCCAACTACCATTCCTTATTCCGATGCTTTTAGTGCAATTGAGAGAGGAGTTGCTGATGGAGAATGTGGTGGCCCTCCCTTCCAAGGATATCAATTCCGTGATATTCAGGGTGCGTGGATTCAATATAATGATTACCTGGAACCCTGGTGGTTCTACATGAATTTGGAATTATGGAATACATTGACAGAAGATGACCAAAAAGTATTATTAGAGGCTGCCGAAAAACAGATTCAGGGTCGTTGGGATTATTTCCTCGCAGAAGATGAGGAATATCGTAAGAAAATGGAAGAATTTGGCTTAAAAATTATTATCCCCACAGAGGAAGAGCTTAAAGCATTTGCTGATGCTATTCGTAAAGATGTGTGGCCAGAGCTCGACCAATATATGGGTAAAGCACTGGTAGATATCTGTAGAGAACATGTAGGCATAGAAGTAAAATAACAATATTATAAACAGTTTTTAAATAAACAAATAAGCACGAGCTAGGGGGGGCAGGGCTTTCTTGCCCCCTTTAGCTAAAATACATTCGGCATAATGAGGCAAATTATTGACTTGTATAAATTTTGAGAAAAGGAAATAGTTTAAGAAATGAAAAAATTGGGATTGATAATTTGGAATGGATTAATACATTTACAAAAAATATTTATGTTAGTCGCGGGTTCCATTATTACTGGATTGGTTTTTATTGAAGTGGTATTGCGTTATGTTCTTGGGTCACCCCTCTTTGGAGTAGAAGAATTAATTTGTCTTATTGCAATGTGGCTATATTTTATTGGCGCATCTTATGGAGCTTATGAACGCAGTCATATTAAAGCAGAACTTATTCATATCTGGTTTAAAAGGCCAAGATCCTATGCTTTAGTTAAAGCTATAAGCAGCTTAATTACATTTATTTTATCTATTATAATGATTAGTTGGACTTATCCTTATTTCATCTGGGGTATAACTAAAGGGGAAACTTCCCAGGCGCTGCTAATACCCATGGTTCTTTCTCAAAGTGCAATTTTTGTTGGTGCTATATTAATGTCTCTCTATTTTTTAACGGAATTAATCGATTATATATTTCAAAGTTTAGGTAAAAATCCCATCTTTGAACAATTATCTAGAAAGGAAAATTAAACAATGGATATAATTATTGACTTGGCAATTTTGATTGGATTACTTGTCTTGGGAGTGCCAGTACCTTTCTGTTTTATGGCAGCTGTTTTATTTTTGTTTACCCTGGGAAATTATGACCCAATGTTTATTATGGCGACGGGCTTTCATAAGATTAATTCAATGGCTGTTCTATGTGTCCTTTTTTTTATCTTAATGGGAGGGCTTATGAGTTCTACCGGAGTCGCATCCCGATTAGTAAATATTTCAGATGCCATTTTAGGTAGAAAGAAAAGTGGTTTAGGGACAGTTTCTATCGTAAGCTGTGCTATTTTTGGAGCGATAGCGGGAACCTGTACGGCAGCAGTAGCCGCAATTGGTAGCATTATGATACCACGTATGGTTGAACGGGGTTATCCTCGAGGACATGCTACTGGTTTAGTAGCTTGTTCGTCAGTTTTAGGGCAGCTTATTCCCCCTAGTGTTCCTATGATTCTTTATGCCTGGGTAACCTGGCAATCAGTGGCCGCATGCTTTTTATCCACCGTAGTTCCCGGTATTATTCTGGTAATTATTTATAGTTTAATCAATTGGTTTATGTGCCGAAAGTTGCCTATTAAAGTGTCTCTCCCTATTTCTCCAAAAGAACAAGTTAAAGAATTTGGGCAGGCTAGTTATAAAGGTTTTTCTGCCTTATTAATGCCAATTATTGTTTTAGGGGGTATTTATGGAGGTATTTTTACTCCAACAGAATCGGCAGGAGTAGCTACACTTTATTGTATTTTTGTAGGCTTCTTTATTTATCGTACACTGAACTTCAAGCAATTAATGAATACCATGGTAAATTCAATTACCACAACCGGCGTAGTTATACTTATGGTCTTTTTTGTAATGATTTTAAGCCGTCTCTATGTTATGGAAAATGTACCTCAACGCTTGGTGGCAACTCTAACCGGAATAACAGATAATAAATATATTTTATTACTTTTGGTTAACTTGTTTTTAATTATTATCGGTATGCTTATGGACGATTTTAGTGGCACTCTTCTGGCAGCCCCTCTATTATTTCCTTTAATGCAGGCAATAGGAGTTCACCCTATACACTTTGCAGCAATTTTGGGCACTAACTTGGGGTTAGGCAATGTAACCCCTCCTACTGCCCCCATTCTTTACCTGGCAGGGCGTATAGGCAAATGTAAATTTGATGAGCTAATAACTCCGGCAGTAATCTTTATGATATTTGGTGCTATACCGGTTGTAATATTAACAACTTATTTTCCTTGCCTTTCTTTGTGGTTGCCTCATATTCTTATGCCGAAATTAGTAAGAATTGTGCCTCTTACTTTAGGAGGATATTAATAAAATTAAATATTTTTTACCGGCAGTATAAATTGAGAAAAAAAGATTTTTTATTTATAGGAGAAAGAAATGCCATTTAATTCTAAAAATAAAAATTGCGAAAAAATTGTTGAGGAAGATAATAAAGTAATTGCGTCATTTTCACGTATGCCTTATTATCCTTTAGTAATTAAAAAGGCTTATAAATCCACTGTTGAGGATATGGATGGAAATAAATTCATTGATTTCTTATCCAGTGCCGGCACCTTAAATACTGGGCATTGTCATCCCAAGGTTGTGCAATCCATTATAGAACAGACTAAGCAATTTATACTTTATACTCCTGCATATATGTATCACAAGCCTTTAGTTGACCTCGCTCAAAAATTAATAGAAATTACTCCCAGTAATTTTCCCAAAAAAGTTTCCTTCGGCCTTTCCGGTTCTGACGCTAATGATGGGGCTATCAAACTGGCTCGAGCTTATACCGGAAGATCTAAAATTATCTCTTTTATTCGTTCTTACCATGGTTCCACTTATGGAGCCATTACCCTTTCCGGAATAAGTCTTGATATGAGTAGAAAAATCGGACCTTTGCTTCCTGAAATCTATCATATGCCTTTCCCCGATACTTACCGCAATCCCCTGGGAGGGGCACCGAAAGATGCAGGGAAAAATTGTCTTGATTACCTAAAATACGCCTTTGCAAATTTTCTTCCTCCGGATGAAGTGGCTGCTATTATTATTGAGCCGATTCAGGGAGATGCAGGGATAGTGGTACCGCCTAAGGATTATATGCAGCAGTTATTTGCATTATGCAAAGAAAATGGAATTCTTTTTGTATCTGAAGAAGTCCAACAGGGAATGGGTAGAACGGGAAAGTGGTTTGGGATAGAGCATTTTAATATCGAACCAGACCTTGTAATAATGGCAAAAGCTTTAGCCTCAGGGATGCCTTTATCGGCTTTAATCGGAAGAAAAGAGATCATGGAATCTTTGGATGCTCCGGCCCATCTATTTACCACGGCAGGTAATCCTGTATGTTGTACAGCAGCTTTGGCTACAATTAAAGTTATTGAAGAAGAAAAATTAATGGAAAATGCTGAAAAATTAAATAAAATTGCCTTTGAACGTTTTACTTCTATGAAAAAGCAATTTCCATTTATCGGAGAAGTAAGAGGTTTGGGATTGTCTATAGGAGTGGATTTAGTCAAAGATCCGATAACTAAAGAGAGAAACAAAGAAGCAGCAGCAAAAATTTGTTATTGCGCCTGGAAAAAGGGATTACTATTATCTTTCTTTAGTAATTCAGTATTAAGGATTCAACCTCCTCTTGTAATAACAGAAAAAGAATTTAATAAAGGAATTGATATTATTGGATCATGCATGACGGATTTAGAAAAAGGATTGCTTAGTGATGATATCTTAAAAGTTACAAAAGGCTGGTAGGGTTTTATTAACCCGAAGGGCAGAATACCACGGGCATCCCCGTGGATCTGGATCATACTCATTATAGCGTTTTGTGGTGGTAGTTTACTTGTTAATTAAAAAAATATTTAGGTTTTAAATAGTGAGGAATTGAATCCCGGGCGGTCCGGTTTATCTCTCGCTACGGGGTTCTCCGGGTTGCCGGTCCCTGCTCCTCGGGTAAAAGATATCCCAGGGGAGAAGGGTGAAATATTTTTGGGTTTGTTAAATTCAAATAGTTTTACTAGAGGAAAGACCAAAAAAAAGAAAAAAAGAGTTAAATAAAAAGATAGAGGAAGGTCAAGGGAATACCGAAATATATTGGAAGGTTTTATATTAAATGAAATTTTCAAAATCCATTTTTGCGATTGACTCACATACTATGGGGGAACCAACAAGAGTTGTTATTGCTGGTATCCCTCCTGTTCCCGGGAACAGTATGATGGAGAAGAAAATATATCTTGAAAAAGAGTTAGATTATGTTAGGAAACTTCTGATGTTAGAACCTAGAGGTCATAGTGGTATGTTTGGTTCTACATTAACTCAACCGGTAAATCCTTCTGCTGATTTAGGCGTTGTTTTTATGGATACTAAAGGATATCTCAATATGTGTGGGCATGGAGTTATAGGGACCGTAACCGTAGCCCTAGAGATGGGATTCATTTCTATGAAAAAACCGATTACAAAAGTTATTTTGGATACACCCGCAGGGCTGGTTAAGACTCAAGCTAAAATTTTTCACGGTAGGGTTGAAGAAGTGACCTTCCAAGGTGTGCCTTCTTTTGTATTCAAAGCTGACCATAAAGTTTTACTTCCTGAAGTAGGAGAAATAAGTGTAGATATAGCTTTTGGAGGTAACTTTTTTGGAGTTGTTTCAGCAAAAGATTTAGGCATTAAAGTCGAGAAGAAAAATATTTCAAGATTAATTTATTTAGGGATAAGATTGAGAGAGGAATTAAATAAAAGCATAAAGGTAATTCACCCGGAAAATAAATGTATAAATTCTATAGATTTAATAGAAATTTATGATTCACCAACAGATTATGATGCAAATTTAAAGAATTGTGTAATTTTTGGTAAAGGGCAAGTGGATAGATCACCTTGTGGCACTGGTACCTGTGCCAAGTTAGCCACCCTCCATAGGAAAGGTAAAATTAAAATTAATGAAGAATTTGTATATGAAAGTATATTAGGGACCAAATTTAAAGGGTGTATAGATAGCGAAACAAAAGTTGGAGATTTTCCCGCAATAATTCCTAAAATTACAGGGAGTTCTTATATTACTGGATTACACCAGTTTGTTGTAGATGAAAATGACCCTTTAAAGTATGGTTTTACCTTCAATGAAAGAAAAATGTAACTAAAAAGTAAAAAAATAGCAAAGTCCATTTTTACCTGACATTGTAGTTTTGTAAGTGACTATCCTTACAGAAAAAAAAGGAGGTGATATAAGATAATTCTAGATACTTTATTGTTTGCTAAGATGACCTGTTTTTTATGTATTTTAAAATAATTAAAGGAGAATTAAAAATGAAAAGAATAAAATTTTTGTTAGTTATTAGCATATTAGTATTGGTACTAAGTACAGTTTCTTTAGGAGTAATGGCTACTTCGACATGGAAAATAGCCCATGTTTGTATAGCTGAAGCTGATAATTCTTATCATGCTACCTGCTTGAAGTTTAAAGAAATAATTGAAGAGAAAACCAATGGAAGGATCAAGTTTGAAATATACCCACAAATGCAATTGGGAAGTGATCGAGAAATTCTTGAGGGAGTACAAACTGGCTTGATTGAGGTAAGTGCTTCTACTTTAGGGCCAGCGTCTGCATTTGGTGTAGGGATAGTTGATCTTTTAGAACTTCCTTTTCTATATAAAAATATAGAACATTTGGATGCGGTTCTCGATGGTCCCATTGGTGAAGAACTCTTGGGTAGCTTTGAAAAAGTAGGGTTTAAAGCATTAGGTTTTTTTGATGATGGTATTGCTAATTTTACAAATTCTAAGAGACAATTACATAGTGCTAAAGATTTTAAAGGTTTACAGATGAGAACTATGGAAGCACCTATCAAAATTGCCACTATGAAGGCTTTAGGTGGCAATCCAGTCCCTATTGCTTATGCTGAATTATACTCAGCTCTTCAAACTGGAGTAGTGGATGGTCAATCAAACGCTCATTGGGTAACTGTAGCAAGATCTCTTTGGGAAGTCCAGAAATATGTTTCGTGTACTCAACATTGTTGGGGAGGAGCTGTTTTATTAGTGAATTTCAAGAAGTTTAATGCTTTGTCTCTTGAAGATCAACAAATTGTTATTGAAGCCGGCAAGGAGGCATGTCAATACGGGAGAAAAATGGGCAGGGGAGCAGAAGATAGACATCTTCAGACTTGTATTGAACATGGAATGATTGTAGATTTAAACCCTGATACTGAGTCAATGAGAGAAGCAACAGAGCAAGTTTATGAAGATATCTATAACAAACATGATGACTGGAAGCAAGTGATTGTGGAAATTAAGAAATTAGCCAGTGACTTTTAATTTACGATAGGAAAGGAGATTTATAGGGAATAAGATGGAAGCGCCAAGGGACAAGAAAAGAACCCTTTATTTAAAAGAAAGTTTTCAAAAATTTGTATATCGATTAGACAATGTTACAGAAATCATCTTATGGATAGGGGTAAGCTTAATTTTGTTTGCTGTTGTTTTTCATGTTATAGGACGTTACTTTTTTGGAAAAACACATATGGGTACTATGGAACTAATTAGATATACTATGGTTTGGACTTCTATGCTTGGCGCTTCCAATGCTTTTACATCTGGAGAGCATATAGGTATGGGACTTCTTAAAAATAAAGTTTCAAAAAGAACGTGGTGGTGGATTAACCTATTAGCCAACACATTACTTTGTATTTTTTTGGTAGCTATGCTGATTGGAGGTATAAAGCTCTCCTTCATAAATTGGAATCAAATTTCTTTAGGTATGCAGATACCCATGTTCTATCCCTATTTGGCAATTCCAGTTGGGGCCCTGTTTATGTTCTTTCATGTATTACTAGACATTTTAAATATTATTATTTCTAACAAATTTATCTAACAGCCATAAATAAATTGGAAATTACCAAATAAATAAAAAAAAGGCGTAAGGTGTGGGGTAATGATTATATTATTGTTGTTTGTTTCGTTTCTTGTCTTTTGTTTTTGTGGTGTTCCTATTGCCTTTTCTTTAGGTGTATCTTCACTTGTGTATCTTCTTTATCAAGGGATCTCCCCTATCCTTGTAGCCCAAAAGATGTTTACCGGAATAGATAGTTTTTTATTAACTGCAATCCCTCTTTTTATTTTGGCAGGCAATCTGATGAATCATTCAGGATTCACTAACGATTTAATAAAATTTTCTGAGCTTTTTGTGGGTCGAATTAGAGGAGGGTTAGCCTATGTAAATATTATAGTTTCTATGGTATTAGCATCTATGATTGGTGCTGGAGTTGCAGATACAGCAGTAGTTGGATCTATTTTAATTCCGGGAATGGTCCAAGCGGGATATAAAAAAGATTTTAGTACTGCTGTAACCGTGGTATCATCAACTATTGGTCCAATTATTCCTCCAAGCATTGCTTTTATTGTTTATGGATCTATAACAGGAGTTTCTATAGGCGCATTATTTTTAGCAGGAGTTATTCCAGGGATCATCATGGGAGTCTTGCAAATGCTAGTTGTCTATCGAGAAGATAAAAAATCACCATTACCACGGATCGAAGAAAAAATAAGTACTTCTGAGAAAGCTAAAATAATTAAGAATTCTATTTTTGCATTGATGATGCCTGTGATTATTTTAGGAGGAATTTTGGGAGGTTTTACTACTCCAACTGAAGCAGCAGGGATAGCTGCTTTTTATGTTTTTATCATAGGAATATTTGTACGCCGCAATATATCATTTAAGGTATTTAAATCTACACTAATTGAAACTGCAATTACCACCGGATCAGTGATGATATTAATGGGAACCGCAGGAATATTTTCTTTTATCTTAACTACTCAACTGTTTCCTCAGAAGGTAGCCGCTATAATTTTGGCAATAACTAGCAATAAAATTATAACCTTATTATTAATTAATTTAATTCTTCTAATTTGCGGTATGTTTCTTGACGTAATCCCAGCTCTACTTATTACCACTCCAATATTTCTTCCTCTTATGGTGACAATGGGTATCAGCCCCCTTCATTACGGGGCAATTTGTGTTCTAAATTTAGTTATTGGATTGATCACACCACCAGTAGGCATGTGTTTGTTTGTTGGAGCAAATATTGCTAAACTGTCTATTGAAAGGGTTTCTAAAAGTCTTCTTCCTTTTTATGTATCTGTTCTAATTGCTTTGATAATGGTAACTTATTGGCCTGCACTTTCTGTATGGCTTCCTACAATTTGTGGTTTTTGGGGATAAATAATTATGAGACCCTGGGTCATAATTATTGTGGCGCTGGCAGTGGCAGTTTATCTGTTGCAATATATCCATAGGAATTAATCGAAATACCTAATAACTAAAAAAGGTGATTAGATTTTAAATTAAGGAATCTAATCCCGGCGATCCGGCTTTCTCTCCAGAGTTTCCGGATTTCCGTCCCCTGCCCCCCTTTCTTTTGACCCTGTCTAAGGGGGGCAGGGTAAAAAAATTTGAGGGAGTGAAAGGGAAATGAGAAATTTTACCCAATTTATAAGAGACGAGAAGGAAACCAGGCTTGATATTCACGCTTTTGACCTGGAAAAGAAGGAAGGAGAAGAACTTTTCGAGATCTTAGAAAACCTGGAATTTACCTTCCTCTATGTAGACACGGATTCTATGCTGGCCTTCCTGATCGGGGAATACTCCCGGGTAAAAGGTATTTTGAAGAGGCTGGCGAAGCATTACGGTTTTACCTGGACTAAAGATAAATTGGTGTTCGAGAATAAGACAATCATAAGAAAGCGAGAGAATTTTAAAAAATTTTAAGGAAGGAATGAGAGATATGATTAAGCTTAACTATATAATTCGTGTAGCCATGATTGCAGCGATTTACGTGGTTCTTAACATTATATTTGCTCCCATAAGTTATGGCCCTATCCAGGCTCGAATTGCTGAAGCCTTAGTAGTTCTTCCCTTTATAGACCCATCAGCAATTATTGGATTATTTTTAGGTTGTATTTTGGCAAATGTTTACGGGGGATTAGGGATGGTAGATATAATAGGGGGAAGTCTTTGTACTTTAGTTGCTGCCTATTTAACTTATAAAATGAAAAATCCTAAATTAGCGCCCCTTCCTCCTGTATTGATAAATGCATTTGGGGTGAGTATTTATTTACATTTACTCTTCGACTTACCTTATTGGATAACTGTATTGTATATCGGGATAGGGGAGGTCATTGCTTGTTATATCTTGGGCTATCCCTTATTGATTTTGTTAATTAAGAACAAAAAGAGGTTAGGGTTGTAATAACGAACAAAAAATAAGGGAATGCTATAAGCAATATCATATTAAACATAAAGACGAAAGGGCAGAATACTATAAGAAAAAGAGGTTATTAAAGAGGGTAAATAATTGAATATTAAAGTTAAATGCAAAAATTGCGATTGGGAAGGCCAGGCGGTTGTAGGAAAGAAAGGTTATCCCATCGATAGTTATAAATGTCCTAATCGTGGCCAGAACGTAGAAAGGGCCGGGGGAAGATATCATTATTATAGCGAAAAGGCTAAATTAAAATAAATGAAAGGAATCGAATCACAATAATCCGGATTCTCTTTCAGGAGGCTGGAAACTTGAATAAAACTTAAAAATTAAATAACTTTAGAGCTCCACTTAGAAAGCTAGATTCAAATCGTATTATTTAATAGTTAATATAAAATAATTAAGGAGGTTTAAAAATGAAAAGGAAAATAATATTTTTAACTCGTAGAGTATTGCCATTGTTTTTGTTAGCTTTTTTAATATTAAGTTCTTTGCTAATTTCTGGATGCTCCCCTTCAGACTTAATTTTTGGTCCTTCAGGTTCTATTTATGTTGATACTTATCCTTCTGGTGCAAAGATATTTTTGAATGGTAACGATACAGGGGAGACTACTCCCCATACTATAACAAATCTTATTAAAGGAACTTACGAGATTAAAGTAACCTTTGAAAATTCAAGCTATACAGAAACAGTAATGGTTTATTCCGGTTGCCCCACTCCTGTATATAAAGATTTGTTTCCCCGGCTTAAAAAGATTATTACTGACCCTGATTTTTTATATACAAAGATAGGAGAAACGAGAGATTTTTCAAAAATTATTGCTTACTACTTTGATGTTGATCATTGGCCAATAGAAATTGAATTAAGCGATTGCAGTTATACTAAAGATACTGGCCATGCTATTGTCAATAGCGAATCGGGAACTTTTACCGGGATCTCAAAGGGTCAAACCAAAGTTACTGTATCCTATACTGAGGGGGAATTTACAAAAAGCGATTTAGTAGATATATATGTGTGTATCTTTCCAACTCCTACTCCTGAACCTGAACCCGAACCTGAGCCTGGTGAAATATTACAGGCTAAAGTTACATTTACCAAATTGGAACAATCTTTTGGTTATGCTTGGGTCTATTATGAAATTGAAAATACCGGTAACGTAGATATTGACTTTTATCAGATATGGTTTACTGTAAAATGCACTGATGATAGCGAATATACTGACTGGACTGTTGGTTTGGATCTTAAAATAGGCGATAAACGAAACG
>Ga0307380_10006809_pt1 | contig 14949 bp, 16 predicted proteins | sample UN3MG_FD_202239 | JGI IMG/M metagenome (GOLD analysis project Ga0307380, IMG submission 202239) | Soil microbial communities from Risofladan, Vaasa, Finland - UN-3 | ecosystem: Environmental > Terrestrial > Soil > Coastal area > Acid sulfate soil | place: Finland: Risofladan, Vaasa | collected... | reverse complement strand
GAGGGCAGCGATCGGCACGTCGGCCGACTGTATCTGCGCCCGACTTCACCGCCGAACCCCACAAGACCGCGGGGACGGACACAGAGGTTCAGATGGTGCGGACGAATTCCGCCCATTCGTCGACCCAGCGTCGCCACACCGCGCGCGGGTAGTCGTGGCCCATGCCCTCGATCTCGACGTAGCGGGCGCCGGGGACGACCTCGGCGGTCTGCCGCCCGCCGCTCGGGGTGATGAGGGTGTCCCGGCTGCCGTGAAGCACCAGGGCCGGCACGTCGATCCGGGCCAGCTCCGCCGAGCGGGACCCGTCGGCCACGACGGCGGCGATCTGGCGCGTGACACCGTCGGGACAGAAGCACCGGTCGTAGGCGGCTGCGGCGCGGGTCCGGACGTCGGCCTCGTCGATCCACTCGGGCTTCGAACCATAGATCGCCAGTGCATCGACGTGGCTCTGGGCGTACTCGTCACGACTCGTCGCGGGTGGCGCCAAGAGCGCTTCGATCGCTTCGGGAGTGGCGTCACCGAAGCCCGGCTCGCCGGTGCGAGACATCACCGAGGTCATCGACCACAGGCGGTCGGCGTGGTGGATCGCCATGCGTTGCACGATCATCCCACCCATCGACAAGCCCATCACGTGGGCTCTGCTCGTCGGATCTCCGGTGGCCGCATCGATCACCGCGACCGCGTCAGCCGCCATGTCCGGGACCGTGTAGTCGACACCGTCGAGCTTCGAGCTCAGTCCGGTGTCCCGATTGTCGAACCTGATCACCCCGAACCCCTCGGCCGCGAACATCTCGCACCACTCGTCGGCGTAGTTGATCGATTGGGAGCCGAGGCCGTTGACCAGCAGCAGCGCCGGGTCCTCGGTGCTCCCGAACGTCTCGTAGTAGAGCTCGACGTCACCGTTCGCAGTGCGAGGCATCGGGCCAGGTTAGGACAGACTCTTCATGTGCTCGATGGTGTGACCCTGATCACCGGCGTGATGGCCGCCGGCAAGTCGACCGTGGCGCAGGCACTGGCCGAACGGCTCCCTCGCTCGGTCCACGTACGGGGTGACGTCTTCCGCCGCATGATCGTCTCGGACCGCCACGAGATGGGTGCCGACCCGAGCGACGAGGCGCTCGTCCAGCTCAGCATCCGCTACGAGCTCGCCGTTGCGACCGCGGACCACTACGCCCGCGAAGGATTCGCCGTGGTGCTCCAGGACATCGTGCTGGGCCCGATTCTCACCGACGTCGTCGATCTCCTCGACGCACGGCCACGCCGCCTGGTGGTCTTGGCACCGTCAGCCGACACGGTCCGTGAACGCGAGGCCGGTCGCGACAAGGTGGGATACCACTCGATCGACGTCGAACGCCTCGACCGGGCGCTGAAGGACGAGACGCCCCGCTTCGGGCTGTGGCTCGACACGACCGACCTCACCGTGGCCGAGACGGTCGATCAGATCATCGAACGAGCCGCAGAAGCCGAGGTCTGAACACTCGCACCGTCCACGGCTCAGTACCCTGCGCGGGTGGCTGGCGACGAGGACGAAGTCAGACGTGACGACACGACCGAGGCGCTCCTCACCGCCGATCTGCGCTTGGCCGAGTTCCTCAAGGGCGACCCACCGCTCCCCCACGCATTGCTCTTGGTCGTGTCGGGCGACCAGCGGGGCGAGATCCTGACGATGGACAACTCACCCGCGATCGTCGGCCGCGTCGCGGATGCCGATGTCATGATCGACGACACGACCGTGTCACGTCGACACGCGATCCTTCGGCACGGCCCTGATGGGCTCGAGGTCGAGGACCTGGGCTCGTCGAACGGGACAACCATGAACGGCAACCCCATGACCGGGTCGTTCCACCTGATCGACGGCGACCTGGTCGGCTTCGGCTCGGCCACCGTGCTCGTCAAGCGCATCGCCTGACCACGCCGCTGGTCGGAACCCTCGTCCGGCGACGACGCAGTCCCGCTCGACCGCTGCGACGGAGCAGCTGAGGCGTCCGGTCGCTGATCAGCCGTCGGCGCCGGCTCCGGACAGCAGCTCTTCGAGCTCGGCTTCGGTCATCAGCACGTCACGAGCCTTCGAACCGGTCGACGGGCCGACCACACCTCGTTGCTCGAGGAGGTCCATGATGCGACCGGCGCGCGCGAAGCCGACCTTGAGCTTGCGCTGGAGCATCGAGGTCGAGCCCAGCTGGCTGCGAACGATCAGCTCCATCGCCTGCCACATCAGGTCGTCGTCGTCATCGCTGCCCGACGAACCTCCGGGGAGCGCGGCACCGGACGGGCCGCCATCGGTCGAACCCTGGACCTCTTCGACGTAGGTGATCTCGGGAGCCTGCTTCCGCCAATGGGCGGCGATCTTGCGGACTTCCTCTTCGGTGACCCAGGCGCCCTGGATGCGGCGTGGGCTCGACGAAGCCGGGCCGAGCAAGAGCATGTCGCCCTTGCCGACGAGCCGCTCGGCACCGCCCTGGTCGAGGATGACGCGAGAGTCGGTCACCGAACTGACCGCAAATGCCAGGCGGGCGGGCACGTTGGCCTTGATGACGCCGGTGATGACGTTGACAGACGGACGCTGGGTGGCGATGACGAGGTGGATGCCCACGGCACGAGCCATCTGGGCGAGGCGGCAGATCGACTCCTCGACGTCGCGAGCCGCGACCATCATCAGGTCGGCCAGCTCGTCGACCACGACCACCACGAAGGGCAAGCGCGGGAAGTTCTCGGGCTGGTCGCCCTCGAGGTCGAGAACATCTCCGTCGTGGTTGTTCAGGTCGCCCCGGTCGTAGGCCGCGTTGTAGCCGGTGATGTCGCGCACCCCGACCTCGCTGAGCAGGTCGTACCGGCGCTCCATCTCCTTGACGGCCCAGCTGAGCGCGTTGGCCGCCTTCTTCGGATCGGTCACGACCTGGGTCAGCAGGTGCGGGAGCTTGTCGTACTGGCCCATCTCGACGCGCTTGGGGTCGATGAGGATCATGCGGACCTGGTCGGGCGTCGACCGCATGAGGATCGACGTCAGGATGCTGTTGAGGCACGACGACTTGCCCGCCCCGGTGGCACCGGCGATGAGGATGTGCGGCATCTGGGCAAGGTTCATCATCATCGACTTGCCGTTGATGTCGCGCCCCACCGCAACCTCGAGGGGATGCTTGGCCTTGATCGCCTCCGGGCTGCTCAGCAGGTCGCCGAGGGCGACGATCTTGCGGTCGGCATTGGGTACCTCGACCCCGATGGCCTGACGTCCCGGAATCGGAGCGAGGATCCGGACATCGGGCGAGGCCATCGCGTACGCGATGTCCTTGTTCAGGCTCGTCACCTTGCTGACCTTGACGCCCGGACCGAGCTCGAGTTCGTAGCGGGTGACGGTCGGGCCGACCACCATGCCGACGAGGCGGGTCTCGACGCCGTGTTGGGCGAGGGCAGCTTCGAGTTCGCGGCCCCGGGCCTCGACCGCCTTGGCATCGACGTCCTGCCTGGCCGAGACCTCGAGGAACTTCTTGGGTGGCAGCTTCCATTCGGACCGGCGCGCCCCGGGACCGAGATCGATCTCGAGCTGGGTCGCATCGACCGGTTCGTCGACGTGGGTCTCGAGCTTGGGTCGGGCCGGCTCGGGCCCAGATGACGCGTCGTACTCGTCTGTATGGTCGGTGTCGTCGGCGTCGGGCTCAGCCGGATCGACCATCGTGGGGTCCGAATCCTGGTCGAAGACCTCGCCGCCGATGTGGAGTGTCGGGTCGTCCGATCCGGCGCTGCGTGACGAATCGAGTTCGAACATCGCCTTGACGCCACGGCGCAGGACCTGGCCGAGGGGACGTACTCCGTTTGCCGTCGTCTCGGCCGCGACCCGCACGGGAGTGCGGGTCAGGACGACGAGCCCGATGAGACCGATCACCACGAGCACGAGCGACGCGCCCCACGACGCGAGCAGGCTTTCGAGCGGTGACCCGACGGCTGCGCCGGCAACTCCGCCGGCCGCACGGAAGTCGTCGAGCGGATCGCTCCACGAGACGCCACTGGCGACGTCGATGAGACCCAGGACCGACAACGCGAGCGCACTGCCTCCGACCGCGAGGTGGGCACGGGCAGACCGTTCGACCTCGCCGTGCGGGTCGTCCTTCAGCAGCGCATAGCCGATCGCCAACAGCGCGACGGGAAGGGCGAAACGACCCACCCCGACGAGGGTTCCCGCCGCCGTGGCCAGCCCGCGGCCCACCGGCCCGGCCAGGTCGACATAGGTCCCGAGACCGACCACCAGCCCGAAGCCGATGCAGGCGAGGCCGCCCACGTCGGCACCGTGGCCGGTCAGCGCCGATCGCACCATCCCCGGAGGTGGTGGTGGCGGGATCTTCTTCGATCGGGACGGGGTCGCGCGAGTGCCCACAGTGGCCACAAGGTTAACACCAGCAACATCACCAACAGCGGGAACCCGGCCAAGCGCAGGTCTGCCGTGAATGCCGCGGTCCGGCGTGAACGACGCCGCTGTGACACCAGGAGTCCACGGCGGACCGAGAAATCGACGTCAGACGATCCCGGGCCGGCGGCGGACGTGCGTGCGGCACGCTGTGAGCCGTGCCACCGTTCTCGGACGGCCGAACTCGAATCCTGGAAACACGCACCGATGTCGGACGGCTCGGCATCGGCGAGCGCTTCACGCGTGATGGGTCAACCGCAGCGTGCAGTTCGTCGTCGGCCTCGAGCAACTGACTCCATCATCGGTGCGTCAACGACGCTGACAGCTCGGGCACCAGGTGGTCGAACGTCCGTCGATGATCTTGCGGCGCAGCGGCTCACCGCACCGAAGGCATGCCTCTCCCGACCGGCCGTAGCAGCGCAGCTGTCGCTGATTCGTTCCTACTCCCCCGTCGGCGTTGCGATAGTCGCGCAGCGTCGTTCCGCCGTTGGCCAGCGCTCCCTCGAGCGATCGTCGAAGCGCCGCGAGCAGGCGGTCGGCCCGCGGCCGACTCAACGAGCGGATCGACGGGTTGATCTCGGCATCCCACAGCGCCTCGTCGGCATAGATGTTGCCGACGCCGGCGATGGGGCGCTGACTCAGGAGCTGCGTCTTCAGCTTGGCGTTGCTGCGCCGGAGGTTGGCCCACAGGCCCCCGTCGTCGAGGGTCACATCCCAGGGTTCCGGGCCTTGCGCTGCGAGGGTCGGGAAGCGCGCATGTTCGCCACGGTCGACGACGCCGAGCCGCCCGAAGCGACGGACATCCCGGTAGGTCAGATACGTGCCGTCGTCGAGCTCCCACCAGGCACGCAGATACGGATCGCCGGTGTCGGCTGATCGAGCCAGCTGGCCGGTCATGCCGAGATGGACGACGAGTTCACGGTCGTCGTCGAGTTCGAACAGCAGGTACTTGCCCCGCCGCCCGACCGACTCGAACGTCGCACCGACGGCCTCGATCGCACAATTGAACTTCGCAGACGCATGACCCCACCCGTCGACCACCTGCCGGCCGACGACGAGCGGTTCGATCCCCCGCCGCACCGTTTCGACCTCGGGGAGCTCGGGCATCCCCGCCGACGGTAGCGATGATCCCGTGGCACGATCCTCCGATGACCACACACGACGATGTGCGACGGATCTCACTCGCTCTGCCAGGGGCCTTCGAGCAGCCGTCCTACGGCGATCGCCCATCGTGGCGGACCAAGGCCCGCATGTTCACGTGGCTGCGCGACGATCCCGAGGCCTTGGTCGTGTGGGTCGACTCGGTCGAGGAGAAGGACGCCATGACCGCCGGCGAACCACAGAAGTTCTTCACCACGTCGCACTACGACGGACATCCGATCGTCCTCGTGAACCTCGACACCGTCTCCTCGGCCGAGGCCACCGAGCTCATCACCGAGTCCTGGCGGCTCCGGGCGCCCAAGACGCTCGTGAAGCAGTGGGATGTCGACCACGCATGACGATCGAAGCGGTGGTGTTCGACTGGTACGCGACGCTGGGTCAGCCACTGGCAGGCGACGTCTGGTACCGGCTGCCCGACCTCGTGCGCGAGGCCGGGGGCTCGTTCGACGAAGAAGCGAGTCGGGCGTTCTGGGCCGACCATCCGACCGACCATGTCGAGCACTCGGCCGATCGCGACAGCTACGAAGCGTTCCAGGCCGAGCGGATGGCGACGTTGTTTCGCCGCTGTCAGGTACCCGAGAGCGCCGTCGGACCGCTGATCGAGGTCGTCGCCGCCGAGCGCTATGCCCGCGTGTTCCCGCTGTACGACGACGTCGTGATGCACCTCGAGTCCCTTCGGGCGCAAGGGATGACCATCGGCGTGTGCTCCAACTGGGACTGGAACCTGCAGGACCAGTTCGATGCGCACGGCATCGGCGATCTGTTCGACGGCGTCGTGTGCTCGGCCATCGTCGGCTACACGAAACCGCACCCGCACATCTTCGACGCCGTCGTACGGGACATCGGCGTCGATCCGGCGACGACGCTGTTCGTCGGTGACACCTGGGAGGCCGACATCGAAGGATCGGTCGCCGCCGGGTTCAGACCGGTCCACATCGTGCGTCGCGGCAGCTGCGAGGTGGACGACCATGCGGAGGTCCCATGCATCAGTGGACTCGGCGAACTACTCGAACTGATTTCCTGGAACCCCTGAAGGGCCGCGCTGCCCTAGAGCGCTGCGACCGCCTGGCCTGCGAGCCCGGCCGCGAGTCCGAAGGCCGGGTCCGCCTCGTCGCCGATGTCGAGACCAGGCATCCGGAGCTCGATGATGCCCGTGCCGCTGCGCACGAGCACGGCATCGAGGCGCTCTCCCTGGCCTGCGTCCGTGCGACCGCGGAAGATCGCGACCGCCTCGTCGCCCACCGCTTCGACGGTCACGTAGCGATCACCGGCGAGACCGACACGGGCGATCTCCTCGTCGAGGGTCGACGATCCGACCGAACCGACCCGAAGGCTCACCACGGCGAGTCCGTTGATGTTGCGCCAGGCACAGCTGTGTTCGCCCGACACCTCGTCGCTCGTACCGGTCCGTTCGATGTCGTCGGACAGGGCACCCACGGCCTCGTCGCTCAACAGCGAGCACGGATCGGCGGTCACCGCCGGGGCCGGCGGGATGGTCGTCGTCGTGGCCTCGCCGCCGCCCGACGAGCAAGCCGCGGCCACACACAGCGCGGCCAGGAGGCACCGGCGAATCTTCACGCCTCCATGACGACCGGCACGATCATCGGTCGGCGCTTCGTCGCCTTGTTCACGAATCGGCCCGCCGCCTTGCGCACCTGGCGCGAGACGTTCTCGATGTCACCGCCGCCCTTCTCGAACGCCTGCTTGACGGCTCGCTCGACCTCGTCGGCGCAGTCGGCGAGCAGCCCCTCGGCTTCGGGAGCGTGCACCCAACCCCGGGTGACGATCTCGGGACGGGCCAGCATCGCCCCGGTCTCGACGTCGACGCTCACGATGACGACGACCACCCCCTCCTCGGCCAGGACCTGACGGTCGCGTAGGACCGCATCGCCTACGTCGTCGAGGGTCCCGTCGACGTAGAGGTAGCCGGCCGGCACCTTACCGACGGCCACGAGACCGTCGTCGGTGAGCTCGACCTGGTGGCCGTCCTCGCAGACCCAGACCTTGCTTGCGTCGATGCCCATCTGACGGGCGATCTTGGCGTGGGCGACCAGGTGGCGGTACTCGCCGTGGACGGGGATGAACCATTCGGGCCTGGTGATCGAGTGGTAGGTCTTGAGCTCCTCGGCCTTGGCGTGCCCGGTGGCGTGCACGTCGCTGTGGCCCGAGTGCACGACCTCTGCTCCGGTGCGGACCAATCCGTCGATGACCTTCGAGACGTTCATCTCGTTGCCGGGGATCGGGTGCGAGCTCAGGATGATGGTGTCGTCGGGACCGATGGTGAGCCACTTGCTGGTGCCTGATGCCATCAGCGACAGCGCGGACATCGGCTCGCCCTGGCTGCCGGTCGAGATGATGCAGACCTGGCCAGGATCGAGATCACCGATGTCTGCGATGTCGATGAGTGCGGACTCAGGGATGTTCAACAAGCCCATCTCGCGGGCCAGCTTCACGTTCTTCTTCATCGACAAGCCGAGCGTCGTGATCTTGCGACCGAACGCCTGGGCCGCATCGGCGATCTGTTGGACGCGGTGCACGTGACTGGCGAAGCACGCCGTGATGATGCGCCGCCCCTCGTGGGCGTGCATCAGGTCATACAGGACCTGGCCGACGGTGGTCTCCGATGCCGAGTGGCCGTGCTCGTCGGCATTGGTCGAGTCGGCCAGCAGGAGGCGGATGCCGTCGTTGCTGGCCATGGCGCCCAGCCGGCTGAGATCGGTGAGGCGGCCGTCGACCGGGGTGAGGTCGATCTTGAAGTCGCCAGAGTGGACGATGGTTCCCTGCGGGGTGTGGAACGCTGTGGCGAACCCGTGTGGAACCGAGTGGGTGACCGGAATGAACTCGAGGTCGAACGGGCCGACCTGTCGACGTTCGTTGTCCTGCACCACGTTGAACTCGGTGCGGCCGAGGAGGCCGGCTTCCTCGATCCGGTTGCGAGCGAGGCCCAGGGTCAGCGCCGACCCGAAGATCGGGAAGCTCATCTCGCGGAGCAGGAAGCTGAGGGCACCGACGTGGTCCTCGTGCCCGTGGGTGGCGATGCAACCCTCGATGCGATCGGCGTTCTCGCGGAGATAGGTGAAGTCGGGCAGCACCAGGTCGACCCCGAGCATGTCGAGATCGGGGAACATCAACCCGCAATCGATGAGCATGATGCGGTCGTCGACTTCGACACAGGCGCAGTTCCGCCCGATCTCGCCGAGACCGCCGAGGAAGGTGATGCGTACCGGGGCTGCCACGACTGCCGAGGTTAGGCCCTCGGAACTCGATGTCAGCCGTTGAGGCGAGCGAAGACCGCCCGGGCCTCGTCTTCGAGTCCGGGCGGAGCCTCACCCATGGGCAACCGCGCCTGACCGACCGCGTGACCGAGGGTCCGCATCATCGCCTTCGCCGGCAGCGGATTGGGCGCGTCGTCGCCGGTCTCGAACGCGAACGACTCGATCATCCGAGTGTTGAGCTCCGCGGCGCCGGCCACGTCGCCACTCATGAACGCCTCGATCATCTGACCCATCATCGTGCCGCACCAGTGGGTCGCGACCCCCACGACCCCGACCGCGCCGACAGCCAGCAGCGGCAGCGTGAGCGGGTCGTCACCGCTGTAGACCGCGAGGTCGGGAGCAGCGGCGATGACCTTGGCGGTCTCTCCCGGGTTGCCGGCGGCATCCTTGAGCGCGGCAACATTTCCGACCTCGGTCGCCAGCTCGATCAGCAGATCGGTCGAGATCTTGCGACCGGTCCTCACGGGGATGTCGTAGATCATCACGGGCAGGTCAGTTGTCTCGCAGAGGGCCCGGAAGTGCGAGCGGAGGCCTGCCTGCGAGGGCCGGTTGTAGTAGGGCGTCACGACGAGGATGCCATCGAGGCCCACGTCGGCGGCCCGTTCGGTGAGGGCGACCGAGTGTCTTGTGTCGTTGCCGCCGGTCCCTCCGACCAGCGGCACGTCGACCGCGGCGCGGACCGCCTCGAACAGCGCGATCTGCTCGTCGGCGGTGATCGTCGGGCTCTCGCCCGTCGTACCCGCGAGGACGAGGCCGTCGTTCCCGTTGGCGACCAGCCACTGAGCGAGCTTGGCAGCAGCCTCGGGATCGAACGCGCCGTCGTCTTCGAAGGGCGTCACCATGGCCGTCATCACTCGCCCGAACGGGGCGCTGGTCATCGCATCCTCCCGGAACGTCGATCGTCTGATGCCATTCCTACCCTCCGACGACACCTGGAACCCAGCGTGACTCGTGATCGGGTTTCACGACACCAGCGCCTCGACCACCACGATCGTCACCATGCCGGCCACCAGCGCCAGCACCAGATTGGCGCGGATCCGAGTCACGACCACCGCAACGGCGGCGGCCATGAGCCGAGCGACGAGGCTCGTCGACCCTTCAGGGTCCGACAGCTGGAGGGCCACGATGGCGGCGATGGCCGCGGGCGGAATCATCCGCAGCACCCGCTCGGTCGACTCGGAGACCCGACCCCGGTCGCCGGCTGTCAGCAGGAACGACGCCCTGATCGCAAAGGTGCCAGCAGCGATCGCGAGCGTGGCGAGCAGCACGTCGCTCACCGACCCCACCTCGCCTCTGCCGCCGCGCCTGCCACGATGCCGCTCACCGAGCCGACCACGAGGGCCAGGTTGGCGGGCAGCGAGTTGGCGGCGATCGCCACCGATCCGGCCACGAGCGCAGCAAGGACTCGCGGCCGATCGGTCAGGACTGGGATCAAGATCGCGAGGAAGACGAGGGTGATCGTGAATTCGAGGGGAATGGCGTCGGGCACCTCACCGCCGAACAAGGCGCCGAGCACGGTCGCCACCTGCCAGATCACCCACAGCGGAATCCCGACACCGAGGAAGTACGCCAGCTTGGCCCTCGCCGTCTCGCGTCGAGTCTCCCAGCGAACGATCGACAAGGCGTAGTCCTGGTCGACCAGCAGATACGTCATGGCCAGCCGTCCGCGGAACGACACGTCAGTGACGTGTGGCCCGATCGATGCCGAGTACATCAACATGCGGAGGTTGATCACGAGAGCGGTGCCGACCACGACCAGCAGCGGCGCCCCTTCACCGAGCAGATCGATCGCCGCCAGCTGACTCGCACCCGCGAACACCAGGACCGACATCCCGGCTGCATCGAGCACCGACAGTCCCTGGTCTGCCGCAGTCACCCCGACGACCAGGCCGAACGGAGCCACCCCGAGGGCGAGCGGGGCCATGGCGATCACCCCGTCATGAAACGCCGATGACACCTCGTCTCGCGACCGCACCACGCCATCTGAGTTGACCGACTCGGCGCACGCCAACTGAGTTGGCCGACCGAAGGTCAGCCGACGCGGCCCGAGGTGACCTCGCCCTCAGCGGGCAACGTGGCTTCCTTGCGGTCGATCGCATCAGGGAGGTCGCCGTTGCGCGCCACCCGGCGCAGCACCAGTGGGTAGCCGACGATCGCGATCGTCATGAAGATGAACCACTGCACCGCGTAACCCAGGTGCGGCCCGTCGTCGAGCTCGGGCAGCGGAACCGGCGTGGGGAACCCGGGGTCGGCGTCGACGGGCGGAAGGGTGACCTGCGCACGAACCTCGAACGCGGGTACCTCGTCGAGGCCGAGGTCGGCAGCGACCTGATCGAGGTCGATGCAGGCGTAACGAGAGACGACGCCCGGCTCGTCGCGGTCGACCGCTGCACAGAATCGGTCTGCGTCGGGCTCGACGACACCTTCGAAGCGCTGGGCGCCGACGGGTACGGCCGGCACGTCGACCTCGATGCCGTCGACGAAGGGCACGAAGCCTCGGTTCACGATGATCGATTCGCCCGAGGCGAGGACGAGCGGGTCGAGAATCCACGCACCGGGTCGCCCATCGAGCGTCCGGTTGTCGACCAGCACCGACGAACCACCGACGAAGGTTCCGGCGACCTCGACGCGACGGAACTGCACCTCGTCCGCATCGGACCCGAGGAGCCCAGCGACCGGTACGGGCGGGTCGTCGATGCGGGCCACGACCAGTTCGTTGCGAGCTTGCCGTTCGTCGAGACGCCGGAGCTGCCAGAAGCCGAGGCTCGCCAGCGCCACGATGAGCGCCAGCACCAGAACGTGCGAGACGAGCCATGCCGGTCGGCGAGCGAAGCGATACATGCGCGGTCATTGTCCCTCGCCCGTCGGCCCGAGCTGCAGTCAGACATCGGCACAGCCGTCGGTCGATCTGGTCCTGGTAGGCAGTACGGATGACCAAGCCGACCAACGTCGCCGTCGTGCTGCTCGATTCGTTGAACCGCCACATGCTCGGCAGCTATGGCGGAGCCGAGTTCACCACCCCGAACCTCGACCGGTTCGCGGCCGACCGGGCGACACGCTTCACCAAGCACGTCACCGGTTCGCTGCCGTGCATGCCGGCACGTCACGACATCCTCGTGGGAGCCCTCGACTTCCTGTGGAAGTGCTGGGGATCGATCGAGTTGTGGGAACGACCGGTGACCGCCGACCTGACCCACGCCGGAGTCGCAACGCAACTGGTCAGCGACCATCCCCACCTGTTCGAGACCGGAGGCGAGAACTACCACACCGACTTCCTCGGGTGGAGCTACGAGCGGGGCCACGAGGGCGATCCGTGGCGCACCCATCCCGATCCGTCCTGGGTCGGCGCGCCGACCCGGCCGGCGGGCAAGGGTGGCTGGTTCTACGAGAAGGCGTTCGGACTCGAGATGCCCGAGCGCGCGTATGACCGTGCCAGGACCTTCTTCCGGTCCGAGGAGGACTTCCCGGGTCCCAAGACGATGGCGACGGCTTCAGCCTGGCTCCGCGACGCCACCCCACACCACGATCGTTGGTTTCTCTTCGTCGACGAGTTCGACCCACACGAGCCCTTCGACACCCCGGAACCGTGGCTCGGGCGCTACGAGGACCAGCGGTGGGAGGGCGACCTCATCATCTGGCCGCCCTATGTCGAGGGCGGTGTCTCCAAGGGGCACATCACCGAGGGCGAGGCCCGCCACCTGAGAGCCAACTACGGCTCGAAGCTGTCGATGATCGACCACTGGTTCGGCCGCATCCTCGAGGCGTTCGACGAGGGCGGATTGTGGGAGGACACCGCACTCATCTTGTGCACCGATCACGGCCACTACCTGGGCGACGAGCGAGACGGCAACGACATCTGGGGCAAGCCCGGAGTCCCGCAGTACGAGCCCCTCGGCCACACCCCCCTGCTGATCCACTGGCCGGGTGTCGAGGGCGGCGGGACCTGCGATGCACTCACCACCAACGTCGACATCCACGCCACCATCTGCGACGTGTACGACGTCACCTCTGCTCACCGGACCCACGGACGGTCGATGGCGCCACTCCTCGACGGCTCGCAAACGTCGATCCGCGAGTGGGCATTGGGCGGGATCTACGGGAACTGGGTCCAGGTGACCGACGGACGACACAAGTATGCACGGGCACCCGAGGGCGATGGATTCCCGCTGTCGATGTGGTCGAACCGTTGGTCGACGATGCCGATCCACATCAGCGGAGTCGAGGCCCTGCCGCCACCGGATGCCCGCGCGTGGCTCGACACCATGCCCGGTAGCGACATCCCGGTCATCCGCCAGCCCTATGCGCCGGGCGACCCGGTGCCGATGTGGGCGAGTCTCGGGCGCCGCTCGGGCGACCATCACCTCTATGACCTCGACGTCGATCCCGACGAGCAGGAGAACCGCGCCGGCAAGACCGCGGCCGAGACCGACCTCGTCGACCTGCTCCAGACCGCGCTGACCGAGGTCGAAGCCCCCGACGAGCAGTTCCAGCGCCTCGGCCTCACCTGAAAGGCCAGCACCCACTCCGCATCTCCAGGTCAAAATCGACCAAAGACGGTCGAAAACGCAACACAGATGCTGGGGTTTGGCGGGGTTCGGCGTCGGGTCTGACAGACTCGGCCGTCGTGGACGAGGAGGCACAGCAAGCCCAGGCGTTGCGCCGGCGGCGGATGCGTTACCTCGTGCCGCCCCTGGTCCTGCTGGTCATCGGTGGGTACGTGGGGCAGGCGCTGTTCCCACGGCTCGTCGACTCGAACCCCACGCTGCTGCTCCTGCTCAACCCGAGGAACGTCAACCTGGCCCTCGTGTCGAACGACCTCGATGCCTGGACCTTCTACGGCGTGGCGTCGTTCCGTCTCCTGCTCACCGACCCGATCTGGTTCTTCTTCGGGCGCGAATACGGCAGCCAGGCCATCGACTGGCTCGAGAAGCGGAGCCCGACCTATGGCGGCATGGCCCGTCAGGCGGAGGGCTGGTTCGGCAAAGCGGCGTACCCCCTGGTCGCCGCGGCACCCAACAACTGGATCTGCCTCCTCGCCGGTGCGGCGTGGATGCGCCCCGTGGTCTTCGTCGTCCTCAACGTGGGCGGAACGTTCGGTCGCCTCTTCCTGATACGGCGCCTCGGAGTGGTGTTCAGCGATCCGCTGACCAACGTCCGCGGCTTCATCAGTGACTACCAGGCCCCACTCCTGGTGCTGAGCATCAGCCTCGTGGCGTTCAGCATCTGGAACGAACGCCGCCAGGGACGCGGCGAGCTCGAATCGCTGACCCACCTCGACGACGAACTGATCGACCCCAACGGAGAAGAAGATGACTGACCAACCCCTTGCCGTCATCACCGGCGCCAGTTCGGGGATCGGCGCGGCGACCGCCCACCACCTCCACGACGCCGGATTCGATCTGGTGCTGGGCGCGCGACGGGTCGACAGACTCGCCGAGGTCGCCGAACCGCTCGGCGCCCGAGCCATGGCGCTCGACGTCACCGATGCCGACTCGGTGACGGCGTTCTGTGACGCCGTCGGGCGTTGCAACGTCCTGGTCAACAACGCCGGCGGCGCGCTCGGCCTCGGACCGGTCGAGCAGTTCGATCCCGGCCAGTGGCAGACGATGTACGACACCAACGTGCTCGGCGTCGCTCGTGTGACCAAGGCGCTGCTCTCCAAGCTCGAAACGAGTGGAGACGGACACATCGTGGTGGTGGGCTCGGTGGCCGGGCTCCAGGCCTACCCCGGCGGTGCCGGCTACAACGCCGCCAAATTCGGAGTGAACGCGGTGACTCAGGTGCTCCGCATGGAACTACTCGGCCGGCCGATCAGGGTGACTGAGGTCGACCCGGGAATGGTCGAGACCGAGTTCAGCCTGGTGCGCTTCGACGGCGACGACGCACGGGCCGAAGCCGTCTACGACGGACTCACCCCCCTTTCAGCCGACGATGTCGCTGACTGCATCCGCTGGGCGGTCACCCGTCCGAGCCACGTCAACATCAACCGCATCGAGGTCCTCCCACGCGATCAGGCCCACGCGACGATGACCCATCGGCACCCCACCTGACGCCGCTCCAGCTCAGAGGCCGAGGAAGGAGTCGAGCCCGAGGGTGACTCCCTCGTGGTCGGCG
>Ga0307380_10006808_pt1 | contig 14950 bp, 20 predicted proteins | sample UN3MG_FD_202239 | JGI IMG/M metagenome (GOLD analysis project Ga0307380, IMG submission 202239) | Soil microbial communities from Risofladan, Vaasa, Finland - UN-3 | ecosystem: Environmental > Terrestrial > Soil > Coastal area > Acid sulfate soil | place: Finland: Risofladan, Vaasa | collected... | reverse complement strand
GGTTCGGACAAACAATATCGATTTTTCCTCTTGGGCGAGCCATAATATCACCGAGAGGATTATATATACCCCCTACTATAATAAACTATCGTGTGTTAGGACAATACCGAAATTTTCGTGCATTGCTGCAAGCTCTAACGCCTTCTTTGCGTCTTCAAGCTCCACGCCGCTTATCACCACACCGTTCAACACCTGCCTCGCATCCGCTATCACCTGCTCTCGGTCAGCGTCATATTCCTTAAATGTCAAATGACAGTGTATATCTATGATTTCAACCACCTCACACTTTCTCTTTAAAAAAGAAAGTTCGACTAAAGAAAGTTTTTTTCCGAGAATGCTTTTTCTAAAAGGGTTTAGATTTAGCACAGGTTTTCTTCTTTCACATTGCTGAAAGCAATGGAACGGCGAAGCCGTTCAAAAAAGAAAAAGTGTTATTTGAGCCCCATCTCAGACCTTTGCAACAGTAGCAAATCTTCCGTGCTTATCTTCTCTCCTTCTCTAAACTTCTCATAAATACTTTTAGCCTTCTTCCTCGCCTCCATCCTCTCCCGGAATCCCCAATCTTCTCTTATCTTCCGCCTCAATCCACTTATCACGCGGTCGAAGTCCTCCGTGTCTCGGAGAGACCGGATATAACGCTTGTGAGCTTCATCCGCTTCTTGTTGCACCTCCAAGAAAAGCCGGTGTGCCTCATCAGCCTTCTCTCTTATCCTATCCGCTTCTTTGAAGCAATCCACCATCTTATCATGGCATTCGTGAGACACTTTTACGAGGTTTATCACCTCTTCGTGGTATTTATCCGATTCTACCCTGTACTTCTGCGCCTTCTTCAGTAATTCTGTCAACTTCTTGTCCTTCTCCAGTTCCTTCTCCATTCGATCGAACTCTCGTCTCAGCTCCGTTATCCTCGCCACCAATTTCTTCTCCTTATCCTTGCTCAGCACCTCTACCTGCTGTCTCAGCTCTAACTCAGCTATTCGCTCTCTAAGCCCCTCAAAAGCTTGTATGCTCTGCATGTCATTTCGTTTCCGCTGCTTCTCTACCATGACGTAGTATGAAGACGCCTTTCTATTCAATTCGCCACGCTTCGTCTTCTTACTCGCTATCAGCCTTTCATATTCCTCTCGTTGCTGTTTAAACCCCTTAGCCCTCTCTACCGCTTCTTTTATTCTGCCGTTCAACTCGTCTCGTAATTCTGACCACTTACTTGCTTCGGAATTCAACTCAGTCCTTCGTACCTTATACTCCTCTGCCTTCTTTATTATTTCTGTTCTCCGTTCTTCTAACTCCTCAAGCATCCTTAATTATATCTTTCACCTTACCTTTATAAATACTCACTTAATTTTAGCTCCGGAAAGTTGTACGCATCCTTTCCGTCGAAGCAATACTTTACCTCCTGAAACCCTTTTCTTAACTCTTTAACTTCGTCCTTTATCTTATTTACATCCGCTTTCGCTCTTACAACCCGCGTTATAAGCGATGCGATTTCCCTCATCTCAGAGTCCTTCATCCCTATCCTCGTAAGCTCCTGCACACCAAACCTGATCCCGGTTGGCTTATCCGGATCTCTATCGGAAGGCAACAAGTTCTTATTTATAATGATATTTGCACGCTCCAATTTTTGTGCAACTGCAGCGCCACCACCGTACTTGAGAACGTCAATCGCAATTTGATGTGACTCGGTAAATCCTTTATGCTCGCACAAAACATCAAGACCATCCTCATATAAACACTGTGCTAATACTTTTGCATTTGTTATTGTCTGAGCAGCGTATGCTTTACCGAACTGTAGCATCTCCGCTAAAGTGACCGCTAAGCCCGCAACATGATGCAGATGATGATTGCTCACCGTACCGGGGAATACTGCCTGCTCTATTTTCTCCTTTATGTCCTCCTTGCACAGTATTATCGCACCCTGAGGACCCGGGAAGGTTTTATGCGTGCTGCTCGCGATAACATCTGCTCCTTCCCGTAACGGATCCTGGAATTGATTACCCGCTATAAGCCCTAATACATGAGAAGCGTCATAAACTATCTTCGCCCCAACCTCATCCGCCGCTACCCTCGCCTCCGAAACAGGATGAGGGAAAAGGAAAAGACTGCATCCAAACAGTAAGAGCGAAGGCTTTTTTAGCTTTATCTCCTTCAGCATCTTCGCAGTATCTATATTCATTTCTTTTACATCAAACGGGAATGTTTCTAAGACTAAATCTCGCATAGCCGGGATAGAATACTTTGAATGACTTATATGTCCTCCGTTAGGTACGGACAGTGCCATCATTCTGTCCCGTGGCGAAGTAAGAGCAAAGAGAACAGCAATATTCGCAGTTACACCTGAAACCGGCTTCACATTTACATGCTCAGCATCAAAAAGTTCTTTTGCATGCCGTATTGCCTTTTCTTCTATCTCATCTATGTATTTGCATCCCTGGTAAAACCTGTTTCCAACGTCCCCTTCCGCATATCGGTGCGACAAATCGGAAGCGAGAAGCATCCTTACAGGATTGCTGGTGATGTTCTCACTCGCTATCAACGGCAATGCGTTTTTATACAGTTCATGATGGTTCCTCACCGCGTCTATAACACTTTCTATCTCCCCTTGCATATCTATCGTACCATCCTTTCTTTTTCTTCCTTCCACTTTCTTGCCTTCACTTTCTATTTTTAACGTTCCAATAATATAGAAAGAACTGCCATCCTCACTGGAATACCGTAGAACGCCTGAATGAAATACTGCGCATTTTTTGTTCGGTCTACTTCTGCATCTATCTCATCAATCTTTGGGAGCGGATGCAAAATTACCACCTCTTCATTCTCCTTTATCAGGTCGGGGGTTATGCGATAAGTGCCTGCAACTTTGTTATATTCTGTGGGATCCGGAAATCTCTCTCGTTGTATTCTCGTTAGGTATAACACGTTTACGTCCCTTATAACCGCCTTTATATCAATGGATTCAAAAATATCGGCTCCTGCTTCTTTCAAGTCCATTTTTATCTCTTCTGGCATCTTTAAAGCCTCTGGAGAGACAAAAAACAGCTTTGCGCCGTATAAAGCTAAAGCATACGCCAGTGAGTGTACTGTCCGCCCATATTTTAGGTCACCTATCAACGCGATCTTGAGTTTGTCAAGCAAGTTCGCCTTTTTAATAGTGTATAAATCGAGCAATGTCTGCGTAGGATGCTGCCCCGCACCGTCACCTGCGTTTATTATCGGAACTGAGGAGAAGGCAGCAGCCATTCTTGATGCGCCTTCCTTTGGATGCCTGAGCGCGATTATGTCGCAATATTTAGAGACAACTCTTATGGTATCTACCAAGTTTTCACCTTTAGCTGCAGAACTCGTCTCGGGTGATGATAAGTTTATGACCTCCCCGCCCAACCGTTTCATTGCCACTTCAAACGATAGCCTTGTCCGGGTGCTTGGCTCATAGAAGAGATTAGCGAGTATCTTACCCTCTAATAAATCGCTCTTCCTCCCTGCTCCCTTTCCCAAACCCTGTGCGTATATCTCTAACTCCTCTGCTCTGCTTAATATATAATCTATCTCTTCCTTCGTGAAATCGCGTGTCGAAATGATGTGCCTTCTCGTGAACATCGCATATATGAGGATGTAAGAACTACCACGTATAAATAAGTAAACATCCTAAAATGTGAAAAATAAAAAATGAAAAAAAGAGGATGAAAACTAAGAGAGAGATCCCTTAGACTTGATAACTTCACATATCTCCCCTTTTTACTTACGCCTTTGCTTTCGTAACCATTGTTATTTCCATCGACGAAACGTTCGCCTTATCTCCACCTTCTCCCGTTAGTACCTCTGTTCCTATTTTTATGTCCTTCACTTCTACTCCTGGCATGAACTTATTCCTTACTACCTCTGCAGTATCCACGGCCCTTGAGATCGCTCTACCTCTTGCTTTGATTAATACCTCATCACTCAAGCCGTTATTAAACTGCGTCACTACTGCCAGGACATAACTCATCACAGGCTTATTTCCGACATATATCACGTTGTCTTCTCCAGGCATTTTTGCATCACCACTTTGTAGGTATGTTAAGGGTATATTTAAAGGTATCATATCCACCGCATTCACTTGATGCGATTTTGCCATGTACGAATGCAGAAACGGGTGCATGGCCAAGAAGAGGAGGGGGCATATATTTCTTAGCATAGTTTCCTTTCTATGTATAACACGATGAAAGCGTTGGTGTTTGAGCCTTTTTCGGGTGCATCGGGCGATATGATTATTGGCAGTCTGCTGGATCTGGGAGTGAAGGAGTCGAAAATAGCGGATGCGATTTCTGTTTTTAACCTTGAGATGGAAGTAAAAGAGGTAGAAAAGCAGGGGATAGTAGCTAAAAAAGTTGAGTTTACAACTAAAAGTAAGAAATCTGCTGAAAGAGCGATAAACGTGCGGTCATATACAGATATCGTGAGAACGATTGAGCGCAGCGGATTGAGTGAAGAGCTAATACATAACTCACTGAGCATATTTGAGAGAATTGCAAATGCCGAGGCGAACGTGCATGGCGATCCAAAGGAAAACTTAACCTTTCACGAACTTGGTGCTTTGGATACAATAGGGGACCTGATAGGGAGCACTGTTGCTTTTTTGGATATTCATCCGGAGATCATTATGAGTACACCTATTTCGGTGGGTAGTGGATTTGTAGAAACCGAGCATGGGCTTTTGCCTGTGCCTGCACCCGCGACGGTTGAAATATTGAAAAGTACTTCTTTGTTGTATCAAGGCGGGCCTTTGGCATCTGCATCTGAATTGCTGACACCGACGGGGGCGGCGCTATTAGCTCATTTTGTTCAACGCTCTGAACCTTTTTTACCCCAGATGCGTATCGAAAAAGCCGGATACGGCGCGGGGTCGCAGGACTTACCAATGCCAAACGTCTTAAGAGCAAGCTTAGGTGAAATTGAGGGGTTGTCAAGGGATGCTATTGAAGTTCTGGAAACCAACGTTGACAATGTTACTGGCGAGGTGCTGGGCAATCTTATAGAAGTGCTCATGGCAGAGGGCGCGAAGGACGTAGCAATCACTCCGGTGCTCATGAAGAAAGGCAGAACAGGGCACATTATCAAAGTGATTACCGCCCCACAAGATGCCGCTCGAATAGCACATAGAATAATGGAGGAGACCGGTTCGTTAGGCGTGAGAGTTATGCAGGTGAAGCATCGTTTCGTTGCAGGTAGTGAAGAGAAGAGGGTGAAAGTGAGGATCAGGGGTGTAGAGAAGGAAGTTGTGGTGAAGATAGGTAGGGATGCAAAAGGTAAAGTGCTCAACGTGGCTGCGGAATTTGAAGATGTGAAGAGGGTTGCGAACGAGCTGAAAATGCCCCTGAAGGATGTTATGAAGATTGTGGAAGGAACCTTTTTCTATAAATAGCATAAAGGCTTTCTTAGTGCTGGTGCATCATCGAGAAAGAACATACATATCATGCGACGCGGGGGTTGCCAAGAGGACAAAGGCGCAGCGTTGAGGTCGCTGTCCCGTAGGGGTTCGAGGGTTCAAATCCCTCCCTCCGCATCAAGCAACAAACTTTAAGAAAGTTTGATCAAAATGCTTCGCAACAAACGCTTTTCATTGTAAAAGAAAAAGGTTTTAAAGAAGGAGTGCTAAGACATTGATTAAACGAGGGGAAAAGAAAAGATGAGGCAAATGGGGGATGAAACAGTCTCTGAAGGGGAGGAGGTAAGGACAATGGAGACTGAGGAATTAGAGAAGATCTTGGAACGATCAAGGACAATCATCAAGGTAATTGGATGCGGAGGAAGCGGGACTAACACGATACAGAGGATGACAGAAGAAGGTATTTTTGGTGCTGAGCTCTTCGCAATGAATACGGATGCTCAACATTTGTTATTCGCGAAGGTAGATAGGAAGCTATTGATAGGAAAGAAGACAACGCGTGGACTTGGGGCAGGGAGTATTCCGCGGTTCGGAGAGGAAGCAGCACGGGAGAACGATTCGGATATAAAATCAATGGTTGAAGATGCGGACATGGTATTTGTCACGTGTGGATTAGGTGGTGGTACCGGGACAGGATCAGCGCCCGTAGTTGCACAAGCAGCGCAGGAAGCAGGTGCTCTTACTATCGGTGTGGTGACACTACCGTTTAGTGCAGAGGGTGAGGTAAGGAGAGAGAATATGGATTATGGACTTGAAAAACTGCGTGAAAATACTGACACATTGATTGTGATACCAAATGACAAGCTCCTGGATGTAGTGCCACGATTACCGTTAAACGACGCTTTTAAAGTCGCCGATGACGTGCTTATGCGAGCTGTCAAGGGAATAACAGAGCTGATAACAAAGCCCGGCCTTATCAATCTGGACTTCGCCGATGTGAGGACGGTGATGAAAGACGGGGGAATGGCAATGATCGGATTTGGAGAGTCTGACGGCCAGAATAAAGCAATAGAATCAGTAAGAAAGGCATTAAGCTCGCCATTACTTGAGGTCGACGTGACCGATGCGAAAGCGGCACTGGTAAACGTAATAGGTGGAGGGGACATGACGGTAGAGGAAGCAGAAGGCGCCCTTCAGGAAGTGTATAGGATGATGAATCCCGAAGCCCGAATTATATGGGGTGTGCAGGTAAGTCCGGAGCTGAAGAATATGATAAGAACGTTGCTCATCGTGACCGGTGTAAGATCAGAACAAATTTTTGAACGGAAGGATGTTAAAAAAGAGCGATTTGGCATTGAGATAGTACGTTAGTTAATCAGAGGATAGCAATGGAACTAAAGTTCGAAGACTGGGTGAAACAGTTAAAAGAGTATATACGGATATTAAAGTTGGCTAAAAGACCAAAGAGAGCGGATTTTTTCAGGGTTTCTAAAATCGCCGGTGCTGCGATGGCTCTAATTGGCACCATCGGCTTTACCATCTATCTTTTGCTGACCGTATTACCCAAGGGGTTTTGAGCTATGGGCAGGATATTCGCAGTAAAGACCACAGTTAATCAGGAGCAGGCAGTGGCGGATATGGTTGAAGGCGCGATAAAAGAGAAAGCGAAGAATGAACACGGACTAAAGGCGATCTTGGTGCCTGATGAGCTGAGGGGGTACGTGCTGATAGAAGCCGTTTTTCCAGAAATGGTAGAACAGATAGTTCAAAGTATCCCGCATGCTCGCGGGTTGGTCAAAGGTGATATGGGCTTAGAAGAGATCGAGCATTTCCTTACACCTAAACCCTCGGTAACCGGCATCATAGAAGGAAGCATTATAGAACTGGTTTCAGGACCGTTTAAAGGAGAACGTGCGCGGGTGAAGAAAGTTGACGAGGCGCATGAAGAGATTACCATTGAACTATTTGAAGCGATGGTTCCGATACCAGTCACGGTTCGAGGCGATAGCGTACGGGTGTTGAGCAAGGAGGAGCATGAGGAGGAGCAGTGAAGCGAGAAGAAGCGAAGGACTTGAGACCGGCGATCGCACAGGATTATGAAACGGGCGAGGTGCTTATGCTTGCGTACATGGATGATGAGGCGCTGAGACTTACGAGAGAGACGGGGAAGGCGCATTACTGGAGCAGGAGCCGCGGCAAATTATGGAAGAAGGGCGAGAGTTCGGGTCATGAGCAGCTCGTAAAGGATATTTTGATAGATTGTGATGAGGATACCATACTGATCAAGGTGGAGCAGATAGGAGGCGCATGTCATACCGGCTACCGGTCGTGCTTTTACCGCACAATAAACGGAGAAATCGTGGGTAAGAAGGTATTCAATCCAGAAGAGAAGTACGGTAAAAAGGAAAACGAGTGATACGATTTCGGTTTTGCAATAGAGCTATTAGTTAGTTAGATGAGCAGGAGGCGGAAGAGACACTGAAAATCTGGCTGGCAAGAGCTGATCGAGGAATATTCCGAACCTGACTTAGACGCTTGAAGATTGTGTATAACGTTCCTTGGCTTTGCGAAGTCAACAGAAGGCCGATTTTGGCGGGACATAGCAGAGCCAGATACGCTATGAAAGTAGAACCCTTCTTGAGGCTAAGTAATCGCGGGTTTCGGGGATTTAGATAACTGAATCAAAAGCCGGGCTGTATTTCACCATACCGCGTACTTTCTTCAAAGCCCCGGAAAACAATTCACAAACCAAGAACGCATCATCTGGCACCTCAAACGGTGCTTCAATGCCGTACTCTCGCGCTGGCTTGAACCCTAACCGCGGATAATACTCAGGGTGACCCACCACAATTACGATCGTATACCCGAGTTTCTTACATGCTTCCAGCCCGTGCTTGACCAGCTTAGTGCCAATTCCTTTATTTTGAAAATCTGGCACAACGGCCATGGGGGCAAGTGCTAATGCATCAACCGAAGTCTCAGGCGATTCGATGGTAATAGGACTGAAGAGGATATGGCCGACAACGCGGTTATTCTGGACGGTAACAAGAGATAATTTTGGAATGAAATAGTCGGAGTTTCGGATGGCAACAATTAACTTTGCTTCTTCCTCACCCTCAAAGGCAAGTCTGGTAATCTCGTCGATACTTGCAATATCTTCCGGTTGCTCGGGTCTTATATGGGTCATATATCCTCAAGATGCCACCGAATAGCATCTTTAATGTTCTCTAAAATTCACATAATTATCGCCTTGCGTATAACAGCCCTGTAATTCTGGGCCGAAGAGCCGAGGCAAGCGAGCGTATAGTTGTACATTGTGATTTATTTTTCAGAACCCTTTTTAGAAATTAAATCTTCGGATCTATTTACGATTTTTTCTAAAAAATTAATAATTTCACTTACTTGTTTACGAGTAACAACAAAATGACTCCCTATATCTCCCTGAATATTCGTATTTGATATGAATTTATTATCTACCTTTCCAGCTTTATGAACAAATAAATGTCTAATTTCAAAAATCTTTTTTAAAGTTACAATTTCATCATGATTCAGCATCTTATTTCCAAATTTATTTCCAAACGCCTTTTCATATGAAGATATACTATTGTCAACTTTTTGAAAATCTATTTTTTCAACAAGAAAAATCCCAATTTCGCTTTTCAATTCAAAATCTATTTGGAATAACTGATCGATAGTTATGTAAATCTCCTTATTTGCGAATCTTTTTGCAATTCGTAAATCAGAATTGATTGATTCTGCAAGTCTATCACGATAATATATCTCTGTTGCTGAAACTGAAGTTACAACTGCCTGTTCAGTAAAAACAAAATATGACGCAGAACCTCTTTCAATTGCTTTTTCTATTCCAGAGATTAATCCTATCCAAGGTGAACTAGAAGGCGGTGCTTCGGGTTCTTTAGAATATTCAACAATTAATGGCAAAACATCCATTATTTTATATGATAGCCCCAATAGAATCTTCGCCTTTTGAATGTTGTAATTAAAAATATCAATGGATTTAGGTGAAGATTTCATTACTGCTTCACTGAATAATCTTACAAAACCTTCAGCTATTAATAAGTCATCACCAACAGTTTGATCAACATTGAAATCAATTAATCCTTCTGATGATCCTTTTTTCAATTTTATCCCCCCTATTACTTTTTTAATAAATCACGATGTACAATTTCATCTAACTTCGGTGTATCTGCAGTATTGCAGATATTACTCCAATTTGGCATTATATCCGCATATTGCGTATATCCTCCTTATTGATGCCTGCCTCTAATTATACCTTACCTACACCATCCCCAACCCTTCCAGCACCTTCCTCAGTTTCTCCACGTTCGCTTCGCTCAACGCACCCAGTGGCAGCCTGACGTGCCCTGATGCCAAGCCCATAAGCTCCGCGGCTTTCTTTACCGGTATGGGGTTGGTCTCCAGGAACATCGAGTCAAACAATGGATAGAGCTTGATATTAATCTCCTGCGCTTTCTCTACCTCGTTCTTCGACATCGCAGCCACCATATCGCACATCTCCTTCGGTGCGATGTTTGCCGCGACGGAAATCACGCCTTTACCGCCAAGGCTCATTATCGGCAGCGTGAGGAAATCATCACCTGCCATAACCGAGAAGTCCAAACCCTGCTCCGAAGCCATCTGAATGATCGTGCCTACCTGCTTCAAATCGCCCGAAGCCTCCTTCACTCCCTTCAGATTCGCTACCTCAACCGCGAGCTCTATCTGTGTCTCGGCACTTATGTTCTGGCCCGTCCTCGACGGTATGTTGTACAAAATCAACGGTATGTCTACCGCATCTCCAATCTTCTTGAAATGCGCCTTCAAACCCGTTACATTCGGTTTATTGTAATACGGCGTTATCAAGAGGCACGCTGCCGCACCGGCATCTGCCGCATGCTTCGTGAACTCGACCGCCTCCTGCGTGTTGTTCGAACCCGTACCTGCGATCACCGGCACCTTCGAGCAGTCTATCACCGTATCTATCACCTTCTTATGCTCATCATGCGAAAGCGTTGCCGATTCGCCGGTCGTGCCACACGGGAGGATGCCCGTTACACCGCCCTCGACCGTAAACTCCACAAGTCGTCTCAAACTTTCCGCATCCACTTCATCACTCTTCGTAAAAGGTGTTATCAGTGCAGGATATACACCCTCTATCGTGAACATCTTACTTACTCCCTCTCCTTCTTTCCTTCCTTTACCTTTTTGTGTGTTATATATCCAGCTATTCTGTTCCTTATGCCCTTGCTCTCTACATTTGTATACTCTTCCACGATCTTCTTATTGACGTCAAAGTCATCCGTAAAGTCCGGCACCTCCTTCAGCAATTGCTTTGCCAAACTCTTTATATACGTCGGTTTAATCGCGCCCACCGTTAATCACTCACTCACTCCCTTCATTTCCATTTTCTGCTCTCCATCCCTCTTTTTCTTCACTCTTCATTCTCATGCTACTCACGCCAATCATCACAAACAATGCACCGAAGAACAACACAACAAGGGGGATAACCCCTAACAGAACCGCGAGTACTTCATCGAGGAGATACCATATCCCCACCATACCTAAGGCCGCTAATATAAACCCAAACGAAATCTCTCGAAAACCTTTCATTGACAATCGTATCCTCACTTCTTCTCCTACCCCCTCATAATCACTTCGGCAGTTTCAGGCTTGTATTTCCAATCCCCTGGTAAGACCTTCTCCCGTTTATAATACTTCACAAGCCTTCGTATCTTGGATTCCGTTAATTGTAACGCCCTTTTATTATGAATATCCGTCTTATTCACTCCAAGATGCTTCCTCAGTTTCAGCGCTTTTCGCATCAAATTCTGGAGGTCTTCGGGCAGCTTACTCGCGCTATCCCACTCCTTTAATATTCTCGTTATCCTCTTTCCCGTGACCAGCGCAATGCTGGGCACACAGTAGCTGTCCCGCATAAGTATGCCTATTTGACTTGTTGATAGCCCTTGATTATTCAGCGCAACCACTTTGTTCTCCACTTCTTCTGCGGTCATCTCCACCCATTCAGGCGGTTTTTCCTTGAGCCTTAAGCTAAAAGGTCTCTTTGAACCTGATTTTCCTCTTCTCCTCGCATACATCCTTGCCATGTTATCTCTCCAAAAGCCTGTTATGTGCCTTTGCTTAGTTATCTTATGTTCACTTCGTATATAAATATCTTGGGATGTTTCTCGCCATTACCTTAATGAGGCGGGGGTTCGTTAAAAGCTCACTAAATATGATGGATGGGTAGTCCATATCCCCCTCCTTCTTTATACGTTGCAATATCTCGCTTTGTGACAGCGTATGAACAATCGTATCGAAGTCCCTGTCGCTCATCACACACCGTAACCGGTGAACCTTCAGTCCAAACGCTATTTCATTCCCTATTTCATTCCTCCACCGTCTTTCATAATCCTTCAGCACCTTCATATCCCCCCTCAAGCACGCTTGTGCCGCGATCTCACCCGCTATCTTTCCGCATCTCATCCCATAATACACACCTCCGCCGGTAATTGGTTTGATTTGAGCTGCTGCATCTCCGACCAACAGTATCCCTGTCTCCTTATCCATTTTTACGGTCTTGTGTCTTCGCCCTTGCAGGCCAGCATTTACCGGGATAGGGATTTTACCAGCAGTACGGCTAAATATGGTACCTTTGTATTTCTTCACCATAACAGGGTGCTCCGCCAAATTTCGTTTTAAAAAGAGCAGTGGATTGGAGTGCGTTGAGAACCTTCTATCTATGCAGAGACCAATTCGAGCACGGTTTTCTGCACCAAGCGGGATAGTCCAAGCGAAGAATCCCGGTGCAATGGTTTTACCCACGAAAATCTCCGCAAAAGTATCTTCTATTTCATAATCCCCTTCTATCTGCGCGCAGCTCAGGCTGCTACGTACAACATTGAGCCCAGCCAATTGCGCCACTGTGCTCTTCACGCCATCAGCGCCAATGACCACCCCCGCTCTTATTTCCTTTGCCCCGTTTGTCGTAGCAGTAGTTATCGTCAGCTTTTTTTCCCCGTCTCTTTTCCTTACTGTTTTAACCTTGCTATCCAGAATGATGTTGGCACCTTCCTTCTGCGCCGCTTTCGCCAATTCCAGGTCAAAGATATTTCGGCTTATGGCAAAAGCCCTTTGAGCGGGCGATTCAAGCGTTAATTCGTAGGAGGGTGAATGAACAACAGCCCTTTTTATTTCGCAGTTTATGAAGGAGTTACGGTTCCTTAATTCGCTCTCTTCAAGTGCCCTTGTGCTTATAAGCCCTGCACATTGGACGGGCTCACCTATTGCCGCATCCTCCTCTATGATCAGCGTAGAAGCTCCTGCCTTTGCCGCATATTTCGCAGCCATGCAGCCTGCGGGACCGCCACCGACCACGACTACATCATAATTGAGCGCACCCATAACGAATCCCCTTAATCCTTATATACTTGAAAAGAGTAATACTCGAAAAGGATAGGTCTGTTAATGCCAAGGTTCTATAACGTTTAAAAAATTATAAAAATGAAAGCGAAAGAAAGAGATAGATTATAGTGACAAAGCGAGGGAGAAACTATCTTTTAAAAGATGAAAAATATGGGAGTGATGAAATAAAGATGAAAAAGACATCTGATAAGTCCAAGCAACCGAGAAAGCAGAGGAAAGCGAGATATAATGCACCATTGCATATACGGCACAAGTTCATGACTGCACCGCTTTCCGAAGAACTACAGGGTAAATACGGGAAGCGCGGTTTTCCGATACGAAAAGGGGATACGGTAAGGGTAATGCGGGGAGATGATAAAGGTAAAGAGGGTAAAGTGAGGTCTATAGACCTGAAGAAAGAGAAGATAACGATGGAAGGGGTTGTCGTTGCAAGGTCAGATTTATCTGAAGTGCCACGCCCTATACATCCCTCAAATGTCGTGATAACAAAGTTAGAATTAAAGGATAAGCTAAGGGAAATCGCATTGAAGCGATAGGTAAAGAAAGAGTTAGTTGTGTGAAGAAGAGATTTTGCAGCAGAGCAAGTAGAAGGCCACGTTATCGCCTATTGTGCTACTCTACGAGACACTGCGGTAGTGAATTGTGAAGATTATTGCATTTTGGGTACCACCCTACGCTTCGTCCATCACCGCCTTATGGAGCGCTATCATCCGCTTTACGGAAGGATGTGATTCGCCTAATTTAGCCTTGAAATTCGCTATTTCATCTTCTATGTTCGTTCTCCTCCAGCCATCAATCAAATTATCCGCATGCGCTACTATCTTCTCTTCCATTGTCTCTGGCATTAAATCCACAGAAGGTAATCCCACTTCCTTTGCTTCCGCTGCGGCTATTCCCGCACCTACATGCCTCTGAATTATTCTCACCAGGTTCTCTTCCAGCCCTAACTCCCGTGCCATCTCTCCACCCACAAACCCGTGATCTATACCATGCGATCGCGCTCTGCCTATGTCATGTAGCAATGCACCCCTAAAGATCAGTTCTTCGTTTACCGTATTGTAATGACGATGAGCAATCTCCAACGCAAGTTCTGCAACTACAGTACAATGTTTAATAACGTCTCCGTCACAGCCAACCGCTCGCAGTAGCCGTATGCACTCGCTGCTTAGTTTCTCCTTATTTTCTTCTTCCACTGCTCTAACTCTTTTATCTGCTTCTCTAACTCTTTTATTAAATTCCCGTTTTCAAAATATTCAAAATGTGATTCGCATTCCTCGCACCAGAAATCTTTCTCTGCTGCTTCTTCAAATAAAACCCGCTGACATTGGCATCGGTAAAACTCCCCGTTTATTTCGTATTCGCGTTTCTCTCGTAATCCACCTAACGCTGCATCCGCTTCCGCACCCATCATCTTCTTGATGTTGTCATGATTGAATTTCCACCAATAGGTAATCCAGCCGGTATTGTCATCACGTTCAGTCCTGTATTCCGCTATCCTGCTCTCATAAAACACGTACAGAACCTTTCTTACCGCAGTGAGTTTGGTATCGCTGAGCTTTGCAATCGTCTCATCGGTTATCTCTCCCACTCCATCGGGTATGTTCTCCATAATCTTCAGCCCATCTTCCCCTAGCAGCTTCCAAAAATATTCCCTTACTAAGGGATTATCTGTCTCCAACATGATGATCGCTCTCCACCATAATAATCTATAACTTCAGACAAAATAAACCTTCGCAAAATACCGTTCTCGTTTGAATGGAAGACCGCCAACTACACGTACACAAATGATTTTTCCTGCCAGAGTGCTAAGTTTTCATAGTACCCGCCCCGTACCGCACCGTATCGGGAATGTGTTTTCCGTATCCTATGCCTCTATATCACCTAAATACTTTTTCCGTATTTCACCAGCTTTTTCTATTCCTATCTCCACCATCTCAGCTATCTCTTCTTCCTTTAGACCGTCCGTCCCGCTCTTCTGTATTCCGGATATAGTGCCATCTGCATTCGAGATCACCGTTAACTTGCTTGTGGCTGCGTTCGCCTCATACAAGTTCGGGTCCACTAAGATACTCTCCCCGATTTTTATCATTGTTGCTGCCACCGGCGTATCCCGTATTGACAAGGTATCTTCCCCGGTTAATT
>Ga0307380_10006806_pt1 | contig 14955 bp, 7 predicted proteins | sample UN3MG_FD_202239 | JGI IMG/M metagenome (GOLD analysis project Ga0307380, IMG submission 202239) | Soil microbial communities from Risofladan, Vaasa, Finland - UN-3 | ecosystem: Environmental > Terrestrial > Soil > Coastal area > Acid sulfate soil | place: Finland: Risofladan, Vaasa | collected... | reverse complement strand
TGGGTCCGGAATCCGCTTCCCCGTCTGTCGCGCTGGATGATCTTCGACAACCTTCGGCGGAGCCTGGTGCCGCCGATCATGCTCGCCCTCCTCATCGGGGGGTGGCTGGCGCTGGAGGGCGTCCAGCCGGCCTGGACGCTTTGGCTGCTGGCGGTCTACTTTGTGCCCGACGTGATACGGACCCTGTGGGCGTTCGTTGCCAAACCCAGCAAGGTCCTGTGGGCGGCTCACGTGCGTCGGGCCGCCATGGGTGCCGGCAGGCAGTTCGTCATCAGTGTCCTGCACCTTGCGTTTCTGCCGTTTGAGGCGATGATGCACGTCGACGCCATCGGGCGTGTCTTCTGGCGGACGCTCATCAGCAAGCGACACCTGCTGCAGTGGCTGACCGCCCACCACGTTGAACGCGCCATGCACAGCGGCCTGATTCCAACGTTGTGCGAGATGTGGACGGCGCCGGTTGTTGTCCTGCTGGCCGTGGCGGCGCTGCTGGCGCTGGAGACGGCCGTCCCGATGGTGGCATGGCCGGTTCTGGCCCTGTGGCTGACGGGTCCGTTGGTGGCCTGGTTCATCAGCCGCCCGGCCAAGGCCCGCGGCGTCGAGTTCGGCACCGATCAGGAGCGGTTCCTGCGTCGCGTGGCCCGGCGGACGTGGGTGTACTTCGAGCACTTCGTGGGGCCGAACCAGAACTGGCTCCCGCCCGACAACTTCCAGGAGCAGCCGCAGAACCGCGTCACCGAACGGACCTCCCCGACCAACATCGGCCTGGCGCTGCTTTCGAACCTCGCGGCTTATGACTTCGGGTACGTGACGTCCGGCGCCCTGATCGAACGCACCGAGAAGACCTTCGCTACGCTCGAACGCCTGCCGCGGTACCGTAATCACTTCCTCAACTGGTACGATACGTGGACCCTCGAACCGTTGCGCCCCCAGTACGTCTCGACGGTGGACAGCGGCAACCTCGCGTGTTGCCTGGTCGCGCTGCGGGGTGGCCTTCAGGAACTGATGACGGGGCCGGTCATCCCCCTCCGGTGGCGCGAGGGGCTCGAAGACGTGGCCGACGTCCTCGACGAAGAGGCCCGCAAGGCCCTGGACCGCATCGCCGACCGCCACGTCAAGGAGAACGTCCGCAAGGTCGCCAAGACCGTCCAGGACGGTCTGCGGAGCCTCTCGGAGACCGGCGGCTCGCCCGCGGAGGTTGCATCGGCGCTGCGGCAGTTCACGGCCGATCTGACCGACGTGGCGCCCCTCTGCCAGCACGAGGGCAGCATGACGTTCTGGATGGCCGCCATGCGCCGTCAGGCCGAAGGCCTTCTGGCGGACCTTGTCTATCTGGTGCCGTGGCTCGCCGACGGCGAGGGCAATCCGCATCCGACCGTGGCCGAACCGGCCTCGCAGCAGGCCGACTCGGTCGGTTTGCTCCGCGAGGAACTCGGCGGCGTTGACACGCTCCGCGGTCTCGTGGAACTTGGTCGTCGGCTGGGCCCCCACATCGACGACCTCCTGCGCCACGAGGCGGTGGTCGAGACCCCCGAGGCCGAGCGTCTCCGACATCTGCGGGCCGCCGTCGCCGAGGCGAGCGACCGCGCCGCCGGACGCGTCCGGGCGCTCGAAGACCTCGCCCTCCAGTGTGAGGAACTCTCGGAGATCGACGTCGATTTCCTGTACGACCCCGCCCGCAAGTTGCTCTCGATCGGCTTCTCGCTCGAGGGGCGGCACCGCGACCCGGGCTACTACGACCTGTTTGCGTCGGAGTCGCGGCTGTGCTCGTACCTGGGCGTGGCCCAGGGCAGGCTGCCCATGGAACACTGGTTCCTGCTCGGTCGGCAACTGACCCCGGGTCTGGAGATGCCGACGCTCATGTCGTGGAGCGGGTCGATGTTCGAGTACCTCATGCCGCTCCTGATCATGCCGAACTACGAGGGCACGCTCCTCGACCAGGCCTGCCACAGCGCCGTCATGCGGCAGATCAAGCACGGTCGGCGGCAGCGGGTGCCGTGGGGCATCTCCGAATCCTGCTACAACCAGGTGGACGTCCAGATGAACTACCAGTACCGGGCCTTCGGCGTGCCGGAACTGGGTCTGAAACGCGGCCTGGCCGACGACCTGGTCGTCGCGCCGTATGCCGCCACCATGGCGCTGATGGTCCTTCCGGAAAAGGCGTGCGCCAACCTTCAGACGCTCGACCGGCTGGGGCTGATCGGCCGGTTCGGCTTCTACGAGGCGGTGGACTACACCCCCAGCCGGGTGCCCGCCGACCAGGACTACGCCGTGGTCCGATGTTTCATGGCCCATCACGGCGGGATGAGTTTTCTGGCGCTCGCCTACTCGCTGCTCGGTCAGCCGATGCAGCGCCGATTCATGGCCGACCCCAGGATGCGTGCCAATGCGCTCCTGCTCCAGGAACGCATCCCGGCGGCGCGGGCGAGCACGCGCCAGGAGCATCGCCAGGTCCCGCTCATCCACCGCGAACAGGGAGAGGCCCTCCGCGAGGCCACCGTCCGAGCCTACGCCGACCCGAGTTCCGCCATCCCCGAAGTCCATCTCCTGTCCAACGGACGGTACCACGTCATGGTCACCAGCGCAGGGAGCGGGTTCAGCCGGTGGCACGACCTGGCCCTCACGCGTTGGCGCGAGGACATGACGCGCGATCACTGGGGGCTCTTCTTCTACCTCCACGACCTGGGCGACGGCCACACGTGGTCGTGCACCCATCAGCCCCTTGCCCGCGACGTGGAACGCTACGAGGCCGTCTTCTCGCAGGCGCGAGCCGAGTTCCGGACCGTGCACCATGAGATCGACGCCCATATGCAGATCTCGGTCTCGCCGGAAGACGACGTCGAACTCCGCCGGATCACCCTGACGAACCTCTCGAACAAGCCCCGCAGCATTGAACTGACGTCCTTTGCCGAAGTGGCCTTGGCCAAGCCGGCCACCGACCTGGCACACCCCGCCTTCAACTCCCTGTTCGTGCAGACGGAGACGATTCCGGAGAAATCCGCCATTCTGTGCACCCGGCGGCCGCGCTCCGACGAGGAGACCCCGCCCTGGATGTTCCACGCCATGATCGTCCACGCCGACAAGATCATGCCGTGGGCCTCGTTCGAGACCGACCGTGCCCGGTTCCTCGGCCGCGGTCGCACGTCCGCCAACCCGGCGGCGCTCGACCAGCCCGGGCCGCTCTCGAACACCGCCGGGTCGGTCCTCGACCCGAGCATCGCCATCCGGCGTCGGCTCCGCCTGGACGGCGGCGAGGTCGTCATCGTGGACGCCGTTGCGGGCGTCGGCAGGAGCCGCGACGAGGCCGTCGCCTCCGTCGATCGGTACCACGACCGCCGCCTCGCCGACCGCTCGTTCGAGTTGGCCTGGACGCAGAGCCAGGTGCTGCTCCACCAACTCCGCGCCACGGAGGCCGACGCGCTGCTGTTCGCGCGGTTGGCCGCTTCCATTGTCTTTGCCAACTCCCGATACCGTGCCAATGCCTCCCTGCTGGCACGCAACCGCAAGGGCCAGGCCGACCTGTGGCGGTACGGCATCTCCGGCGACCTGCCCATCGTCCTGGTCCGCGTCACCGACCAGTCCGGCCTGGAACTGGTACGCCGGACCATCCAGGCCCACGGGTACTGGCGTCACAAGGGACTCCGCGTGGACCTCGTCATTTGGGTCGATGCGTTTGCCGGCTACCGTCAGAGCCTGTGGGACCAGATCATGGGCGCCGTGAACGCCGGTCCGATGGTCAGCGCGCTGGACCAGCGCGGCGGGGTGTTTGTCCGGAGCACCGACCAGTTGCCGGAAGACGACCGGTTGCTGCTGCAATCGGTGGCGCGGCTGGTGCTGTCGGACCGCGCGGGCTCGCTCGCCGAGCAGGCAGATCGCCGCCGCCGTGCCGAAACCCCCATGCCCCCGCATCGCCCTGTCCGCAACCCGGAACCGCCCTTGCCCGGAGAGGCTGACCTGCCCCCGCGCGACCTGAGTTTCTTCAACGGTCTCGGCGGGTTCACACCCGACGGCCGCGAGTACATCACCATCCTTCATCCCGGCTCCGCCACCCCCGCGCCGTGGGCCAACGTTCTGGCAAACCCCGAGTTCGGCTCGGTCGTCACCGAATCGGGCGGCGGATACACCTGGTTCGAGAACGCCCACGAGTACCGCCTGACGCCCTGGTACAACGACATCGTCACCGATGCCGGCGGCGAGACCTTCTACATCCGCGACGAGGAGACCGGCCGGTTCTGGTCGGCGACCCCGCGCCCGGCGCCCGGCCCCACGCCGTACGTCTGTCGCCACGGCCTTGGCTACACCGCTTTCGAGCACACCCAGCACAACATCTTCGCGGAGATGTACACCTACGTGGCGACCGACGCGCCCGTCAAGTTTGCCCTGTTCACGTTGCGGAACCTCTCGCAGCGCGACCGGCGCCTGAGCGTCACGGGCTTCTGCGAGTGGGTCCTCGGACAGACCCGCGACAAGGATGCCATGCACGTCGTGACCCGCCAGGATCCGCAGACCGGGGCCATCTTTGCCTCCAGCGCCTACAGCACCGACTTCGCCGACCGGATCGCCTTCTTCCAGACCAGCGAAGCCGACCGCAGCCTGACGGGCGACCGAACGGAGTTCATCGGGCGAAACGGGTCGTCCGCCGACCCCGCCGCGCTCAGACGCCAACGCCTCAGCGACCGCATCGGCGCGGGGCTCGACCCGTGCGCCGCCATTCAGGCGTTCGTCACGGTCCCCGCAGGCCAGGAGCGGCAGGTCGTCTTTATTCTTGGGGCCGCGCGCGGCGAACAGCAGGCCCATGACTATCTGACCCGATACGGCGGCATCGACGGCGCGCGCGTCGCGCTCGAGACCGTCTGGGATTACTGGAAGCGGCTGCTGGGCGGCGTTTACGTCGAGACGCCCGACGTCGCCGTCAACCTCCTGGCCAACCACTGGCTTCTGTACCAGGCGGTGGCGGGCCGGTTCTGGGGACGCAGCGGTCTGTACCAGTCGGGCGGCGCCTTCGGGTTCAGGGACCAACTCCAGGATGTGATGGCGTTCCTGCACGAGTGCCCGCACCTGTTCCGTCAGCACCTGCTGACGTGCGCCGGCCGGCAGTTCCGCGAAGGCGACGTCCAGCACTGGTGGCACCCGCCGACGGGTCGCGGCGTGCGGACACGCTTCTCCGACGACTACCTCTGGCTGCCCTACGCCGCCTGCCGGTACGTCACTCGCACCGGCGATACGGGCGTCCTCGACGAGATGGTGCCGTTTCTGGAGGGACGCGACGTCGAGGAGGGAGAGGAGTCGTATTACGACCTGCCGCAGGTCACCGACGAGCAGGCCTCCCTGTACGATCACTGTGTTCGGGCGATTCGCCGCAGCCTCGTCTTCGGCGAACACGGATTGCCGCTCATCGGTTGCGGCGACTGGAACGACGGCCTCAGCCGCGTCGGCAAAGACGGCAAGGGCGAAAGCGTCTGGCTGGCCTTCTTCCTCTACGATCTTCTGAAGCAGTTCGGGCCGCTGGCCGAGAGCCGGGCCGACCCCGCCGTGGCCAAGCAATGCCGCGAGGCCGCACGCACCCTTCAAACCAACATCGAGACCAACGCCTGGGACGGCCGGTGGTACCGTCGGGCGTATTTCGACAACGGTGCACCCCTGGGGTCGGCCCAGAGCCCCGAGTGCCGCATCGATTCCCTGCCCCAGTCGTGGGCCGTCCTCTCCGGGGCCGCCAAGCCCGAACGGGCCGAGATGGCCATGCAATCGGTCTTCGAGACCCTGGTGGACTGGAACCTGCGGCTGGTGAAACTGTTCGACCCGCCCTTCGACGGCGCGCCGTGGGACCCCGGCTACATCAAGGGCTACGTGCCGGGTGTCCGCGAGAACGGCGGCCAGTACACGCACGCCGCCGTCTGGGTGGCCATGGCCGCCGCCGCACTGAAGCAGACCGACACGGCGTGGCGGCTGATGTCGGCCATCAGCCCGATCCATCACGGCGACACGCCCGAACGCATCGCCCGCTACAAGGTCGAGCCCTACGTCGTGGCCGCCGACGTTTACACGGCCGCCGGACACGAGGGCCGCGGTGGGTGGACCTGGTACACCGGAAGCGCCGCCTGGATGTACCGGCTGCTCATCGAGAGCCTGCTCGGCCTGTCGCTCGACGTCGATACGCTGACGCTCGCGCCCATCCTGCCGCCCGACTGGAAAGGGTACACCATCCACTACCGCTTCCGCGAGACGCTGTACCACATCAAGATCTCGGTGGCGGGGACGGCCACGTGGAACGTCCGCAGCGTTCGCCTCGACGACGAGCCCCAGCCCGATAACAGGATTCACCTGGTGGACGATCGCCGAGACCACGTGGTTCGCGTCCAGGTGGGATAGCGCAACCCGCCGCTTGGCGCGCAAACCGCGCGGCGTTTAGCGGTCCGGCGCGCTACAGCGCCACCATCTGCGCGGCGTTTAGCCGTCGCCGGCACGGCGACGGTCGTTGTCGTTGAAGCGCCGTCGGCCCGTCCCGTCGGCGTGCCGCCGACGGCTAAACGTCGCGTGCGGTCCGGCGGCGGCCGTGAAGGCCCGATATGATCCTCCTCCACCTCCTCCTCATCGCGTACATCGTTGTGGCGCTCGCCTACTGGCTGGTGGTCATCCACGCCCTCCTGCGGACGGCCCGGGCCATGCCGCTGCTTTCGGACCTTACGCCGCCCGAACCCCGGCGCTGGCCGGCCCTCTCGGTCATCGTCGCCGCCTGCAACGAGGCTGACCATCTCGAGGCGGCCGTCCGAACGCTCCTCCTGGAAGACTACCCGGACCTTCAGATCATCCTTGTCGATGACCGCTCGACCGACGCGACGGGCGAGATCCTCGACCGCCTCGCCGCCCAAGACAACCGCACCAAGGTCCTGCACGTCACCGACCTGCCCGACGGCTGGCTCGGCAAGGTCCACGCCCTGAGCCGCGGCCTGGAGGCGTCGCGCGGCGACTATGTCCTGTTCACCGACGCCGACGTGCACTTCGCGCCGGGCGCCCTCCGCAAGGCCGTGGCCTGGTGCGAGGACCGTGGCCTCGACCACTTGGCGGCGTTCCCGACGCTGTGGCCTGCAACGGTCCTGGTGGATGCGACCATCTCGGTGTTCATCCGCCAGTTCATGCTCGCGACGCGCCCGTGGAAGGTGGCGGATCCGGAGTCGAAGGCCTTCATCGGCGTGGGCGCCTTCAACCTGGTTCGCCGCGCGGCCTTCGAGGCGACCGAAGGTTTCGAGTGGCTGCGCCTGGAGGTGGCCGACGACGCCGGCCTGGGCTTCCTGATGAAACGGTCGGGCGCCCGCTGCGGCGTGGTGGCTGCCTTCGGACTCGTGAGCCTGCACTGGTACCGTTCGCTGGGCGAAGTCGCACGAGGGTCCGAAAAGGCGTACGCGTCGGCATCCGGGTGCAGCCTGCTGCGGACGCTCAGCCTGGCGCTGGTATCGCTGGCGCTGGAGGCGTCGCCGATTCTGGCGCTGGTGCCCCTGGCCTTTCATGAAACGCGCCTGGTGGGCTGCGCAGGGATCGCGGTCCTGACCGCCTTTGGGGTGTCGGTCCTGGTGATGGCTCGCTGGGGTCGGGCCAAGGTGTTCCCGGCTCTTGTCGCACCGGCGGTCATGGTGTTGGGCGCGGCGGTGTTCGTTCGCGCGGGGCTGCTGGGGTGGTGGCGCGGCGGGGTGCTGTGGCGCGGGACGCTGTACCCGTCCGCCGCCCTTCGCGCCGGCCGCCGCATCCGCCTGATGTAGAAGGGGGCGCCGTTCGACCGCGCTCTCAAACATGCCCTGCGCCGCAAGGCCGTTGACCCCGCGCCGCCGACGCGGTATAAGAGATGGGGCGGAAGACAACTGGACCTCGTTGGCGAGGCCCTTTCTCCTGCGGAAAGAGACCATCACCCGCCGCGCGGGCGGTCGTCACGGCCAATCCCCCGCGCCCCAGGAAATGGCCGACGCCATCCGCCGCGCCGTCGATCTTGGGCTTTAGACTTTGAACGTTGGGCTTGGGATTCCTTGCCATGATCAACCACGCAGCCATTATCGGCGACGGGGCGATGGGCAGCCTTAGCGCCATCCTCCTGGCGCAGAACGGTATCGGTGTCCGGATGTGGTCGGCCTTCCCGGAGCACGCCGAGGCCATCCGCCGCGACGGCACCAACGAGCAGTTCCTGCCGGGCTTTCCCCTGCCGCGCGATCTCGTGGTCTCGACCGACGCCGCCGAGGTGACCGACGGCGCAGACCTGGTGGTCGTGGCCGTCCCGTCGAAGTACCTTCGCGAGGTCCTCGGGCGGATCCAGGAGCACCTGCCTGCCGAGTCGATCTATGTCTCGGTCGTCAAGGGCATCGAAACCGAGAGCCTGCTTCGTCCGAGCGAGGTGCTTCGCGCCGTCGCGGGCCCGCGGCGGACGGTCGTCCTGAGCGGCCCGTGCCTGGCGCGCGAGGTGGCGGCCGAACTGCCGGCGACCGTCGTCGTGGCCTCCGACGATGAGGCGGCCGCCGAGCGGGTCCGAAAGGCGTACGCCACGCCCTGGTTCCGCGTGTACACCAGCGCCGACCCGGTGGGTGTCGAACTGGGCGGCGCCCTGAAGAACGTCGTCGCCATTGCCGCCGGCATCTGCCACGGGCTGGGACTTGGGAGCAACGCCGTGGCAGCCCTCGTGACGCGGGGACTCGTGGAGATCACCCGCCTGGGCACGGCCATGGGCGCACGGGCCGAGACGTTCGCCGGCCTCGCCGGGCTGGGAGACCTGGTGACGACGTGCGTCAGCGGCCTCAGCCGCAACCATCACGTGGGCCTGGAGATCGGGCGCGGACGGCCGCTGGACGAGGTCCTCGACGAGATGGGCCTCGTCGAGGCCGAGGGCGTCCGCACGACCTGGAGCGTCGCGGCGCTCGCCGAGAAGCACGGTATCGAGATGCCGATCACCGCCGAGGTCTACGAGGTGCTCTTCAAGGGCAAGCCCCCGCCCGACGCCCTGGCCGACCTGATGCAACGCACGCCGAAGACCGAAGGGGCCGCGCGGTAGCCGACTGGAATGATTTGTGCGCGGTGGGCCGGTGCACGCCCCGCACCGCGCGTTTGGCCGTCGCCGGTACGGGCGGGGTGGCATGGTCATCCCGCAGGGTGACCATGTGGGTGTCTGCAGTGCGCGGGGAGCGTGGCAGCATGGTCATCCTTCGGAATGACCATGGCACCCGGCACGGCAACGACCGTCGCCGTGCCGGCGACGGCTAAACGAAACGCCGACGGCTAAACGAAACGGCGGCGCGCTGCGACCCAAACGCCGGAAGCCCCGATGGAGCCGCCGGAGACGATCGAGTTCTCGATGCAGCACCTGATGCCGGTCCTGCTGTTCGGCATCGTGGCGTTGGTGGTGCTGTTCGTCATCCTGGGTCTGGTGCGGTTGTGGGGCCTGAAGATGCAGACGAAGTCGGGGGCGAGCGGCGGGATCGACATCGAGGACCTGCGGCGGCGGCGCGACGCCGGGGAGATATCCCAGGCCGAGTACGAGGCCGTCTGCGCGAGCGCTGCGGGCGACGCCGACGGTTCAGAACCCCGGCAGGAAACGCCGATAAACGAGCAGGGTGCCGAGACGAGCGACACCGAAAGGAGTCCCGCCGATGGCGAAGCGTAGCGGGGGCACGGATGGGCCGCGGCGGCGCGTGGCGTGCAGTTTCTGCGGGAAGACCGACCGCGAAACCGGCCCGCTGGTCGAGGGCCGCGACGGCGTGCACATCTGCGCCGACTGTGTCGGACTGTGCAATTCCATCGTTCAGGCCGAGCGCCGCCGCGCGGGGACGCGCCCCCTCGAAATCGGCCGCATCCCCACGCCGCAGGAGATCAAAGATTTCCTCGACCTCTACGTCATCGGCCAGGACCTGGCGAAGAAGTCGATCGCGGTGGCGGTCCACAACCACTACAAGCGCCTGAGCCTCGGCGAGATGGGCGACGAGGACGTCGAGATCGAGAAGTCGAACCTGCTGCTCATCGGTCCGACGGGTTGCGGCAAGACGCTGATTGCGCGGAGCCTGGCGCACATTCTGAACGTCCCTTTCGCCATCGGCGACGCCACCACGCTGACCGAGGCGGGCTACGTGGGCGAGGACGTCGAGAACCTGCTGTTGAAACTGATCCACGCGGCCGACTTCGATCTGGAAACAGCGCAGCGCGGTATCATCTACATCGATGAGATCGACAAGATCGGCCGGACCACACAGAACGTCTCGATCACGCGCGACGTCTCGGGCGAGGGCGTCCAGCAGGCGCTGCTGAAGATGCTCGAAGGGACGATTGCCAACGTCCCGCCCCAGGGCGGCCGCAAGCATCCCGAGCAGCAGTACATCCAGATCGACACGACGCACATCCTGTTCATCTGCGGGGGAACGTTTGACCGCATCGAGGACATTGTGGCCCGCCGCATCGGGCACAGTGCCATCGGCTTCACCGAAGGCCGGCGCGCGGCGGCGAGTTCTCTCGATCGGACGCGCGAAATCCTGCCGCAGGTCACGCCCGACGACCTGATCCACTACGGCCTGATTCCGGAACTGGTGGGCCGGCTGCCGATCATCACGCCGCTCATGCCGCTCGACGAGGAGGCCCTCTGCCGCATCCTGACCGAGCCGAAGAACGCGCTCGTCAAGCAGTACCAGAAGTTCTTCGAGATGGAGGATGCCGAACTGGTGTTCACGGAAGACGGCCTGGCGGAGATCGCACGCAAGGGGATGGAACGCCGCACCGGGGCCCGGGCGCTTCGGGCCACCGTCGAGAACCTGATGCTCGACGTGATGTTCGAATTGCCGAACCGGCCGAAGGGGTATCGCTACACCGTGACGGCCGACGTGGTGCGCGGCGAGGCCGACCTGTTCGCCGAGGCCGTCAAGATGAAGGAAAGCGCCTGACCCGCCGGCGCGACGCGGCCACGCAGAACCGAAGGTGACCCACAGGTGAACGTCCTGCTGCTGCGCCCGCCGCTTCAGTTTCGCCGCGGATGGGACGTGAACGCCCACGCCGAGGTGCCCCAGGCCCTGCTCTCGATCGGGGCGGTTCTCGAAAAGGCTGGGCACCAGGTCCGCCTCTTCGACGGCAGCGTCCGCCGCGAGCCCACCGACCTCGGGTTCGACTCCGAGGGCGTGCTCCACGTCGGCGCCACGTGGGACGAACTGGCCCGGGCCGTCCGCCATGCCGCCCCCGACGTCGTGGGGATCAACAGCCCGTTCTACACCCAGATGCCGCCCGCCCTGGAGGCCGCACGCCTGGTGCGGCGGCTGGCGCCGGACGCACCCGTCATCGTCGGCGGCGCGCCCGTCACGGTCCGGCCCGAGGACTACCTGGCCGAGCCGGCTGTCACGGTGGCGGCGGTCGGCGAATCGGAGGAGACGGCCCCGGTGCTGCTGGCGGCCCTGGAGCGGGGCGGCGACCTCTCGGCCGTTCCCGGCATCGCCTGGCGGCGCGACGGCGCGGTCGTGGTCAATCCGCGAGGCGGCTTCATCGAGGACCTCGACGCGCTTCCGCCGCCCGCCTATCACCTGCTCGACCTGGGTGCCTATCTGCGGACGGCCTCCAAGGACGCCGCCGGCCGCTGGCGATGGGCCGACCGCCGCATCCTCGAAATCCTGACCAGCCGAGGGTGCCCGTTCCGCTGCACGTTCTGCACGGTCCACGCCCTGATGGGCCGCAAGTACCGGTGGCAATCGGCCGAGCGGGTCCTGGAGCACGTCCGCTTCATCGCGACCGAGTTGGGCATCCGGCACCTGCATTTCATCGACGACAACCTGGGCCAGAACACGCCGCGGTTCCTCCGGATCATCGACGGTCTCGTGGAGATGAAACGCTCGGGCGTGCCCATCACCTGGGAAACGCCGATGGGCATGCGGACCGACAAACTGACGCCGGAGGTCCTCACTCAAGCCCGCGATGCCGGGTGCAAGTCCATCTTCCTGACGGTCGAGTCGGGGTCGCAGCGCGTTCTCGACGAGGTGATCCGCAAGACGTTGCGCCTGGAGACGGTCGTGCGGGCCGCCGAGGCGTGCAAGCGGCTGGGCCTGAAGGCCCGGGCCGGCTTCATCATGGGGCTGCCGGGCGAGACGCTCGACGACATGCAGATGACGGTCGATTTCGCCCGGCGGCTGAAACGCCGGTACGGTGTCCGTGGGCACCTCTCGATCGCCACGCCGCTCTATGCGACCGAACTGTACGAGACGTGCCTGGAGCGCGGGTACCTGCGGCGGGAGATCACGCCGGATGCCGTGGCCCGGTCGTTCACCGAGGGCGGCATGATCGAGACCGAGGACTGGACCCTCGAACAACTGCGGGCCATGCGCGACGCCTTCAACCGGCAGACGGGCTGGCTTCGCCGCACGGCTCGGCGTCTGCGGCAGGGTCTCAGGGGAACCCGCAACGACGGGTGATGCACGTCTTACGCGTTCCTCGCGGCACGTCTGCGGCGTCGGAGGGCGATATCCACAGCCTCCTCGTCGCAGTCGGGGAACTTCGGACACCGGACGCAGTCGGCCCAGACCTTGTGCGGCAGCGATTCGCGGGAAACCTGGCCGAACCCGATCCCCTCGAAGAAGGCCGGGGTCTTGGTCAGCGCAAAGACGCGGCCGATGCCCAGCCGCCGCGCCTCCGCCAGACACGCCCGGACCAGCCGCCGCCCCACGCCCCGGCCCTGGCAGGCGTCGGTCACCACGAGGCTCTTGATCTCCGCGAGGTCGTCCCACTGAATTGCGAGAGCCCCGCACCCGACGACCTCGCCCTTCCGCTCGGCGACGACGAAATCGCGGAGCGACTCATACAGGTCGGCGCGGCTGCGGGGGAGCATGACCTGCTGGCGGCTGTACTCGTGGACGAGGGCGTGGATGGGCTCGACGTCGGCCATCCGGGCCTTGCGGACCGTGATTCTCGACGGCGCGGTGCGTGTGGAGCGTTTCGTCATGGCGGGGGGAGTGTATCGGCGCGGACGGCGGAAATCAAGCGGCGGCCGGCCCGCGTTCCGGCCCCGGCCGATGGCGCGCAAAACAGGCGCGGCGACCGATGCCGACCGCCGCGCCATGTCCCTTGCCGTGCAACAAGGGATGGCGGGGAGCCCTCCCGCCCTGCCGAACGGCAACTACTTCCCGCGTCTGCGCCGTACAACCAGAGCCGCTGCCACGCCGCTGGCCATCAGGGCGAGCGTCGCGGGTTCGGGGGCGATGTTCTTGTCTTTACTGATGAGGAGGGTCTGACCGGGGGGGAGGACCTTGTCCCACTGGAACGCCCAGGACGCGTCGCCCGTCACGGGACCGCTCGTGCCCGTGAGCGTCGTGGCCTCCGTGTCATCGAGCAGGCCGAGGATGTCGCCGTCCAGGCCCACCTGGTGCTGGTTGGGTCGCGGTGTGACCACGGTTTCGGCCACGCACGCGCCCGGGGAGGTCTGGTGGGCCGTGTTCCCGGCCATCACGCCGGTGCCTCCGGTGATCTCGATCGTGTCATTGTCGTCGGTCAGGTCGAAGTCGGCGTACTGGAAGAAGTGGAAGTCCAGGGCCTCGTTGCCCGTATTGGTGATGCGGATGATCTCGCCGAGGTCGGAGGCGCCGCTGCCGGGGGCGCCGCCGGCCAGGATGAACCAGAGTTCCACCGTGAGCCCGGTTCCCAGATACCGGGCATAGAGGGTGTCGTCGAAGTTGTCGTTGTTCAGGTCCGAGAGAATGCTGGCGTCGAGGGTCAGGCTGTCGATGGACGTCTCCGGGCCTGTGCCGCCGACGCGATACCAGAACCACTGCTGGCCGATGTGTTCCCTGCCGTCAACCAGCCACGAGGACAGTCCGCTTGGCAACCCAAGGTCGAACAAGGTAACGGAGTTGGCGTCGCTCAGCGTCACGGACGCCGCGGCCGGCGTCGCTGCCACTGCGATGGAAGCCACCGTCACAGCCACGAGGGTCAGGTAGTTTCGTGCACGAGTCATCACACATCCTCCTTCAAGTCACTCCCCTGTTCTGATGGTTGGCACACTAAAAACGGGGCACTCTCAGAGCCTGGGTCGATGCCCTCCCTGAGTCGCCCCGTACCGTCGTTATCGTGTTCAGTTGTCGGCGGGCGCTGGGCCCGCGTGGTTGATTTGAGCCTCATCGCCGACACCCCCGACGGCGAACGGCTCGACTACAGAAAGGCCCTCCAAGGCAGGCCCCCGCACCACGTTTCTCCTAATTCATTCTACGCCCCCTGGTTTCCGGAAGTCTATCCCTCCAAGCCTTCTCAACCGTCCCCCATTCAACTCCGCAACACAGGCTCCTGCCCGCAAGGGCAGATCCTTCCTTCCGGGCGGTCGCTTCAGCACCCCGTCCGTGCCGAAGCGCCGGCCCCGGTCGCTCTTAGCGTCTCCGTCGCCGGCGCGCGGCCAGAGTGATCGCCATGCCGGCGCCCATCAGGGCGAGCGTGGCAGGCTCGGGCATGATGATCTTGTCCTTGCTGATGACGAGCGAGTCGCCCGGCCCCAGCGTCTTGTCCCACTGAAACGCCCAGACGGCGTCGGTGTCCTCGATCGGGCCGGCGACGTCATCGAGGTCCGTCGGGTCGTCGTCCTCGAGCCTCTCCCAGATGCTGGGCGAATCGTCCCAGGTGCCCGCCTCGTAATGCGTCGGTGCGTCCCCGGCTCCCGTAACGACCGTTTCGGCGACGTAGAGCGGGGCCTCCCACTGGACGGCTGTGTTCTTGGGGTCGCCAAGGATCTCGACCGAGTCGAACTCGGCGTCGTCCCACAGGTCGAAGTCCGCGTACTGGAAAAAGTGCACGTCGAGCGTGTCCGGGGTCGCGTTCGTGACGACGATCGTCTCCACGACGGTTGACGTCTCGCTGCCGGGCGCGCCGCCTACCAGGACGAACCTCAGGCTGATATTGAGGCCGGCCACGCTGTAGGCGACGTCAACCGCATCGTCGTCGCCGTCGCCGTCCAGGTCGTCGGTCAGCGGAATGCCGACC
>Ga0307380_10006804_pt1 | contig 14957 bp, 13 predicted proteins | sample UN3MG_FD_202239 | JGI IMG/M metagenome (GOLD analysis project Ga0307380, IMG submission 202239) | Soil microbial communities from Risofladan, Vaasa, Finland - UN-3 | ecosystem: Environmental > Terrestrial > Soil > Coastal area > Acid sulfate soil | place: Finland: Risofladan, Vaasa | collected... | reverse complement strand
CTGTAAGTCCCTGTGGAAAATCAGCCAGCCCGGGAGGTCCAAGACTCCGGGTTGGGGACTGGTATCTCGGCAATTCCGTTGAAGGCTGCCCACGGCTGACGGCTGACTCTTTGTCTACGCGCGGCGAGAGGAATCGCACGGTGCAGTTTGCGGTGTGAAAAGCGGCGAAAAAGCGATTATAATTCCGGGGGGTCAGAAACCCATGCGCGAAGCGGTCATCATCTCCGCAGTTCGCACCGCCATCGGTAAATTCCTCGGTTCGCTCACACCTTTTTCCGCGGTCGATCTTGGAGCCTTCGTGGTGCGCGAAGCGGTGCGCCGGGCCGGCATCGAGCCTGGCCAGGTTGACGAGATCATCATGGGAAACGTTGTCTCCGCCGGGCTGGGACAGAACCCGGCGCGCCAAGCGGGACTGAAGGGCGGCCTTGACCCGCGCGTCGCGGCGATGACCATCAACAAGGTTTGCGGTTCGGGGTTGAAGGCCGTGGGGCTGGCGGCGCAGGGGATTCAGACGGGCAACGCGGAAATCGTCGTCGCCGGCGGCATGGAGTCAATGACCAACGCCCCCTATCTTCTGCCCAATCTCCGGCAGGGTCTGCGCCTCGGACACGCCAAGGTTCTCGACTCGATGATTCAGGACGGCCTCTGGGACTCGTTTGAAGATTTTCACATGGGCATGACGGCCGAGCTGGTGGCGGAGAAGTACAAGATCAGCCGCGGACGCCAGGACGCCTACGCGGTGGAGAGCCATCGCCGGGCGATTGACGCCACGAAGAGTTGTCGCTTCAAGGAGGAGATTGTTCCGGTCGCCGTCCCGCAGAAGAAGGGCGAGCCGGTTCAGTTTGCCGTTGACGAATCTCCCCGCGAAGACACTTCACTCGAAGCGCTGGCCCGCCTGCGGCCGGTTTTCAAGCCGGATGGGACGGTGACTGCCGGAAACGCTCCGGGCACGAACGATGGCGCCGCGGCGCTGGTGGTGACGAGTGCCGAGACCGCGAAGAAGCTGGGCAAGAAGCCGCTGGCGCGCATCGCGGGCCAGGTGGTGAGCGGCGTCGAGCCGAAGTGGGTGATGATGGCGCCGGTGGACGCCGTGCGGTCGCTGGTGGAAAAACTGGGTTGGAAGCTCGCCGAAGTCGACCTCGTCGAACTGAACGAAGCCTTCGCTGTCCAGGCGCTCGCCGTCATCCAGGAGCTGGGTCTTGATCCCGAGCGAACCAACGTCAACGGCGGCGCGGTGGCGCTCGGCCATCCCATCGGAGCTTCCGGAGCGCGCATCCTCGTGTCCCTCCTCCACGAGATGGCGCGCCGCAACGCCAAGCGCGGAATCGCCGCTCTCTGCCTGGGCGGCGGCAACGCCGTGGCGCTCGCCGTCGAGCGAGGGAATTGATCCATTGGTCCATTGAATCATTGATCCATTGAATCAACGGACTAGAGAATCCAGCAACGAGATTTAGCAAGGCAGGCCAATCAGTCAATGAATCAATGGAGAAATGAATCAATCAAGGCTGTCGCCGTCGTCGGCGCGGGCACCATGGGGCACGGAATCGCCCAGGTGCTGGTGAAGAGCGGATTCTCCGTGCTCCTCCAGGACGTCGCGACAAAAATCCTCGATACCGCCAAGGAACGAATCGGCAAGGGCTTGGCGCGCGACGTCGAAAAGGGCCGGATGACGGCGGAGCAGCGCGAGCAGGCGCTCAGCCGGCTGAAGACCACGACGGAAGGGAAAGACCTTGCCGGGGTCGAGCTCGTCATCGAGGCGGTGGTCGAAAACTTCGAGACGAAGAAAAGTGTATTCCGCGCCCTCGAGCCGGCGGTGCGCGAGTCGAAGCCCGACGCCATTCTGGCGAGCAACACCTCGTCGATTTCGATCACCCGGCTCGCCGCCCAGACTCAGCGTCCCGAGCGGTTCGTGGGCCTGCATTTCTTCAATCCCGTGCCGGTGATGAAGCTCGTCGAGGTTGTTCCCGGCCTCCAGACGGCGCCGGAGACGGTGAAGGCCGCGGAGGAACTGGCCAGGGCGGTCGGCAAAACGCCGATTCGCGTCAACGATTTTCCCGGCTTCGTTTCCAACCGCGTCCTCATGCCGATGATCAACGAAGCCGCGTATTGCGTGATGGAAGGGGTTGCGGACGCCCAAGCCGTGGACGGGGTGATGAAGCTGGGCATGAATCATCCCATGGGCCCGCTGGAGCTGGCGGATTTGATTGGCTTGGATGTTTGTTTGGATATAATGAGGGTATTATACGAGGGATTCCACGACTCCAAATACCGCCCCTGCCCGCTGCTCGAGAAGATGGTCCATGCCGGGTGGCTGGGCCGCAAGACGGGGCGAGGATTCAACGATTACTCGGCGGCAAAATAATGACTTGATAATCCGCCCGCAGTCTGAGGTACTATGGCTCGTGCCGTTCGCCGTGGTTGCGGAGCGGAAAGGATCTGAAGATGCCGGAAGAACGAACGGACAAAGCCAAGGCCATTGACCTGGCCATGACGCAGATCGAGAAGCAATTCGGCAAGGGCTCGATCATGCGTCTGGGGACGAAGGAGGCGCTGGTGCCGGTGGAAGTGATCCCCACCGGCGCGATTTCCTTCGATGCGGCGCTGGGCGTGGGTGGAATGCCGCGCGGGCGGGTGGTGGAAATCTTCGGGCCGGAGGCGAGCGGTAAAACGACGATCGCCCTGCACGTGATTGCGGAAGCGCAGAAGCGCGGTGGCATGGCGGCCTTCGTCGACGCCGAGCACGCCCTGGACGCGGCTTACGCCCGGCGGCTGGGCGTGGACATAGATAACCTGTTGGTGTCACAGCCCGATTACGGCGAGCAGGCGCTCGAAATCGTCGAGGCGCTGGTGCGCTCGAACGCCGTCGATGTGCTGGTGATCGACTCCGTCGCGGCGCTCGTCCCCAAGGCCGAGCTCGACGGCGACATGGGTGATTCCCTGCCCGGCCTGCACGCGCGGCTGATGTCGCAGGCGCTGCGCAAGCTGACCGCCGTCGTCTCCAAGTCGAAGACCTGCCTTATCTTCGTCAACCAGATCCGCGAGAAGATCGGAATCATGTTCGGCAACCCGGAGACCACCACGGGCGGGCGAGCCCTGAAATTCTACTCCTCCGTCCGCGTCGATATCCGGCGCGTGGCATCTATTAAAGATGGGGACCGCGTGGTGGGGAACCGGACCAAAGTGAAGATCGTGAAAAACAAAATTGCCGCTCCCTTTCGGGACGCGGAATTTGATATCCTATTCGGCGAGGGGATTTCGAAGGAAGGCGACCTGATCGATGTGGGAGCCGAGCGCAACCTGCTGGAAAAGAGTGGGGCCTGGTATTCGTTCGATGGCGAGCGCATCGGCCAGGGCCGCGAAAACGCCAAGCAATTCCTCCGCGACCATCCCGACGCGCGGAGGAAACTGGAAATTCAGGTTCGTCAGGCTCTGAACCTGCCTTTGCCGCCGGAAACGACAGAGCAGGAAACTCCGGCTATACAGCGCGCCAAGAAATGAGTTAAACTCCCGGTGGATTGAGTTCAACAGCGGCCCGGAATCTTTGCCGGGCCATTCGTGTCCTAACCGGGCTGCGTCCCTGCGAGCCACCGTGGATGCGATCGAACAGAAGGGCTTTGTGAAAGGCCGAGCGCGAATGTCCTCCTGGAGGGGCCGCCGTCAGGGCTGGCAGCGGGGCCGGGCTCGGAATGCCGATGCTTAGGGGGCTTGGATAACACATTGCAAAAAAGAATTGCCATCCTGGCAGTGGCAGCTTTTTGGTTCTGTGCAGTCTACTTTCCACTCACCGCCGCTTCTCCCGCGGGTGAGGGGGGCAAGTCCACAACCGGCAGCGGCAAGTCAGTTTCCGCTTCTTCCTCCAATTCCCAGGCCGGCTCGACGACAACCAAGAAGAAGGTCCGGCGCCGCCGGGTCAGGCGCTCGCGACGACGCAGTCCCTGGAGCGTCAGCTCCTTCGGAAATCCCACGGCCGAGGATGATCCCACGGGCGAAGACCCCATGGTACGTGAGGCGGCGGTCGAGGCCCTGGGCAACTGGAACGGGACTATCGTCGTCGTGGAGCCCAACACCGGCCACATCCTTTCCATCGTCAATCAGAAGCTGGCGCTTTCCAGCGGCTTCACGCCCTGCTCAACGTTCAAGCCCGTCGTCGCCCTCGCGGCGTTGAACGAAGGGCTGATCACCCCCGATACCCGGCTTCGCGTCTGGCGCCGCGCCCGGATGAACCTCACCGAAGCCCTGGCGAAATCGAACAACACCTTTTTCGCCTATTTGGGCCGCCAATTGGGTTTCGAGCGGGTCGCTCTTTACGCCCGGCTATTTGGGTTGGGTGAGAAGGCGGGCGTGGGAATCCCCGGTGAGTATCCCGGTGTCTTTCCGACCGAGCCGCCCAAGGAAGGGGGCGTGGGGCTGCTCTCGAGCTACGGCACTGACATACAGATCACTCCTTTGCAGTTGGCCGCGATCATCTCTGCCGTGGCCAATGGAGGCACTCTCTACTACCTGCAATACCCGCGCACGCAGGAGGAAATCACCCGCTTTGGGCCGAAGGAGCGCCGCCGGCTCGAAATCCTGACGGAACACATTCCGAAGATTAAAGAGGGGCTTGCCGCCGCGGTCCTCTACGGCACCGCGCAGTCCGCCTACGATTCGGAAGAGCAGATTCTGGGCAAGACCGGCACCTGCAGCGAAGACGGGGCGCGCCTCGGATGGTTCGCTTCCTACTCCAGCGATTCGACGCCCAAGTACGCGGTGGTCGTATTGCTGCGGGGCGGCAAGCAGATGTACGGGCCACACGCCGCCGAGATCGCCGGCCAGGTTTATCGCGGCCTGCGCCTTCGGGAACAACAGGCCTCGCAAACCAGCGATCTTGGCTCCGCGCTGGGCGACGATTCCCCATAAACGCTTCTCCTTGCCACGAAGATTGGAAGCGGCGCGCACCTCGCGGCCCGTTTCAAGCAAGTTGCGGGCCGAAGAGTTTTTCGGTGTAAACCCGGCTCAGGCGCAGGTCTTCTTCGAGCGAGCGGGTAATCCGGGTGCCCTTCTCGTAGGCAAGTTCCACGACCAGATATCCGCCGTAGTTCGTCTCCCTCAGATAATCGGCAACCTTCCCGTAATCGACGTCCCCTTCACCAAAATCTTCCATCCAGACGCCGGCCTGGGAATTGCGCAAGTGCACGCTGGCGAGACGACGGCCCGTTTCGCGGAGAAACGCCAGAGGTTCTTGCCCGCCGCGATACGCCCAGTGCACGTCCACACAGCAATCGGCCAGCTTGGCATCGGTATGGGCGAGCTGGTGCCGCCATTCACGCGCGTTCTCCAGGAGCTCCGGCGTGTGATGATGGACCAGCAACCGCACTCCGCGTTTCCGGAGTTCCCCGCCCAGCCGGTTGAGCGAGCGGGCCTGAAGGTCTAATTCTTCGTCCGACTTTCGCTCCTGCCCCGGCTTGGGACTGGGGTTGGTGGTGAGGGCGCGAAGCCCAGCGGGTTCGAGCGCTTCCGCCAGCTCGAGAATCTCCGCGATGGATTTTTCCGCCGCTTCTTCTTGGTGGAGCGTCGACCCGGAGTACATCGCCGGCATCGCCAATTCGTGCTCCTCGAGCAGGGCAAGAGTCTTGGCGCGTATTTCGGGGCGGAGGAAATCTGCCATCAGCTCGACGCGTGCATAGCCGGCGCGCCGGATGGCTGGGAGCGCTTCTTGAAGTCCTTCGATGAGGCCCTTCTTCTGCGCCTGGAATTGCTGTGTCCAGACGTAGATTTGGGTGGTCAGTATCGGCCTGTAGCCGGATGGCCCCGCGAGCAGAGGAGTAGTGGAAAAGCCGTCGCCGAGGACAGCGCATCCTGCGAGAGTCGCCATCTTCGCCAGCGCCTCGCGACGAGTGCAAGTTTGAGTACCCATGGAATCATCGTCCTTTCGCTGCATTTGACCGCCTTGGGCCTGCAATCTACCGCGAGGGCTGTGGCCCGTCAAGGCACGGACCTTCGGGGCCGCAACTTCGCTCATGAAGTCGGGCCGAATTCCGCGCGGCGGCGAAGGAGGCAACATGGCCTCGCTCCTGGTGCGGTGTATACTCTGGGCTGTGATTTCGCGCTCGGCGATCCTTCGTCCTTGGTTTGCTAGGTCTCGACGCAGGGTGCGGATGAAGAACCGAGACACGGGGGGGACGCGGCCATGACCATTGACCTCAACCTTGAACATGTTCGGCCGCCCGCAAAGAAGAAAGATTATCGCATCGGCGCCGTCGGGGCGGGCTTCATTATGCGCGACTGCCACCTGGTGGCATACCGGAACGCGGGCTACAACGTGGTGGCGATTACTTCCCTCCCGCCGGAAGAGGCGCGCGCGGTGGCGAAACTGCGCGGCGTGCCCAAGGTTTATGATTCCGCCCAAGAGCTGCTGGCCGATCCTTCGATCGAAGTTGTAGACATCGCCGTTCCGCCCCATCGTCAACTGGCGATTGTGCGCGAAGCGGCGAAGCACGCCGGGCACATCAAGGGCATCCTGGCGCAGAAGCCGCTAGCCGCCAACTACCGGGAGGCGAAGGAAGTGGTGCGGCTTTGCGAGGAAGCCGGCATCACGCTGGGCGTCAACCAGAACATGCGCTACGACCAGTCGATGCGCGCTCTCAAGACCGTGCTTCAGCGCGGCTACCTGGGCGAGGCGGTGCTCGCCACCGTCGAGATGCGCGCCATCCCGCACTGGCAGCCTTGGATTCCCGAGTTGGGACGCGTGACGCTCCTCAACATGAGCATTCATCATCTGGACAGCTTCCGTTTTCTATTTGGCGACCCGGAGCGCGTCTTTGTGAGCGCGCGGACCGACCCGCGCACGGCGTTCGAACATCGTGACGGCATTGTGCTCTACATTCTGGAGTACGCCAACGGCCTGCGAGCCGCGGCATGGGATGACGTCTGGGCAGGCCCGGCGCGCGAGGGCGCCGCTCCGGACATCTACATCAAGTGGCGCGTGGAGGGGACCGACGGCCTGGCGCAGGGAACCATTGGCTGGCCCTCGTATCCCAACGCCACGCCCAGCACGATTGAATTCACCACCAAACGCCAGCCGGGCGTGTGGTTCTCGCCACGCTGGACCGAGGTTTGGTTCCCCGACGCTTTTGAGGGAACCATGGGAATGCTGCTCGACAGTCTCACCGACGGCAGCGAGCCTGCCGTGGGAGGGCGAGACAATCTGAAGACCATGGCGCTGGTCGAGGCGTGCTACAAATCGATCGAGGAACGCAGACCCGTAAGCATCGAGGAGATTCTGGCAACCTGATCGCCTGGCTGTAGCGGCGGCCTCTGACCGCCGATCGGCGCGGTTATCGCGCACCATGAGGGTGGGTTCGCGCTCGAGTGTTTCAAATTGGGAGGAGGAATCATGAAACTCGGACTCATCAATTCCGCATGGCTCGGCACGCATGTGGGAACTGCCGAGGGAATCCGCAATACCAAGGAAATCGGCTTTGACACCATCGACATCTTCGCTGACCCCCTGGAAACGGGCGCCAAGGAGCGCCGCCTCATCAAGGAAACCTGTCGCGACGCCAAGCTGCCGATTGTCTCGGTCTGCTGCGTGGCGCTGGGAATCGCCGACTTCAACGGACCGGTCCAGAGGTTTCATGTCGAGCGCTGCAAGGCTTATCTGGATTTCGTTTACGAGCTGGAGGCGAAAAACCTGCTGCTCGTGCTCGGCGAATACATCTGGCAGCAGGAAGTCATCAAGCCCGAGGACCAGTGGAAATGGGCGGTTCAGAACGTGCGCGAGCTCGGCGAATACGCCGCCGACCTGGGCCTCGAGATCGCCCTGGAGCTTGAGCCCTTCCACCTGTCCCTCATCAACACCCTCGACAAGATGAAGCAGTTCCTCGACGGGGTCGGCCATCCGGCAGTGAAAGCCAATCTCGACATCTCTCACCTGACGCTCTCGCACACGCCGGCGGAGGATATCCTGAAGCTGAAGGGGCGGATTGCCCACGTCCACATCTCCGACTGCGACGGCAAGGTGCACGGCGACCTGCCGCCCGGACGCGGCGTGGTGGACTTCCCTTCCTATTTGAGCCAGCTGAAGCAGACGGGCTTTGGCGGGACGATCAGCATCGAGCTGGAATATTCGCCCGAACCGGCCAAGATCGTCGATTGGGTTGCCGAAGCCTACCGCGAAACCGACAGGCTGATGCAAAATCTCGGCATTCGAGGCTAGCACCGAGGCAGCCAGAACACTTCGAGGGGCTTTCGATTTCGCAAGGGGAATGCCTGGGCGATCCTAACTGCCGTTGTTGCCGGCATGCAGTCCGCATTCCTTCTTGGTTTCGTCTTCCCACCACCAGCGGCCTTGGCGCTCGTGTTGGCCGGGAAGGATGGGGCGCGTGCAGGGCTCGCAGCCGATGGAGACGAACCCGCGGTCGTGAAGCTCGTTGTAAGGCACGTTGTTTTCGCGGATGTAATTCCAGACTTGCTTCGAGGTCCAGTTGGCCAGCGGATTGAACTTGACGAGCTCGCGCCCGTCGGTCGAAAAGGCAGGATCGATCTGCACGACGGGGACCTGGGCGCGCGTTCCGGGGCTCTGGTCGCGGCGCTGGCCCGTGACCCACGCTTCCAGGTTGGAGAGCGCGCGGCGCAGCGGCTCAACCTTGCGGATGCCGCAGCATTCCTTGTGCCCGTCGCGGTAAAAAGAGAAGAGGCCCTTTTCCTTCCCCAGCTTTTCCACGGCATCCGGCTTGGGGAAGTAGACCTCGATGGGAATATCGTAGTGTTCGCGGACCTTGTCGATGAACCGGTACGTTTCCGCGTGCAAGCGGCCGGTATCGAGCGTAAAGACCGTGACCCTGCCGCCCGCCTTCACGGCCATATCCACCAGCACCACGTCCTCGGCGCCGCTGAAGCTGATGGCGATGCTGGGCGAGTATTCCCGGATGGCGTAATCGAGAATGTCCTGCGGATGCCGTTGGGAGTACGTTTCGGCGAGCTCGATGATGCCCGTAACCTGAGTTGCCATAGTGTCGAATGACCTGCCTTATCGAAGTTGCGCCGGAGCGGATCAACCCACGAGCAGTCGCGCTCCCAGCGAAAAATAGAGAATGCTGAACAGCCAGCTGAAATAACGTTCCGGAATGAGCCGCGTCAAGCGGCTGCCTAGTACGACGCCCGGCAGCGCCCCGGCCACCAGCCGCAGGAAAAGTCCCGCATCGAAGTGCCCCATCCCCACGTGGAGAGCGCCGGCCAAAGCCATGGTCGCCAGGCCAAACGCGATGTCCGTGCCCACCAGCGCGCCCAGCGGCAAGGGGACCAGGAGCAGGAGAAAGATCATCAGCAGGCTGCCGCTGCCGATGGACGTCACCGCCACCATGAAACCCACGGCGGCGCCCACGGCGACGAGTTTGAAGCTCCTGCCTGCGGCTGAGAAATCCAGGGAGGTCTGGGAAAGCTTGATGTGTCCGCCGCGCACAAAGGGCAGGAAGATGGAAACGCTGAAGAGGGTTATCGCCAGAACGGTCTTGAGGACGTGTTCGAATTGGCCGGCGGAGAGATGCGCCTTCAAAAAGCTGACGAAGACAATTCCTGCCAGCGTTCCGGGCACGCTCCCTGAGATCAAAAGCCCCGCCAGCCGCCAATGTACCTGCCCCAACTTCCGATGCTCGATAACGCCCAGGAGTTTCGTTACAGCGCCGTTCACGATGTCGGTGCCGATGATGACCACGGCCGGAAAAGGTGTGAAAATCAGCAGAAGCGGCGTGAGGATGACCCCACCACCCGTGCCCGTCAGGCCGATCAACGTTCCGGTGATGAAGCCAAGTAATGTGATGAACATTTTCTATTTCTGTCCCCTGCCCATCGGCCTCGTATGGGTTGACCTCGGGCAACTTTCTCCTTGACCAGCGTTCAAAAACAAAAACGCCCGCTAACGTTTTGTCCGTTAGCGGGCGTCTTGAATGAATACCCTGGAAGGAGGCCTTACAAGTCGTTTAACTCCTCGGGCAGACGTCGCCAACGGACGGGGGACAACAACAACACATCCGCCGCGACTCCTTCACCGAGATCGACTTGAGACCTGCGTCTCCCATATCAGAACCTCAGACCCTAGCACGGGACAGAGAGTCGTGTCAAGCCCCTTTCTTTGTCCCTTTTGGCCGGGCATGACGAGCCGGCTTTATGCCCCTCCTGCTCTCCGGCACGGCGTTGACAGCGCCGAATCGATTGAGATTCAAAGACGGCGGTCCCCGCCCAGACGGGACGGCGAAGGCAGCGCCCCGGCAAACGACCCTCACACCTTTTCCAGCGCAATTTCCAAATCGCGGATGATGTCGCGCCAGTCTTCGAGGCCGATGGAGAGCCGGACTCCGTCCGGGTCCATACCGAAGGCGCGTTTCTGCTCGTCGGGGAGCGCCGAGTGGGTCATGGAGAACGGGTGCTCGATGAGCGTCTTGATCTGCCCCAGGCTCACGGCCAGGGTAATCGTATAGGCGTGCTCGGCGAGGTAGTCGACGAGCTTTTCCGCCCGCGACGGCTTGGAGTCGGTTTCCTTGAGGACGAAATAGAGCATACTTCCCGGCGCAAACTTGCCCTCGGGGTCCGCCATCTGCCGGTGGGCGAGTTCTTTCTGCGCGAAGCCCTCGGCGCCGGGGTATTGCACCTCGCGCACTTTCGGGTGCTCGCACAGGAACTTGGCCACGCGGTGCGCGCTCTTCTGCTGGTTGACCATGCGCGTGGCCAGCGTCGGCAGTCCGTAGACCAGAATCGCCCAGGCGCTGCGCGGCGCAAGCACGCCGCCGAAATCCTTGCGGAACAACATCAGGTGGTTGAACCAGTCGGCCGAGGTGATGACCGCGCCGCCGCCGTCGGTGCCGAATCCGCCGATATCCTTGGTCAAGCTTTCCACCACGATATCCGCGCCCAGGTTCAGTGGCCGCTGGCAGTAGGGCGTGGCGAAAGTGTTGTCCACGATCACCAATACGCGATCGCGCTCCTCGCGGTGAGCGTTGATCTCGTCGGCCACATTCCGGATTTCTGCGATGTCGATCAGCTCCATGGTGGGATTGACGGGCGTCTCGAAATAAAGCACGCGGGTGGCGGGTGTCACCAGCCCTCGTAGCGCCTGGGGCTTGAGGAAATCGGCCCAGCGCACCTGAATGCCGAAGCGCGGAAGCCAGTTGGTCATCAGGCTGTACGTGCAGCCGTAAAGCACCTGGTGCGCCAACACCTCCTGTCCCTGGCGAAGCGTCACGCCCAACCCGGCGCTGATGGCCGCCATGCCGCTGGCGAAGGTGGCGCAGATCTCCCCACCCTCGGCGTAGGCGAGGTTCTCTTCCAGCATCCCGCGCGTCGGCTCGTCCAGGCGGTCGTAGATGTAGATAGGAATATGGCCACTCAACGCTTCATCAGCGGAAGCAAACTGCACGAACCCCTGCGCTCCGCGGTGCAGGGAGGTCAGCCGAAAAGCTGTCGAATGCGAAACGGGCGGAATGACGTGGTGGTTGTAATCCCACTTCTTGCTCTCAAAATTCCCGTGAATCAGATGGGTACGCATCCGGTAGTCTTCCTTATGGGCGTGGCGCTTGCGCGTCTCCATGGGGACACCTCCGCTGAGCGAGTTCTCACTCTATGAGAATGTTTAGCACGCCACGTGCCGGGAGGGGACGATAATCGACAGGCGGGACTATTTGTCTGCGTGGTGCGCTAACCGCTGCGCGATGGAATCTCTTTCGCTCGCCGCCTTACCGCTTCGAGGTGTAGGTGTTGCCGATACCCATGGTTTCCCGCTCGGCAAAACTGCCGCGGGTGACTTTCTCTCCTGAGGCGATGTAATCCCCGAGCAGGGCGGAGAGCCGCTTGGCGACGTCCGGGTATTTGGGTGCGACGTTCGAGAGTTCCTGCGGGTCATCGGTCAGGTTGTAGAGCTGCGGCGGATATTCTCCTTCGAACCCCCGCGGATTCCAGACTTGGCTGTAATTCCACTCCGGGGTGCGGACCGCGGCGATGTAGCCGTAGCCCTGCACCACGTGGTCGCGCAAGCTCTCGGTCGCGCCGGTCATCAGCGGCCAGAAGTTCGAGCCTGTTACGCGGGAAGGAGGTTTTAGCCCCAGCAGGTCCAGGAGCGTGGGCATGAGGTCGGGAATCTGAACGAACCCGCGCACATGTTTGCCCGCATGTTGTTTGCCCGGGAGACGAATCAGTAGCGGGATGTGCGTGACCTGGGAGCGCAACCGCTCGGGGCCTTTCAAGAATTGTCCCTGCTCGCCGAGCAGCGCGCCGTGGTCGGACATGAAGACGACGATAGAGTTTTCAAACAGGCCGAACTCGCCGATGGTTTCAAGAAGCTTGCCGAGCCAGAAATCGACGCATTGGGCCTCGCCGGCGTAGTTGGCGCGCATCCGGCGCGTCGCCTCCGGGCTGAGCTTGACGTCTTCGTAAGGGGGCTCAATCCAGGTTGGTCCGGAGGCGCGGCGCAGGTACTTTCTCAGGAAGCGGCTCGGCGGATCCCAGGGCTCGTGCGGGTCGAAGGCTTCGACGTGCAGGAAGAACGGCCGCTCACCATGATTCGCTTGCAGCCAGCGCGCCGCCGAGCGGGTGACGAGCTCGACCAGCGAATCACCTTCCATGCCCCAGCGCAGGCGATTAGCCCGGTACTGGCTCAGGAACCCGTGCAGGTTCGGGTGTTCGGCGAGGTAGTCGTCCGGGACGATGTCGCTCACGTCATACAGTTTGTGCGGCGAGGTTCCGTAGTAGTCGATTTCCTGGCCGCGGATCCATTCGTACATTCGGTATCCGCGATGGAAGTTCATGCCGGGACGCTGCAAGTGCGGCAAGTCAGCGATGAGCGCTGGAATGTAGCCCGCTTCCAAAAGGACTTCGCTGAGAGTCACATCCTCGTTATAGAGCGGATGCCAGCCGGGCAATTGCACCGGTTCGTGCTGGTGGTGGTAATGAAAGGGAAAAATGCGGCGGCCCGTGAAGAGCGTTCGGCGGATGGGAATGGTGGGCATTCCTTCGGGGAAGAAGTCGTCGAAGATGAGGCAATCCTCGGCGAAGCGGTTCAGGTTGGGGCACTCGACCCACTGGCTGCCGTAGCAGGCCAGGTTGTCGCGACGGAAGGTATCGGCAACGATGAGGATCAGGTTGAGGTTGTTCCCCTGTTGCTTCGGCGGGCGCTCCCAGACCGAGCCGCACTCAGGCCCCTTGGGTTCGCCCTGGGCGACCGCCAAGCTCGGCCCGGAGAGGGCCGCGGTGGCCGCGGCCGTCTTGGCAATAAAATCTCTTCTCGAAAAACGCTTCTTGCTCATCTCCGCCTCCTGGAACTGGACTCGGCCCACGGGCTGAAAGCCCCGGAGCATCATGCTGGCTCCGGCGAGGAGTCCAGATTATAGGCCCTTGAGACTCTGCGAAAGGAGGAGAATCGTCGACAGGCATGAGCGTCCCGTCACGGATCTGCGATGTTTTCCACCGCGGCGGAGGCGGCTACGTCCGGTACGAGGCGTTGATGGTGATGTAGTCGTGGGTGAGGTCGCAGGTCCAGATTCGCGCGGAGGAGGGGGCACCACTTCACTCCGTCGCCTCAAGGCCGGTTGCGGGACGCTAGCCTCTCGATTTCCTTCGGATCCCGGCGACCGTGGAAGAGGGCGAGAATTGCTATCCGCTCTTCTTCGATGGCATAAAAGGTGGCAAAGGGGAATTTCCTGAGAAGCGCCCGGCGGACTTCTTTATGAACCACAGGGTAGCCGAGAGGCTTGCGCCCGACCGCGGCCAGGCAAGCATCGACAGCGCGGAGGAACTCCGAACCCAATCCCGCGCTCCTTGCCTCGTACCACAGGTAAGCCTCTGAGATATCGGCTTCGGCCTGGGGGAGAATCAAGAACTCGGACTTCATTCCGGCCGGCTTATTCGTTTCCGGACCTCAGCCCATGGGCTGCCGGAATTGGGATTCTGGTGGTAGGCAGCCAGACGGCGGTCCAGTTCTTCACGTTGCGCGTTCGTGATTTCAACAGAATCAGGAACGGCCGCAATGCTGTCCCAGATGTCCTCGACCAGCTGGATTCGTTCGGTGATTTCCAGCTTCACAATCTCAGCAAGCGAAATGTCCTTCATAACGGCCTCATCATAACATCCGGCCGGGCACCCAGCAACCGCGGCTACGTCCGATACGAGGCGTTGATGGTGATGTAGTCGTGGGTGAGGTCGCAGGTCCAGATTCGCGCCGAAGCCGCGCCCTGGTGCAGGTGGAGCCGCAGGGTCAGTTCCTTCCGGTCGAGTTCCTTTTTGGCCGCCGTCTCATCGAAGCCCGCGTCGAGTCCTTGGCGGCAGAGGACGAAATCGTTGACGCTGATGTCCACCCTTGTGGGATCAAACTCTGCTCCCGAGTAGCCTGCCGCGCAGATGATGCGGCCCCAGTTGGGGTCGCTGCCGGCGATGGCGGTCTTTACCAGCGGCGAATTGGCGATGGCACGCGCGATGCGCTCGGCGTCGGAGGGCCGGCGCGCGCCCCGCACTTCGATGGTGACCAGCTTCTTCGCGCCTTCGCCGTCCCGGGCGATCATCTGCGCCAGAGTCTGGCAGAGCTCGGTGAGCCCGGCGAGAAACCAGGCGCGGCTTTCGTTGCCGGGGCGGATGGCAACTCCCGAAGCTCCGCTCGCCATCGCCACCACCGTATCGTTTGTGGACGTGTCGCCGTCCACCGTAATGCGATTAAAGGAGACCTCCACCGCGGCGCGCAGCGTGTTCTGAAGCATCCGCGGGCCGAGCGCGGCGTCGGTGGTGATGAAGGAGAGCATGGTTGCCATGCGCGGGTGGATCATGCCCGCGCCCTTGGCAATACCCGCCAGGTGCACGGGACTGCCGCCGACTTCCGTCCTGAGGACACAGGACTTGGGGAAGGTGTCGGTGGTCATGATCGCCGGAGTGACCGCCGCGGCGTTTTCCGCCGAAAGGTCTTGATGGAGGGTGGGAAGCTGCTCGGTGATGAGATCGAG
>Ga0307380_10006803_pt1 | contig 14957 bp, 21 predicted proteins | sample UN3MG_FD_202239 | JGI IMG/M metagenome (GOLD analysis project Ga0307380, IMG submission 202239) | Soil microbial communities from Risofladan, Vaasa, Finland - UN-3 | ecosystem: Environmental > Terrestrial > Soil > Coastal area > Acid sulfate soil | place: Finland: Risofladan, Vaasa | collected... | reverse complement strand
AGATTTTAAAATGGAAGTAACAACCGAAGTAGATAAAATAATATATGGACCTGAACAAATGTTTATAGAAAAACAAGAACCCGACATAACTTGTTGTGGAGACGAAATAACAGGAATGGTAAAAGATATTGATATTTGTAATTATGAAGGAATACCATATAAATATTAACTAATCATTAACTAAACAAATATAAAACTATGGATAATCAAGGATTAGAACATATTACAGAGATAGAAATTAAACTGCAAAAAGCAGAATCAGCTATCTATTACTTAAAGGAAGAAATAAAAGCTTATGAAATAGCTGTATTACATGTGAAAACATTAATGCCTGAAACATATGCTCAATTAGAAAACAGCTCATTCTTTCATCTTATACATTATAGAGAACCTCTAAAGTATTATAAAGAAGAACAAGAACGCTCTAGAAAACAAGAAGAAGCTGAAGCACAGGCTAGATATGATCAATATTTACTAGAAAAATATGACTTAGATAAGTCTATACCTAAAAATAAAACTAACTAATTAATTAAATAAACATGAAAAAGAAAGCAAAGAAAAGATTCACAGTAAAAAAAGGATGGTTCTTAGGCGCAGGTGTAGCTTGGGATAAAGGAACATTAAATATATTAGTACCATTTTTGGTAATAGTATTTGACTTCTCTCCTCAACATAAATTTTAAATGTTATGAAAGAGATTAAAATTATATATGGTTGCGATTCTAGAGGGAATCATGACTGTATCAAAGAAGATATAACAACCTCAAAAATTATTACATTCACTGATAAAATGGAAGCTATTCATTTTATTGGGGAATGTACAGTTTGCACACATAATGTAAAAGATGTGCATCCAGAGTTATTTTATTGGGAAAATCCACTAAATGAAACGGATTATACTAATAAAGAACTCGAAGATTATTTAAGTAGCACCAATTATTAAACACAATTATTAATTAAAATCAATTAAACAAAATGACAAACGAAACAAATGTAATCAACAGTGGAACTTTAAGTACACTACAACCAGGAGAATGCTTATTAGTTAAAGCATTAAAAACATCAACAGACAAAATTCAATTAGAGTTTGCTGAGAAAATTGCAAAAGAAAATGGATCTGTATCAGCATTAACAATATTAAATGCTAGTGATAATAGATTTAGTTCAGGCGCAACAAGAGGATGGGCAGTAGCAGAAATTATAGATGCTTCTCAAATCTTTGACATCAATTTTGGAGATGACGCAGATTGGTATATGGGAACAAAATCTAATGGTAAAGCATGTGAAATGTTAGACTTAAATATTTTAAATCCTAAAGCTCACGGCTTAAACTTTAGAGTTGTAATTAAAGAAACTACAGAACCAACTAAAAATCAACAAACTTATGCTGATGATAATGGATTAGATGTAGCTGAAACACAAGCTAAAAGAGCAGGAAAAGGTGGTGATTTTATTTTACATGAAGGACAATACATATTTAGAAATTCATATGTAGAATTATTTGTAGAAGGAGAAAATCCAGTAAATACATTCTTAGCTGCAGATAAAACTACAAATATTAGATCTAATGCAGGTGTAAGATCTAATGAAGTAGAGATAGCATCAATGATATAATTAGTTAAAAGATATTTATAATAAAAAGTTATATATTATTTGTATAATATATTTCTTTTTATTATATTTGTCAATTAATTATTTATAAAGTTATAAAGGAATTGTTTACAGTATTCATAACTGAGTAGTACTCATGACCTTAACCAAAACCAATGTCAGATAAGACACTAAAATCAGTATTTTAATGAAGAGAATAAAGGACTATATTAATTTATAGTCCTTTATTTTTCTAAAAATATTTAACCAAGTATTAATTAAATAAACGACGATGGGACAGATGAAATGGATTTATAGTATGATTATGGACGGATCTTATGAAAGATTTAAAGAATTATATGTAAAATGTGTTTTAACAAATAAAACAAGTTTTAACTTTGGTGGGAAAACTTATGTAAAATCATTTGCTAAAAGTGTAGTAAAATATGTAGATGATAACAATTTAATAGAAGAATGCGAGAACAATATGTGTGATAACGCAAATTCTTATTAATTATGATATATTTTATTAGCAATACAAATAGTATAAGCTCTAATTTTGAATTAGCTACAATACAAGATGTTGTAAATTATTGTAAAAATAAACAAATATTAGGAGTAGATACAGAAACAGAAGGATTTGATTTTACATGTAAAAAAATGATAATGTTTCAAATAGGCGATGCTGATAATCAATATATTATAGATACAAGATTTATTAGCATTGAACCTCTTAGAGATATATTACAAAATACTAGTATTACTAAGATATTTCATAATGCTAAATTTGATTACAAATTCATTAAGAAATGGAGTAATATTGCCTGTGAAGGTATATATGACACATTTCTTAGTGAACTTGTTATTAGCTGTGGAAAAAGCTTAGGATATGGATTAAAAGATTTATGTAAAAGGTATTTAAATGTTGAGTTAAATAAAGAAGTTAGGAATTTATTTATAGGTTTAACTGGACAACCATTTACAGATGATCAAATAATATATGGAGCTAGAGATGTAGAATATTTATGTAAAATAAAAGAATTACAATTACAAGATATACAAACATATGATTTACAAAATGTAATAGATTTAGAAAACCAAGTTGTTTCAGCATTTGCTGATATAGAATATAATGGTTTAGATTTAGATACAGAAAAATGGAAAACAATAGAAGATATGAATACTATTAACGCAGATACTCTAGTCGAAGAATTAGATAAGCAATTAACAGAACATGTAAAATTAAATAAGTTTGTCAATAAATATATACAAACTGATATGTTTACACCTGTTGAAGAACTTAGAAAAGTAAATGTTAAATGGACGTCTCCTAAACAAACCTTGGAAGTATTTCAAGAACTTGTACCTACATTAGATAATGTAAATGGTAAAGCTATGTATAAATATAAGTATAAGCACCCAATTATAAATACTTATATACAATATAAAGAAGCAATGAAATTATGTACATCATATGGTAATGCATTCTTTGATAACTTGTCAAGTGATAATAAAATACATACTAATTTTCATCAAATTTTAGATACAGGTAGAGTTAGCTCTTCCAAGCCTAATATGCAACAGATACCTGCAGATAATAAATATAGGAATTGTTTTATTGCTCCTAAAGGTTGGAGTTTTGTAAGTGCTGATTATAGTTCACAAGAATTAAATGTTATTGCATTTGGATCTAAGGATCCTGTATGGTTACAAGCATTAAAAGATGGACAAGACTTACATAGCACATGCGCTGAATTAGTATATGGAGATCAATGGCTTAATGCTGCAGATCAAAATTGTAATTATTACATAAATAAATCTAAATGTGAATGTCCTTCACATAAAAAACTTAGAACAAATGTTAAAACAATTAATTTTGGGCTTGCTTATGGGATGGGCCCTAATAAGCTTGCTGATACCCTTAATATTAGTATTGATGATGCTAAAATTCTTATTGATAAATATTTTCAAGCTTTTCCATCTATTAAAGGATTTTTAGATAAATTAGGGAACTTTGGTAAAAAGTATGGGTATATTAAAACATTCCCCCCTTATAATAGAAAACGTTGGTTTACTAATTGGTATCCTAAAATTTGGGATAATTCATCCTCTAAAATGGAATTAGGTAGTATTGAACGTGCATCTAAAAACACACCTATACAAGGAGCTAGTGCAGATATGACTAAACGAGCTTTAGTATTACTGAGAGAATATATTAATAAACATGCAGTACCTGTTAAGTTAGTAATGACTGTGCACGATCAAATAGATACTATATGTGATGACACGTATGTTACAGAATGGTCACAAGTTATGAAAGATTTAATGGAAGAAGCTGCATTAGAAATAGTAACCAATGGATTATTAAAAGCTGAAGTATCAGTTAGTAATTGTTGGGAAAAATAAAAATAATAAATAATGACAAAAATAATTGAAAAATATGCTGCTGAAATAATTATTGGGACAGTAGTATTAATAATAATTTTTATATAAAATGAAATTAATAGTGTTAGATTTTGATAAAGAAAAAACATATGTATATACTGTAAAATTAAAAGTAACTAAAAAATCTTTAAAAGAATTCCTTAATAAATTAGGGCACGACTCTGACAATTGTCAATGGATGTTAACAAAACACGATATAATTATAAAATGAGCTTTTACCCACCTTCAATTAGACCTAATGGGTTTATAGAAACAAAAAAAATAAATAATATGAATATTACATTAAGAAAAGGATCAAAAGGAAATGAAGTTAAAGAATTACAAAAAATTCTTGGAATTACTAGTGATGGCGACTTTGGTAAAAAAACTGAAGCAGCTGTTAAAAAATGGCAAGCTGAAAACGGACTTACTGCTGATGGTATTGTAGGTTCTATGACTTGGTTTGCTATAAATGTTGGTATGGCTACTACTGATACTAAAGAGTCTACTTATAAAACTACAAATGGTTTAGTTATTCATCGCCACATGTTACCTAAAGATGAATATATGACTGGAAGTAAACCAGAGTATGTATTTTTACATCATACAGCAGGATGGAACAATCCTTTTAAAACCATAGATCATTGGGCTGGAGATACTAGAGGGCAAATTGCTACAGAATTTGTATTAGGCGGACAATCAATAAAAGGCAATTTTGATGATAAATATGATGGAGTATTAGTACAGTGTACACCGCAAGGTGGCTGGGGTTGGCATTTAGGTACAGGAAATAGTTATATGCACAAAAACTCTGTAGGTATTGAAGTTAATAGTTTTGGATATATTAAAAACGGTTTAACTTATGCAGGAACTCGAGCAGATTCTTCTCAAGTAGTAACATTAAGCAAACCTTTTAGAGGATACAGTCAATGGCATCGTTATTCGGATAGGCAAATAGAAGTATTAAAACAATGGATACTTTTTATTGCTGAGAGAGATAACATAGATGTTAGAGCTGGTTTACCTGCCCTTATAAAACAAAAAGGAGTAGAAGCATTTGATTATAATGAAGAAGTTGTAAAAGGTAAACATAAAGGCTTGTGGACGCATACAAATGTCCGTAAAGACAAATCAGATATGTTTCCACAGCCTGAGTTAATGGATATGCTAATCTCTTTATAATAATGAATATGATAGGATGGGTATTTATAACCGCAATTTTTATGTGGATAATTAGAGGATTAAGAGAAAATGCATAAAGATACTAGATATGTGATAGATGAAATGTTAGCGAAAGCTAAAGAGAAAAAAGACAACGGCCCCATTACTATTTCTGCAGATAACCTGTGGAAATATAGTGGGGAAGTTGAACCTTATAATGATGATTATGCTAGATTAATGCAAGAAAATCATGAAACAAGGCATTTTATGGATTATTATAAATTACGAATTAAAAATAAGAATATTTATTTATTATTAAATTCAAAAGAGAGTAAAGTTATAGATTATTTTTATCAGAACTGTAACACTCTTAACATCACAGATATGTCAAAAGATTTAAAAATATCTGTAGAATATATTAGAAAAGTTATTAGTAAACAATTAAAAATACAACAAAATGATAAGAAAAACCCAGGTTAACTCCCTTAAACAGTTACAGCCTACGATAGAACTTAAAAGAGACATAGTATATAATGCTATTAAAAGTTTAGGTATGGCTACAAATAGTATGATAGCTAGGCATTTAGATTGGGATATAAACAGAGTTACAGGACGTGTTAATGAATTAGTTCATGATGGAAAAGTTACAGATAACGGAACATATAAAGATACTTCAACTAATAGAACTGTAATTATATGGAAAGCAATTTAATAAATAGGACAAGAAACAATGAGCAGAGTAAAGCCTTGAACAAATGGGCTAACTCTGGCTTCATTGGGAGTATTATTGCTGGTACAGGATTTGGTAAAAGTAAATGTGGCATTCTAGCTTGTAATTATGTTTTAACAAATGTAATTGACTCTAAAATGCTTATTTTAGTCCCTACTGTACAGTTGCAACAACAATTTCAAGATGAATTTCATAAATGGGGGTTAGGAAACTGCTTAGTTAACCTTGATATTCTTTGTTATCAAAGTGCATATAAAATAAAAGGAAATCATTATGATTTAGTTTTATGTGATGAGATACATTTAGGATTAAGTAAAAATCATCGTAAATTCTTTGAAAATAATACTTGGGATAAATTGTTATGCATGACTGCTACTTTACCAGAAGAAGAGGAATATAGAGAATTATTAAATACTTTAGCTCCTCCTATATATACAATAACTTTAGACGAATGCGTAGATAAAGGTATAGTTGCCCCATATTCTATTTATTGTAAGAAAGTTGTTTTAACAGATACTGAACAATCTAATTATAAAGCTATAAATAATAAATTTTTATATTATAAATACCAGCTTGGACAATTTGATGCTTTTGATGAAGCTAAGAGAATTTTAGGGGATATTAATGCTGCTCCTAGGGAGAAACAAGCTGCAGTTCAATTTTATAAAGCAATTAGAGATCGTAAAACAGTAGTTGATTTTGCAGAAAATAAAATTACAGCTTTTCAAGATCTTTATTTAGACAATATAGATAAGCAAATACTTGTATTTAGTGGAGCAAATGAATTTACAGATAAATTATGTGATTCAATATTTCCTAATGCAGTATCATACCATTCTAAAAAAACTAAAAAACAAAAAGAATCTGCTCTTAAAGATTTTATAGATGGCACAAAAAATGTTTTATGTTCTACAAAAGCTCTTAACCAAGGCTTTGATGCCCCTAATGCTACTATGGGGGTAATTTGTGGAATTACTAGTAAATCTTTATCTATGATTCAACGTGTAGGTAGGTTAATTAGATTTAAAGAGGGTAAAATTGGTCAAATATATATCTTATATGTTGAAAACTCTCAAGAAGAAAAATGGCTTAAAGCTTCAATAAAATCATTAAATAACGTAACTTGGTTACCTTAAAAATAAATAATATGACAATAGAAATAGACTTAGAATTATTAAAAAGAACAAATTTATCTCCTGATGAATTTATAGGATTATACCTTACATTTAGAAAAGGATATTCTTATTTAGCTGAATTAAACTTAAACATTGACTGGATAGCATTAGAAGAAAAGGGATATATTACTATTGAACCATTAGGTACACATACAATTGAAGCTAAGTTTAAAGAATTATTTTCAAATAATTTTGATGGCTTATTTGAGGAGTTAATATCTACTTATCCTCACAAAGTAGACACTAAAGGTGGTGTAAGAATTCTGCATGCTGTTGATCCAAAATCTAAGTCTAATGTAAAAGCTAAACTTAAATATAGAAAAATTGTTGGGAATAATTTACATGTACATACTAAAATAATTAGTTTACTAAAAGTACAATTAAAGATAGAAGAAGATAATTTAGCTTATTTACAAAATTTAGAAACTTGGCTTAATAACCATACTTGGGAAAAGTATGAAAACATAACTAATAACAATGGAAAACCAAACACCCAAAGAATTACAAGATCCCTTTAAAGAAAGTGGATTTAGTAGTATAAACAAAGCCATAAGTGCTTCTTTACATCAAGTAGAAGCAGGTATTAATGGTAAAAGACAAGTTTATCCTACTAAATGGAAAAGACTAAATAAAAACTTACTTGGCGGTTTACAACCAGGTAAGATGTATGTCATTGCAGGGAGACCTGGCGTAGGTAAATCTGCATTCTCTAATCAACTTATTTTTGATCTACTAGATAATAATCGTAATAAAAATTTACTCGTCCTTTATTGGAGCTTTGAAATGCCTGGATACCAGCAAATTATTAGAGCAGGTTCAAAAGGAACAGGTAAAGAAGTTAGTGAATTATTATCAGTAGAACAAAAATTAGATAGAGCCGCATATGAAGCTTTTAAAGAAGAAGTTTTAAAATATGCACATTACCCGATTTACTTTAATAATATTCCTAGAGATATGGAATTCATTAAAAATGCCAATATTGAGATAACAAATAAAAAACCTGATCACATTATTGTAAATATTTTTGACCACTCAAGACTTATCTTAAGTGATCAAGAACATGAATTGCAAAAATTAAATGAAGTATCTAAAGGATGTATGTGGATGCAAGCTAAACTGGGAGTTATAAATGTTTTATTGTCTCAGCTTAATCGTAACATAGAACAAGAACATAGAGCGAAAGCACAGTACCAGCCATTACTAACAGATTTATTTGGAGGTGACAGTATTGGCCAAGATGCGCACGTTGTTATGATGCTACAAAGACCACATGATTTATATGGGATTACAGATTTATATTGCGGTGAAGATCCTATTAAATTATTAGCAATACACATAGAAAAAAATAGAGACGGTTTATTAGGTATGATACCTTATGAAACTGATATGTCTACATTTACAATTAATGAACGAATAAAAACTTAAAAAAATTTATAATGGAATTACCACAAGTAAAGGTAAAGGCTAGCCGTAAATCGCCTAAAAACATGATAATATATGGATCCCCTAAAATAGGAAAGACTACAGTATTATCACAATTAGACAATTGTTTAATAATAGACCTTGAAGACGGATCAGACATGCTTGATGCTTTAAAAGTTAAAGCACATAGTTTAAAAGATTTACAAGCTATAGGAGCAGCAATTATGAAAGCAGGAAGACCGTACAAATACATAGCTATTGACACTATTAGTAAGTTAGAAGAATGGTGTGAAGAATATGGGAAACAGATTTATATTAAAACTCCAATGGGTAAAACGTTTGAAGAAAAGAATCCAGGGATGTCTATCTTAGCTTTACCTAATGGTGCTGGTTATTTATATTTAAGAATGGCTTATAAAGAATGGATAGACAAATTAAATAAATTAGCAGAACATGTAATTCTAGTAGGGCACTTAAAAGATAAGATGCTTGAAAAGAAAGGTAAAGAAGTTGCAGTTAAAGATCTTGATTTAACAGGTAAGATTAAACAAATAACATGCGCTAATGCAGATGCAGTTGGTTATATATATAGAGAAGAAGATCAGACTATGATTTCATTTGACTCTATGGAAGATACTGTAGCTGGTAGTAGATGTGAACACTTAAAAGGGCAGGCCATGCCTATGAACTGGTCAAAAATATTTATAGACTAATTAAACAAAAAAAAATGATTGAAATGAGAACAAACGTACAAGCAGGTGAGACGCCTGCCCAGATTACTGTTTCTATGATCGACGCAGATCTTAAGAACGGTATAAGTAAGTCAGAGATGGCTATTAAATATGGGATTAAACCATGGGAAGTAGATGAGATGTTTAAACATCCATTTCTTGCAGGCAGAAGACCTAGTAGAAAACAAGTATTATCTTTTACATTTGTAGATGATACATTGCCTAATGCAGAGCCTATGGCTGATTCAGGAGATGAAAACGATGCAAATCCTAATCAAGTAACTTTAGAACAAGCTATAGAGGAATGTGAAGCTATAATGGCAGATGCTAAAACTTCTATATTTAATGGTATGGCTACACAACAAGCTGTAGTTGATATGTTCAGTCCAAGCGAAGAGGAAGAAGGGGAAGATGTAATAACAGAGTCTAAACCTGAATGGATTGAGGATAAAATAGCTACACAGCAAGCTATATCAGAAGAAGAAGTACAGGAAAGCGATTATGATAATGAAGATGATGATATTGAAACATTAGAAGATGATGGAGCTTATAGTAATGATGATGATGATGACGCTCTTGAAGACATACTAGAAATGGATGAGAATAATACTTTCCAATTATAATTAATAATAACTAAAAACAATAAAAAAATGGCAATACAAAGTAATGCGAGCACAGAAGAAGTAGTAGGAGGATTAAAAATATTCTCAGGATTAACAAATGTTACAGTAGTAGCAGTAAACCCAACAATGTTAGAGTTACATGCATTAGATATTAATGTAAAACAAGAACCTACTTATGCAATTGAATTTAGCGGGGAAGCATACAATAAAATTGTATTCTGGTTAGCTAATAAAGATGGTAATTTTAAATTAGAAATATTAATGCAAGCTTCTCCAAAAACATCTCAAACTGGTAAATTCCAATGGATGAATAATATTGGACAATCTACTTGGTCTGAAGAAGCTCCAACATATGACTGGTGGAAATCAGAAGGACAACATAAAGCTTATACAGGTGAAGAAACTTTAATTAATTTTGTTAAAGCTTGGGCTAATGTAGCATCAGGGGACGAAGTTTATTTTGAAACTATGAAAGATATAGCTTCAGGTAAATTAACAGAACTTAAAGCATTGATTAAAACTTTGTCTAATAATGAAGTTAGAGTTCTTGTAGGTGTTAAAGATGATAAGTATCAACAAGTATATACTAAATATTTTGGAAGAGTAAAACCACAAAGAGATGATTTATTTATTAAAGCACTTAATGATGACTATGGTTCATTTAATGCTGATTTTAATGTAGATCTTAAATGGGGCGCGCATGTAGCTACAGCAACATTAATTAGCCCAGATACAATTTCAGAAGAAGAAGATTGGACAATGCCGGATGTTCCACAAAATACTGTTGAAGAAGAACTTCCGTTCTAATGCCTGTAAGAAACAGGAGTAGTAAAGATCATTTACATACTGATGTCATACTTGGTAAAATTACCGAGTATGACATTTTTGTGTATTATTGCCCTAATTTTAAAAGTATAGGTAAAAAGTTTATTAGCGATATTAGACAAGATTCTTCTCCTACTGTGTATATAACCATGTATAATGGAAAATTACTATATAAAGATTTTGGTAATTCTGAACATACATTTGATTGTTTTCATTATGTTAAGTATAAGTATAACTGCTCTTTTATAGAAGCGCTAAAAATAATAGATTGTGATTTTAATTTAAAATTATCATCTACAATAGAGGTGCAAAAATTTACTATGGGTATTATGGCCTATAAACATAAAGATTTACCACAATTTTCAAAAAAAGATGTTATTATTAGAAAAAAATCTAGGCAATGGACTAGAGAAGATGCAAATTTTTGGTCTAAATATTTGGTAAGTAAAAAAATACTTATTAAGTTTGCTGTTGAACCAATAAGTTATTTTTGGATAAATGAAGCTAGATTTACTTGTAAGTCAGTAAGTTATGCCTTTAAATTTAAAAATCGATATAAAATTTATTCTCCTTACGAACATACTAATAAGTGGTTAAGCAACACAAACAAAACAGATGTGCAAGGTTTTGACCAACTCCCTGACACTGGGGAAAGACTTATAATTACTTCGTCTCTTAAAGATGTTATGTGTTTACATGCTGCAGGCTATAATGCTATAGCTATGCAAAGTGAAATGCAAATTCCTGATGAGAAACTAATAAGTGAGCTAAAACAAAGATTTAAAAAAATAGATATTTTATACGACAATGATTTTAATAAGCCGACCAATCCTGGTCAAACCATGGCTAATAAGATTTGTAACTTATATAATTTAAAAAATATTTACATACCTGAACAATTTGGAGTTAAGGACCCTTCAGATTTAATTAATAAGGTAGGTAATTTTATTGAACTTAAAAATATATTAAATGAATAAAGATGAAATTATTAAAAAACTTAAAGAAAAAAAAGGTTATTTAAAAAAAGGTGCAAAATTCTTAGCAAAAGCTTGGGATGTAGAGACTTCTACTATTAGAGAATGTAAAAAAATTGTAACTTCTCAAGAATGTATACAAGAAAGAATGAATAACGAAAACGATAATGATGTTCCTGCAAGCAGGGCGTTTTCAGATCATTTAGAAGAAAATGGTTTAACTATGGCAGATATAAAATCTGTTAAGTTTTGGCAAAATTTTAATGGGGAACAAAGGTATAGTATAGTAACACATAATCAATGGCATGAAATGCCTAAGGTTAAAGAAGAGCTGTTAGATTACTTTAAAACCCATTCTCACAAGGTAGCTAAAATTAAGTATACTAAACTAAAAGATCCAGTATTATATGAGATTTCATTACCAGACATACATTATGGGAAAATAGCTGAAGATGAACCAGATTCATTAGAAAAAAACTATATGCAAGCAATTATGGATTTGCATAGAAAAGCAGATGGTTTAGAGATAGATCGATTTTTATTACCTGTAGGTAATGATGGTTTAAATTCTGAAGGTTATTCTCAAGCTACAACTAAGGGCACACCTCAACATGATAGTATGCAATGGAGACAATCTTTTAGAGGTTATTGGCATTTGGTTATGAAAGCTATTGATTATTTAGCTCAATTTGCTCCAGTAGATGTTATAGTTGTACAAGGTAATCATGATTTTGAAAGAATGTTTTATGTAGGGGAAGTTTTAAATGCTATGTATCATAACAACCAGAATGTAACGGTAGATAATAGTTTAGATTCTAGAAAATATTATGAGTATGGAACTAACATGATTATGTTTACCCATGGAGACAAGGAGAAAGCTCATGAATTACCTTTATTAATTGCAACAGAACACCCTCAAATGTGGAGCAGATGTAAATTTAGAGAAGTTCATTGCGGGCATAAACACAAAGAAATGCTTAATGAATACATGGGGACTAAAGTTAGATTTATTCCATCTATATGTGGAAATGACGCTTGGCATAAAACTCATGGATATGTTGGAACCTTAAGATGTGGTCAAGCATTTATTTGGAATAAAACTAAAGGACTAGAAGGTTACTTACAAACTAATATTTTAAATTATGGTGTGGAAGCGTAAAGTTAGAGCAAAAGGTGTTTCTAAAGTAAAAAATGCTAAAAAAATAACTTATAATAACATTGAATTTCAATCTCAATTAGAATTATATTGTTACAAAAAATTAGAAGAGTTAAACATACCAGTAGAATATGAAGAAACAACTTTCACAATATTCGATAGTTTTGTTTATTCTCAAGATTGCTATGAGGGAACATATCTTAAACTTTCTAAAAAAGCAAGTAAAATCCGAGCTATAACTTACACTCCAGATTTTGTAGACCCAAGTGGTAAATGGATCATTGAAACCAAAGGGTACTCAAATGAATCTTTTCCTTTAAGATGGAAATTATTTAAAAACCATCTTACACAAAATAATCATCATTATTCTCTTTTTATGCCTAGAAATAAAAAGCAAGTAGATGAAATTATTGAAATTATCAAAGAATTATAAAAAAGCGGGGACACACTAAATTGTGCGCTATAGTGTCCAAGAGTTTAGATCTCATGAGGAGTTAGTGGTTTTTCTTCTCATGAGAAATATTCTTTTATAATCAATTAAACAATTAACAAATGTCATATTTAGTAAGCCCTTGTTGTGGGGAAAATTACAACGACGATAGCTTTCCTATAAGTGACTGCTGTTCAAAAGTATCATATGGTGAGACAGATTTATGTTCAGGATGCAAAGAACACGCAGAATTTATAAAATACGAATGCAACTATTGCAACAATTGGTTTAATGAACTAACTTCACGTCACGAATATGAAGAACAGCGTAAAGAATCAATAGGCGAAGCTAGATGGGAAGGAAGAAGAGAAGACGGATATTAATCAATTAAACAATTAAACATGAACAATGTACAAGAACAACTCTCTAGAATATCAAAAACATTGATGTTTACAGAGCCTTTCTACGGTATCTTCTTAATTGGATTGCAAAAGCAATTCACTAAAAGTTGTTCCACCGCAGGTGTAGGAAAACACGGTATAGGAATGAGGTTAGTTATAAATCCAGATTTCTTTGAATCATTAGAAGAACTTCATCAACAAGGTTTGTTAAAACATGAGCTATTACATATAGCTTTTGGGCATATTATCTTGTCAGATTTATATTCTAATAAAAAACTATTTAATATTGCGGCAGATATAGAAATTAACCAATATATTAGTAGTGACATGCTTCCTGATGGAGGATTAACACTAGAGTCTTTCCCTGAAATAACTTTACCTACAAGAGCTGGAACTAGAGTTTATTATGATTTGTTAAATAAAACATGTGATCAGAATGGAAATAGCTCTAATGAAGCTTTACAATCTATTTTAGATCAGATGAATGGTAATAGTCAATACTGCCATGCTGAATGGGAAGAAATAACAGATCTAGGTGAGGCTGAGAAAAAACTTGTTCAAAAGCAGTATGAGCATCAAATGAAACAAACTGCAGAAGAGATCAAGAAAAACTGCGGTAACATTCCAGGAGAACTTGCAGAGATTATTGAAAGGCTATTTACTGTACCTCCTTCTAAGTTCAATTGGAAAGCGTACCTTAAAAGGTTTATTAACAACGCTTCTACAGTCTACACTAAAAAGCTTAGAAGAAAGAATAATAAACGTTATTCAGGTAATCCAGGACTTAAGATCAAACATAAAAACCATGTATTAGTAGGAGTTGATACGTCCGGATCTGTTAGTTCTGAAGAATTAGTGGAATTCATGCATGAATTAGTGCATATGACTAGAACTGGTAATGATATTACTGTTGCTCAATTTGATACACAAGTTACAGATATATCAAAATTTGATGCTAAAAAGAATTGGGATATAAAAGGTAGGGGTGGTACAGCATTTCAACCTGTAGTAGACCATTATAATCATCCTAAAAGTCAGTATTCTGCTTTTGTGTGCTTAACAGATGGTGAAGCAAGTGCACCAGAAAACTGTCCAAAGAATGCATTATGGGTGCATAGTTCCCAATCTTCTATAAATAATGCATTACCAGGTTTAAAAATTAAACTTAATTAACATGGGTAGATATTATACAGGGGACATTGAAGGCAAGTTTGCTTTTGGTGTTCAAAGTAGTGCTGCAGCAGATAGATTTGGTAAACCAGGTTGTGCACCAGGATACTTAGAGTATTACTATGAAGACGATAATATGCCAGAG
>Ga0307380_10006802_pt1 | contig 14958 bp, 30 predicted proteins | sample UN3MG_FD_202239 | JGI IMG/M metagenome (GOLD analysis project Ga0307380, IMG submission 202239) | Soil microbial communities from Risofladan, Vaasa, Finland - UN-3 | ecosystem: Environmental > Terrestrial > Soil > Coastal area > Acid sulfate soil | place: Finland: Risofladan, Vaasa | collected... | reverse complement strand
TCGTTAGAAAGCGGGTCTTGGAATATACCGATTTGATGCGTGATGAGGCGGGTATTTTCGACATTAACGTAGCGTCTGAGAAGAAGAAGTTGGTTAGGCATTTGCAGATGGCGGATGAATATGGCGACTTCGGCAAAATTAGAGGAGCTACTTCGATTCTTCAGAGCTTAATGGCGGAAGAGGAGACTGCTTTTGATCGTCAGCCTGAGTTGCTTAATTGTGTGAATGGTACCCTGGACTTAAGGACTGATGAATTCTATCCCCACAAGCCCAGTGATAGGCTTACTGTAGTTTGCCCTACTCGTTATATTAGTGATGCTGCGGCTCCGTTGTGGAAGCAAATGATGGAAGAAAGATTTCCTGATGTTAAGACGCGGGAGTTTATTCAGAGAATGTCAGGTCTCTTTGTTACTGGAAAAACAAGTGAGAAAGCTTTCTTCATTCTCCGAGGTGAGAAGGATTGTGGAAAAACTGTTTTTGTAGAGACGCTTCAGAAGGTTTTAGGACAGTATGCAAACAAGGTAGATAAAAGCACATTAACAAAGGGTAAGGGAATAGGGGATAATCGTCAGCAAGAGAAGGCTGTTGCCCTGGTTGGTAAGAGGATGGTATTTGTTGATGAGTCTTCAGCTTCCGATCGCATTGATGACGCTTACATCAAGGAGTTGACTGGCGGAGATGCCACTTTGACCTTTCGGAGATTGTATGAACAGGCTAATAAAGCTCCTGCGGAATTTACGCTTATGTTGGCAACAAACTTCAAGCCGAGAATTACCGGGCAAGATGATGCAGTTTGGCGTAGATGTTACCTTATTGAGTTTGGCGATACTATGCCTCGTGATAAGCAGATATCCGGTTTTGGCGATATACTATTGGAAAAAGAGAGCGAGGGAATTCTAGCCTGGATGGTTGAAGGCTATCGTATGTGGCGACGTGATGGCTTAGCTTTACCGGAGGAGGTTAAGGATTGGACGCTACAGTATCGTGAGGAGAATGATCCCTTTGGAAAATTTATCTCCGAGCAGTACGAGATACATTCCGAGGTCGAAGGGTTTTTGTTCCCGGCTGATATCGCAGTTCATTATGAAGCTTGGTGTGAGGAGATGGAGTACGAGGGAATTAAGTTGAAGGGGAAAAGTGCCATAGGAAAAGTCGTTCGTCAAAGATGGCCGATTGTTAATGATGGAGCGCGGAAGAGCGGCGGTAGACCATTGTATCATATACGTAGGTTGGAAGAATTTCGGGATGGAAACAAGCCAAAAGATGGAGATCAATTTGTCAGCAAATAAAAGAGGCGACCAAAAAGTTTATTGTTCTGTAGCGGACACTGAGGATTATATCGAAGCTTATGTTTCAGATGGGCGTTTGGCAGTACACATTTATGAAAAAGATCGCCAGTCGGCGGTTGTCTATCTGGATGTGAAGGGAGCTGACGAGTTTATCGATAACTTGTGTGACCAATGGGGGGAAGCTTTTAATGGCGAGTAAAATAGTTTTGACCGTAATGTTTGCCGTTACCTTAGTTTATTTAATCCCCATTTTCTTCCGATAATAAGAGATAAACTCCCCTTAACCGTGGCTGTCTTTATGAGAGTATACAACAATGCACGGTTAGGGGAGAGTTAAATGGGTTCTAGATTATGGGAGAATACCCGGTTAGACTTCAATACAATGTGTTTGGAGTGGCAGGGTAGCAAAGATACAGCAGGTTACGGTCAGTTGAGTATTAACGGAAAGCTTGTTTACGTTCATCGTTTGTCCTATGAGTCGACCAAAGGAAAAATTCCACTTGGTTTGGAGATTCTACATTCATGTGATAACAAGATTTGTATAAATCCAGATCATTTGTCTGTGGGAACTCATCAAGATAACATGACGGATATGGCGAGCAAGGGCAGGGGGCGTTCTAAATTCGCTGAGTCGGATGTTTTGGAGATTCGTAGACGTTGGGCTAATGGTGAGCAAACACAAACATCTATGGCGAAGGAATTTGGAATAACTCAACAGTGGATTAACGCTATTATCCTTAGAAAGGCTTGGGAATGGCTGAAGTAACAAAAGGAAAGGTGTTTTCCCCGAGCCAAACAAGCGTCTTTCTTGAATGCGAGATGCGCTGGTTTTTGAGATACAGGCAAAGGTACGAAGGCAAGTTTTATATGCAAAAGGAGATTGCCGGATGTGTAGGCTCTGCTTTTCATACTTATTTTGAGTTTGAGGAAGAAGGTCACAAGGTAGCTTTACAGAGGGCTGTCCATGACTTCCATGAGAGGATGGGGAAACTTAAAGAAGTTAGGCAGTGTTCAGAGCGGGCATCAGCTTACGAAGCAGCGGCTCCTGAGAGGCTTAAGAAGCTCATAGACCTGTATGTTAGGAAGAATCCAATCCCTGCCTCATGGGAAATCTTTGATAGGGAGAGGGTTTTCCCGGACCATGGCTTCAGTCGCATTGACGCTATGTATCGTACTTCCATGGGCGTTCTGGGACCACTGGACTTTAAAACCAGAGGAAGGTTACAAGCTAACCAGGTGGATAAAGCGAGACGTGAGTTCGGAACTTCTGGACAGCTCATGCACTATTGTTGGATGGCTAGCGAAGTGTATGGAGAAACGGTAAACCAGGCAAGTATTGTTTTGATTACCCTTGAGCCGAGGGCTTTTATCGAGATTTGGCAATACAGGTTTAGAGAGAAAACTCTGGAAACTTGGCTGGCTGGACGTAGAGAAGCTTGGGCGGATATGGAGCGTATCATAGCTGGGGAAAGGACCCCCGTTATGGCCGATGTTCATGAAAATAAATATGGCATATGCGAATCGCACGACATCTGTTTCAAGCATGGTTTTGAGGAATCTTTGATAGACCAACATTTCATTGTCCTCCAATAGAGTATACATGGGAGTCTGAGCACAGTGTTCGGACTTCTTTGTTGGCTCTATTAGCTATGCTAGGATGCAGATATATGAATGAACTTCCTGTAGGGGAATATACGTTGAAGTTAGGCAAGGAAAATGACCAGGTTTTCTATTTGGAAGTGGCTTCTAGTGGTAAGAGTAACAGGTTAATGATGACTCAAAGTGACGTCAGGATTCTTCTCGATTGTTGTGAACATGCCCTGGCTCCTAATCAGAAACTGTGGGATGTAGTTGGCGGTCGAGCGGGCAATGCCCAATAGAGAGGAAGTGTTTTGCTTAAACATAATATTACAGATAGTGGTATCCGCTTCAAGATGATTTCCAACAATGAATATTTGTTGAGGCATATGGAGTATAGCTTTGGTTTCCCTGACTCCAAGTTTGGGGAAATAGTGTATTACCGCACTTACTCTCGAATTATGGAGAGCGGGGCTCAGGAATATTGGCCGGACACAGTCATAAGGGTAATTAATGGGGTCTTTACTATCCGCAAGTGGTGGATTGAGACGCATAACTTGCCGTGGGATGAAAAGGCTGCTCAGAGTAGGGCTTTTGGCATGGCAGTTCGTATGCTACGGATGCTTTGGCTTCCTCCTGGTCGCGGACTTTGGGTTATGGGCACTGATTATCTGTATCACCGGGGAGGAATGGCTCTCTATAACTGTGCGTTCGTTGAAGTCACTGACCTTTCCAAAGACGTGGCTTGGCTTATGGACGCTCTTATGTGCGGTTGTGGAGTTGGTTTTGGAATTCCTTCGGAGCCTGCTGATGCCGTAATGCCCAATAGAACAATCACACTTTACAGGATACCCGATACCCGCGAAGGTTGGGTCGAGAGTGTACGCCTGTTGCTCGAATCCTATCAACATGGGATGTCCACGGTCGATTTCGATTATAGCCTGATCCGACCGTATGGAGAACCTATCCATGGATTTGGAGGAATGGCGTCAGGTCCGGCTCCTCTTATAGAATTGCACGACAGAATCCGAGTTCAAATGAAGGAGTATGCCCATGGCCGGACTACTTGGACTCGTCTTGTTGCTGACTTGTGTAATGCTGTTGGCTTATGTGTGGTCGTGGGGAACGTCAGAAGAAGCGCTGAGATTTGTCTTGGAAGCCCTTCGAACGAGGATTTTATCAATCTTAAGAACTATGCGAAGTTTCCTTACCGTCAGACGTGGGGATGGATGAGTAACAATTCTGCCCGATTGAAAACTCGGAATGATTTTCTTAAGTTGGAAGTTTTGGCCGAAAGAATCATTGATAATGGTGAGCCCGGAATATATAATAGTTTGAACGTCGAGAGGTACGCAAGGTATGGGGATCAAAGCTATGGTCCAGATGCCGCGATTGGTATTAACCCATGCGGAGAAATTCCACTTGAGTCTTACGAAGTTTGCAATCTTAGCGAGGTTTTCCCAACACGCTGCGGTAGCCGTAGGGAATTCCTTGAAGCAGTTGAGGATGCGACTTTCTACAGTTCCACAGTCTCGCTCTTCCCTACGCATAGCCCAGAGACGAATGCAGTGGTTGCAAGAAATAGAAGGATCGGTGTCTCATTATCGGGCATCGCAGAGTGGATTGACACATACGGAGCGCCGAGGATTACGAAATGGCTGAAGGATGGATATCACAAGGTGAGAGAGGTGAACAAGGAAGCGAATCGTCAAGCTGGGGTACCTGCATCTATTCGAGTGACGACGGTAAAGCCAAGTGGTACCATCAGTCAGCTTACGGGAGTTCCGTCTGGGATGCATTATCCTACGTTTTCATACGCAATACGGCGGATCAGGATGGACCAAAACAGCCCAGTCCTGCCTATACTTCGCGATGCTGGTTATTTTATCGAGCCCGTTGTCGAGTTTCACAAGCCTGAAGAGTCGGGAGGTAGAAAATCCTTTCTTAAGTATAAGCACTATGCAGGGGAGGGAATGGTTTCCTACGAGAGTTTGACTAGTGTGGTAGTTGAGATTCCAATTGAGTTGGGTAGGGCAAGACCAGCGAGTGAGGTGAGTGCGTGGGAACAGTTTACGATCTTAGCGATGTTGCAGAGGGAGTGGGCGGACAACAGCGTATCGTGCACAGTGTACTTCGACCGGGAGAAAGAGTCCCATCAAGTTGCCAACATGTTATCGAGCTATGTGCCTATTGTCAAATCTGTCTCTATGTTACCACACACGGAGCAGGGGGACTACCCTCAAATGCCCTATCAGGGGATTACTAAGGAGATTTATTTGGAGAGAGTGGCTCAGTTGCAAGACCTTGATTGGTCGGCACTTACAGGTGTTGATGGGTCTCCAGGGCTATACTGCGATGGTGATGTTTGCGAAATAAGTTAAAGAATATATCGATATAGAGAGAATAAAATAAATCGTTCGTGGCTGTCTTAGTAGAGAGGCTTAATGGAAACTTCATTGGAGAATGTATGCTGAGAATCCCTGGGGTTACTCTGACTTCTGCAACGGTCGGAAATACTCCGTTCAACGTTTGTTTGTATGGGCATCTAACGAGTGGGAAAACCCACATGATGGCCGATGCTGCTAAACATTATTTGGCAGAGGATAAGAACGTTCTTTATGTAGTTACGCCAGGGGAAGACCCCCATACGACTTTGGTACGTTTCGGGCTTGGCGACATCATTTGTACCGTGGCTAACATTAATGAGTATGAAACTCTCATGAAGGCAGCGCGGGGTAAGATTGATGTTGTTATCCTCGACTCTATCAAAGGGGTACAGAGGATGGTCTTAGACAAATTGGTAGGTCCGAATAAGTACCCCAAGGTTACTAAGACTGAAAACGATTGGCCACAGTGTCATGATGCCTTCATTGCGTCTATGAACTTGTGGAAGGATGTTGCTCCGATTTCGTTAAGTATTGTACCGGCTGATCGTTCGACAGATCGTTTCGATTCTCCCGATGCGGCCAAGCCTAACTTGATCTGTTGTGATTTGGCGGGTAAGATGGCGGCTGACATTCGGAGTATTATGTCCTACATGGGTTACATTGAGAGCGACCTTGACGAGGCAACTAAACAGTTCAATCGTACCATTAGTTTTGTTCCTAGTCGGCGGATTCTTACTCTGGCTCGCGGACTTGTACGTCAGATGGTAGAACCCATTGTCCTTCCTGATGGTATGGGCGGTTGGGCGAAAGTGTTAGAGGCTTTTGAGGAGCATAAGCATGAAGTACTGGACGATAGTCAACTTTAACGTTAACGAGAGGGGCATACTGACCTACGTCGATCTTAATAGGAAGCGTGACGCTTTCGAACAGGACGCTGACGAGGATGTAACCATATATAGGGGTGGCGATATTTACATGAATGTCTTTTGTCGTCAGCCTGAATTCAAGGAGTTGACAAAGTTTCGTAAGAAAATGATTAAAGGGATGACCGGGGCGGAGGTAACTAGTGGCTGAGGTTTTAGTAGGAGGGATTTTCTTTTTGTTGTCAACCGTACTCTTGTGTGCGGCTATCCGAGGGATTTCTGCTATGCTATTAGGCGTGGCGGCTGTTTACATTCAACTTAAGTTCGGCAAAAATGCTGTGGAGGGCATTACAAATGGCAGTTGATACTCAAGGTTTCAAGACGGTCGATCTTTCTATTATCCCCCAAGGCACTATCGCTTCTAAAGAAGTTGCGAAAAGTGGCGTACAGATTAACACAGTGCCGGAAGGTAAGTATACTTGTGGCATCACTCACATGGTTGTTGAGCAGAATCGCCCTGACGATCTTTACAATCCTGACCGTATGGTAGTGAAAACTCGTTTCAAGACTGAGACTGGCAAGCTTCTTTTTGTTGACTTGAGTTGGGAGCCTGCCCCTACTGCTGACGGTATCGACAACATGACTCGCGCTTACAGCCAAGTTGAGCAAGCTGTCGGTATGTTTGGCCAAGAAGTTGAGGAAGTCTTGACGGCAGCGGCTGAGCATACTTTTCTTCTCGATGTAACTGAAACTGCTCGTGCTGATCTTGGCGACTTCCCGGATGATATTCAAATGGCCTTCGAAGCTAAAGGTAAAGGTAGCCTGGATAAAGTTACCGTCTATATCCGCGAGGATGAGTCTGATCTTCGGAGTGAGCTGGCTTCTCGTGGTATGAAACTTCGCAACTATGTGAAATCGATCACTTTAGCGTAGTCTTGAACTGGGGATGACATGGACGTTGTCCCCTCGGAGGAAGTATGACGGATGAATTAGCACATCTTGACCCTGATAAAAAGTTCAACCCACACGATGAGTATTTTGCAATGACTGGATATGCAGCTCCGAATACCCTTGATAAAGAGACTACTACGAGAGCTTTTATGACCTATCATCAGGCTTGCATTAATGAAATCTGTGCGAATGGACAGTATCCTTCTTCAGAGGGTATTACTGATTTTGGTTTGACTGTAGTAGTAAGTGATATAGTGAGGCGTTCGCGATTGTCTGGGTTGCCTTGGGAATATTTCCTCAACCATGTTATGGGTCGCATACATGAATTAGGCCATCAAGTCACAGGAACTCCTTGCGCTATAGTGGAGGAAGAAGACGATGAGTCCGAATGAAACTATGGAGTTGGTTTATGGGACTCTTATCAGTGTAGCAGAGGCAGCTACAGAAGAAGAGGATTTACTTGAGCCTAACGGAGTTATGTTGGGTATTATGCGGTTTTATATGGAAATGTTTGACGCAACCGGATGGGAGGATGATCCAAGAGAATCCCTCCTTGACTTTTATGATGCATGGATTGAGGCATTAAATGGCTAAAGATATGTTAAATCAGACGATTGAAGTGGGCGACACTGTGGCTTACCCTACGCAGACTAAACGAGGAATGCGCTTGAGTTCTGCCGTGGTTACGGGAATTATAAGCACTGACGCGATTAAATTGACAAAGACTCGCGACGATGGTACAATATACAGATGGGTATTCCATCACTTGAATCGGGCAGTTGTAACGAAAGGCTTTTAATATGCTCCAACTAAACGACCGTGAGTTTGAGTTTGTTTCTAACGAGTTAACTATGACATTGGAATGCCTTGGAGACTCTCTTCAGATGCGGGAGAATCAAGGAGTTGATGGCTACAAAGTGGGAGAGTACACAGACTGGGCTCGTAGGCAGGATGACTTGTTTGAACTTCAGGATGAGTTGTCGGCTGGCGAGAACTTCTTGTGCTTTCATTCTTTAGGTTTTCTTTACCGTGTAGTAGAGGAAGCTCTGAATGTAGGCCAGCAATTCCTCACAGAAGATTACGACGAAGCAGAGAAAGAACTTATCAAGTTGGATAATACTATGCTGGAGAATCTTTTACTCAGAGTTGAGCAAGAGTATGAAGCTGATTTCCAGGAGTATGCAATCCCATTGAAACGGAGATAGCTAATGCTTTTGCCAAAGGAATGTAAAGGCTGTCCCTTATACAATGCTCGTTCTCAATTTATCCCGGACAAGATGCCTTACAAGCCTGCGATTATAGTTTGGTTCGACGCTCCACCTTCTACCTTCAGCGGGCAAGATGCCTCCGAGGGGAATGATGGCCAGTATTTTCATAAGGAGATGGCTCCCTTCTTGCAGATAGACACGGCCAAGATCGGTTATGCTCACTTGATGCGATGTCGGGCAGCGTCAAAAACTAAGGGCAAACCTTTGACAGCGGCGAAAGCTCATTGCAGAGTGCATGATCAGCTTGACGATGATTCTACGCTTTTAACGCCCGGATTCTTGTCCTGGCAATACTTTACACAACGGGCAGGTAGCCGTAAGGACTGGGGTGGATTTTATGTCGAAATGCAGTACAACGGAACTTCCGAGCAACCCACACCAAAGGAGAAATATCGGGAGTTTAATCCTGATGGGGATGATGATTCTCTTTCTATGGGGGCAGAGTGAGGCTGGGACAGTTTCTTATGTTAACCTTGTGGGAGAGAAGCCAGCTAAGCGTGATCCATTCCAGCTTCCCAAGGAGATCACTCATGTCATTTATGTGGCGATGTTTCAAATAACGTCAGACGGAAGAACGGAGATGATTTGGAACAAAGTTTTGGACTCTGATCAAGGGAAGTTTGGGGCGTTAGTAACCGATAATGGGATAGAATTCGGCACGTGGGAAGATCGGAGTGGTTTCTGGTTGGCTATACGAGTACCTAAAGGGAGTAGAATGTGATGGTAGACGCCCTTGGATGCCCGATTGAGTTGAACGATACTGTGGTAACTGCGACAGGGTCAGTGGCGAGAGTAGGGGAAATATTCCGCGACGGCTGGCTTGAACTAGTGACCGATCTATATTGCCATTTGGCGCATGCCGACGAAGTAGTAGTAGCAAGGGGGTTTAAAAATGATAACGTTTGAATCGTACCAAGACGGGGCTAAAAGTACAGCAGGGAACGCCGAGTTGGCAGTCTTGGCTTTAGGTTTGGCTGGCGAAGCTGGCGAAGTTGCCGATATGGTGAAGAAGATTCTTGGGCATGACCAGATTTTAAACGTTAATAAGCTGGCCCTTGAACTCGGCGATGTCCTTTGGTATCTATCCATGTTGTGTACACATCTCAATATTGACCTTGGGGAAGTTGCCTACATGAATTTACTGAAACTTAAGGCTCGCCATCCTGAAGGTTTTGATTCGAGTTATCATGACAGGGTATAAGTTATGAAAGTGTACTGTTGCCTTGGCTGGGATGATATAATTCGGGAAAGTAAGTACGAATATATTAATCGTGTTTGGCTCATGAAGATAGGCAGGGCTCTTGACGGCACATGGCCAGGAACTTTGCCCGAAATTCTTATGGTGAAGGGGGAGGAAAAGCCACGTGTTGGTCCTCCTGTAGGTTTTGACTTTATGGAACGCAAAAATGCTTTGTGACCAATGGACGACAATGTGGGGAGGGGCAGAATGCGGTAAGAAAGCAGCGCGTCTAATTATTGTGGATGAGGCTGGTCTAACAGAGTGGGGTAAAAAGATCGGCCTCATTGCCCTATTGCGCTGCGAAGATTGTTACCGAGAATTGGATGATGCTGTGTTTGACTTAGAGATTGGAGATGAGATTGACCCTTTCTGAGCTTATCGAGGCCCTAGAAGTAGTGAAGGAGAGTCACGGTGGGGAATGCTTGGTATTGGTGACTGACACAAGAGGGGTAGTGAGCCGGGTCAAGACCCATAAGCGGTTTAAGTTGGTATGGATTGAGGGAGAGGAAGATGAAAGCTGCCCTGTACGATAAGGATTGGAGGGTTGTCCGCTGGATAGATGTTGTGGAACCTCCTCCTCCTACTATCAAAATCCCAAAGAAAAGACGCCTTGAAACCGAAGAACGGTATGACACTTACTATTATGTGAGAGAAGTCGAATATGCGCCGGTCGCCATTTATTGGGTAGAGAAATGAATCACAATGAGTGGCTTGAAGCTGCTATTAAAACTGAGTTCGTAGTGGTTGACGTTGAGAATTTTTATTATAATACGGATAAGGATTGCGATATTCCTCCTTGTCCTGCTGGTCGTGATCCCTTGGAGTGGAGAGAGGAGAAGAGTGACTACTGCTACGCGGTTGGCTTTCAAGCGTCTGAAGGGTTACCTACACTCATTTGGTCAGAGATGGAGGAGAACTCCCTCAGTCGGATCGAGCTTAGTGAATGGCTCCTTCTCCTTGTTCGTAGTGTGCCTATCGTTTGTCATAATTCTGCTCATGATACACGAATAATCACGAAGAACTTCGGAGTCGGCATTGACGAGTACTTGCAGCTTGAAGACACAATGCTCATGCACAACATCCTCTGGTCAGAGTTTCCCCATACCTTAAACTTTTGCCAGAGTTTGTATGGAAGTCAGAACAGGCATAAGGACCTTGGGACTCATTCAGTGCAGTACCTACAAGGCGATGTCTGGGAGACGATGATTATACACCACACCCTTAAACAGGAGATGGCCAAAGACCCTGAGTCTGAGAAGGTCTATCGTGAACTCCAAGTTCCGCTGCTGCCGATCACCCATGAGGCTCACATTGCGGGCATCAGGCTGGATCAGGACTTCATTAGTGACTTGAGCGTTAAGCTTGAGAAGCAAAGGGAAGACGCTGTCCAGGTAGCCAATAAGTTTGTTCAGGATTACGAAGGCCCAGAAAAGAGAGGGCTTGAATCTTTGAAGCCGGACGCTGGTCGTAAGATAAATCTGAATAGTCCTAAGCAATTGAATGAATGGGTATACCAACGTGAGGGCATGAAGGTCAAGTACGTCAAGAAAGGTAAGTCTGGTATGTACCCCTTGGGTAAAGATCAGATTGCCACATTACAGGAACAGAGGTTACCAAGGGAAGATGACGACACATTCGAATCAAGGCTCGCCAACGGAGGACATCCCCTTATTGAAGCCAAAGCAGCCTTTACCCAAGCGGATAGGTTTCTCTCTGGATACATCCGTCCAAACGTGGGTAGAGACAGGTGTTATCCGCAATTCAAATTGCATGGTCAGGCAACGGGACGATGGTCAACAACAGGGCCAAATATACCCGGAATGAACAAAGCCCTTAAGCCTATGCTGATTCCTGATGTGGGATGCGTGTGGATAGGGGGAGATTGGAGTAATGCCGAACTTCGTATTATGGCTGAGATCACTCAGGACGAGGCTCTCCTTCGAGGGTTCGAGCAAGGTTGGGATTTGCATAGTATGCATACTGCTCAAGCTTTTGGATGGGATAATCCGAGGGGTAGGTATGAGTGGGCACTCTTTAGGAACAAGATCAAAGGACCGTGGGAGGACTATAAGGAATTACCTTTTAAGCGTGGTGGCTGGTGGGGTAGGGTTGCTCCTGGTGAATGGAAAGAAGTTGCAGTGTCGGAAGATTTTCCATGGGAACAATGGCTCATTGAGGGAGGTCCACAGCCCGGTTGGATTGGAGACAAGGACCTATTCCGCCGCTTCTCCAAGATATTGGTTTTCCGCCTCATGTATGGAGGAAGCCCAAAAGCCGCTGGGGATATACCGGGAGCAGTGTCTTTGGGAGTCCCTACTGGAAAGCTCGTCCAGAGTTCAAGGGAGCTTATTCTAGCACATCCCTCATGGCAGGATTATTGGGATGAAGTTGGAGGGATTGCCCGGAAGGAATGTGTTGTCCGAAACTGGATGGGCCGTAAAAGAAGGTTAATGAGTACACGCGAACAGAATAGATTCCGTGAAGGAGTGAATTTTCCCATTCAGAGTACAGTTAGCGATCTTCTCAATAGGACGTTGAAGATGATTAAGGAAAGAGCACCATGGTGTAGGCTGATGTTTACTATCCATGATTCTTTCTTCATGCAGTGTAAAGAAGAGAAAGCTGAGGAGTTAACTAAGATCGTGGAGGAGTGCGCTGAGTATCCGCTTAAAGGCAACTTCTTTATTCCCTTTGATATTGAGCGTATCGAGTATGACGAGGTGAAGAAGAAGCGCATAGAAATTAAAATTAAGGAACACTAATATGACAGTCGAACAATTGCAGAGTCTAATCCATTCTTTAGTGGCGATGGGACACGGTAACAAACGCATCTCTTTATTTGGTGGAAAAAATGATTCCCCTAGTCACGTTAGCTCTTCTCAAGAGGTTCATTTGTTTTTGCCTGATGACGTAATGGGAGAAACTCATGAAGGGGTTTAAGACGCAGGGCGGGAGAAGTTTAGCTAAAACTATGAAGGCTCTATACACCAATTATAAAGCGTCAAAAGTTGAGAAGAAGAAAGTTACACGAAAGGGTAGTAAATAATGGTAGTTAAGTATACAGTCGTCTGGACTCACGATGGTATGGATAATCATGATCGTATAACCTATGGCAATCGGGCCATTGCTGAGCAAGCTTCTCGTCATATCTTCAGTGTGGAAGGTAAGAAGAGTGGTTTTATGATTGACGTTATCCCGGAGAGTGAATACAATGTACGATTCGATCGGAACGAAGTTGAAGGTGGGCCAGGGAGTAGTAATGATTAGGGGGAAGAGGTCGGACCGGAAGCTGGAAATAGCTCTGGTTATTGGATTGATCCCCGAACACGGATGGATAGCGACTACTCGGGGAATATCGAAACGCCCCAGTACTGATGTGATTGTCATTAATGACTTACCGGGGGAGATCGATTTCAATGGCGAATAGGATATGGTGGATTGATACCGAGACCACTGGTCTCATTCCTGGGACGCATGGTATCATTGAGATCGCTGCGTTGGTTCAGGATGTCGAAACTTTTGGACACGAGAGGGCAAGGTTTCAACAATTTGAAGCTCTAGTGAATCCAGGAGACGTCGAGTATTCCGACAAAGCTTTGGAAGTTAATGGCGTGACGTACGAAGAGATTCAAGAGTTTGAATCCATTGACGTTGCGCTGAAACGAATGGATCGGGAAGTAAAATATCGGGACATCATCGCTGGTCATAACGTCTCGGGATTCGACATCCCCATGATGAAGGCAGCCTATAGTAAGGCGGGAATTAAGTGGCGTTGGCATCATCATTGCATAGACAGTATGGTAGTGGCGAACACTATGAAGCTGTGGGGAATGTTGGATGTCAAAAGTCTCAGTCTTCAAGCTCTAGGCGCACACTTCGGTTTTCAAGAGGGACAGTTCGGTCCAGCTCATAGGGCATTGCCAGATGTTAAATTGACTATGGCAGTTATGGGACAATTACAAGGTATAATACAAAGTGGAGCGGGATATGGCTTCTAGGTTGCAACTCGATGTCTCGGAGCGTTCTTTTGAATTGATCCAACGTGCGTTGCTGGCGTACATGGATAGTATAGTGGTCTTGGCTCCGGGGTATGAGACCCTCCAAGATCATGAGAAGTTGACAGAGGTTGAGGCGGATTACTATCATGGGGCGAATCTGCTGGCTAAGCTGGCGGAAGGTCGCTCAACTGTGAAGGTGGGTTAAATGGCAAAGCTTGAGCCGGGACGGATACTTGTTTGGGACATTGAAACTTCTGACTTTAAGGCTAACTTCGGCCATATGCTCATGTGGGCTGGGAAGTTCGTCGGCGAGGATCAGATTTACAGCATGAGGATTGACGAGAATCCAGATTACAACACTGGCGCTCGCACTATGATCGATGATAAGCGCATTGTGTTGGGTATCCGTGACCTTCTTGAGAGTGCAGATGCCATTGTTCATCATTACGGCGATAGGTTTGATTTGCCTTTCGTGAACACTCGTTGTCTTGAGTGGGGAGAACTTCCCCCGGCTGCCACTTCTAAGATCGATACTTGGAGAGTAGCTCGTCAGAATCTGGCTATGACTTCTAATCGTTTGGGAGTTCTGGCCGAGAGCTTTGGGGGAGATAACCAGAAGGGTGGTCTGTCTAAGAATCAGTGGAAGCTAGCCCATCACGGAGACAAGGAAGTTCTCGATGCCATGATGGAGTATTGTATTCAAGATGTGCGGGCGACAGAGGCTATATATTTGGCCATGCGTCCTCTCATTTGGAATCATCCCGTCATGCACACTGGCAACGATGAAATACTTTGTCCTGCATGTGGCTCTGAGAAGACTCATGGAAATGGTACACGGCGTACCAAGCATCAACTTATCTATCGGCAGCGTTGTACTAAATGTGGTACTGGATTCATTCGTAGACGGGAGGCTATTAAATAGATGGAACCGAGTGTATGGACGATAGTTGTTTCTCAGGCTGCGAAAGACCAAAATGATTGGACTGAAGGTTATATGATTTTTGAGCCTACCACGGAAGAGGAGTTAAGGGCTATGATCGGAGCGCTGTTGGCCATCGATCCTGGGGAGAAGATATAACTTGGTAGATATCAGCACGTATAAGGGTCCGGGCACTGAACTCAAAGCAGTTGGGGAAGTAGATATGCGGTATGGTGATCCAGGTGACGAGAACGACGCGAAGTTGGGGCGTGTGTTTACTGGCGAGCAGGATGCCAAAGGCTTCAAGGGGAATCCTAAAGATACCATAGGGGCTTCAAAGACTCCCTTGTCTCAGTTACCCGAAGTTGCAATCCTTCATGGAAGCTTGGGGATGTACGAGGGCAGTCTTAAGTATGGATTCCGAAACTATCGTAAGTATCCAGTAAAAGCAAGTGTTTATGTGGA
>Ga0307380_10006801_pt1 | contig 14960 bp, 22 predicted proteins | sample UN3MG_FD_202239 | JGI IMG/M metagenome (GOLD analysis project Ga0307380, IMG submission 202239) | Soil microbial communities from Risofladan, Vaasa, Finland - UN-3 | ecosystem: Environmental > Terrestrial > Soil > Coastal area > Acid sulfate soil | place: Finland: Risofladan, Vaasa | collected... | reverse complement strand
CTAGACTTAGTATTTATAAACTGGACATTGAATTGTCTGAACCATTTATGTTATCAATCAAAGATGGTATGTCTATATCAGAAAATAACTTCACTCATTACCTTATTGGAAATGGATATATTGATTTGATGGGTGAGGACATATTCTCAAGGATAAGTTTTTTCATTAATGATAAATACCCAGATGTTGACTCAGTAGATTTTGATGTTGATGGTAAAGTTAAAATTCATAGGGAAACATTATTAAATGACTTGTCTAGGGCAACATTATTTTCAATGGGCAGTCATACCAGCAGTTCATCAATTTATTTCAATATAGGCAATGGCAAATACACCATACGGTCTAAGAATGAAATGGGGCAGATAATTGCTACAGGCAAAGTTAAACATGATATCGAATTTGAATGTACTATCAATCCAATATTTTTACTGCAAGCGATTGAACAACTAAAACAAAAGTATGTTATAATAAATGTGCATAACTTAGATGATAACAATGGTATGGCTAAGCGGTTTATGATTAATGAGAATAACTACACCTTTTTGTTTTCATCATACAATCAATAGTGAGGTACTATGAGAAAATTAACTAGACGCATCAAACCCTGGTACATAAATAACTTAGGGAAAATATATCACTCAGAATGCACCAAAGTTCTACGCCAATTGAAAAACAAAGTTGACCTTGTAGTTACCTCACCACCCTATGACAAAATGAGAAAATATAAAGGTTTCAAATTTGACTTTAGATCTATTGCTAGGGGCTTAGCTGATTCATTAAAAGAAGGTGGAGTTATTGTTTGGGTTGTAGGTGATCAAACAGATAACTTTACTGAGTCTGGAAATAGTTTTAGACAAGCATTATATTTTAAACGTCTTGGATTGAAGTTGTATGACACAATGATTTATAAAAAAGCCCATGCTATGCCGATGAACACGGATAGGTATAGTCAAGAATTTGAATACATGTTCGTTTTTAGCAAAGGTAAAGTCAATACGTTTAACCCAATAAAAGCACAAACAAAAAACTTTAAGCCAGATAAAGTATATGATTATGCTAAAAGAAAATCTTCTTCATCCACAAATGATACTGGTATAATGCCAGCAGGCAAATCGATATTTATGTCTAATAGATATAAAATAATCGGTAATATATGGACGTACAGAACTGGATATGGTGCAACAACTAAAGACAAAATTGCATTCAAACATTCAGCAGTATATCCAGAAAAATTAGCAAGTGATCATATAATATCTTGGAGTAATGAAGACGACCTAGTACTTGATCCTATGTGCGGATCAGGAACAACTTGCAAGATGGCACATATATTAAAGCGCAGATGGATTGGTATAGATATGACTGAAGAATATTGCGACATAACTAAACAAAGGGTAGAAAGTATAGCAAAAATAAATTCGTTATTTTAAGGAGAATCAAATGACTAGTCTAGACATTAAATATCGTCCAAAGACATTTAAAAGAATTGTAGGAAATACTGTACTAGTCAGACGTATTGAAAGTATGTTCAATGATCTTGAGTCATTCCCTTCCACCATATTACTGCAAGGCCCATCCGGTTGCGGTAAAACCACCATTGCCAGAATCATAGCAAAGAAATTAAAAATAGAAGAAGTACATGAACTTAACATTGCTAATCAAAGAAAAATTGACGATGCTAGATCTATAGTTGATGGTATAAGATATTCATCAATGACTGCAACGCAGGGCAAAGTTATTATTCTTAATGAATGCCATAAGGCAAACAATGAATTTCAAAATGCTATGCTTGAATCACTTGAAGAACCACCACCAAATGTCCACTTTATATTATGCACAACTGAACCAGAAAAACTATTGACTACAATCAAAACAAGGTCTACAAAATTTCAAGTTAAGCGACTTGGAAGATCAGAAATAATTGCACTAGTTACTCATGTGAGTAATAAGGAAGATATTAACATTAGCAAATCAGGAATACGTGCTATAACTACATATTCCGATGGATCACCTAGAACAGCATTGGTATTGTTGAACAGTGTTAAGAATATTGATGATCCAGAAGATATGCTTGAAGTTATAAAGGATGCTATTGAATCTGAAAAAGCAAAGGTTGAAGGTATTGAGTTGTCTAGATCATTATTGAAAGGCAATAGCTACAAGGCAATAATGAAAATAGTTGAAAAACTAGAAGAAGACCCTGAATTAATAAGACGTGAAATATTAAAATATATGACTCAAGTACTTCTTGGTGGCGCAAACGATAAAGCCGCACTCATCATAAATAATTTTTATGATGATTTTTATTCCAGTGGCAAGGCAGGCCTAGTGCTATCCGTATATAACACAATACAAGGAAATGATTAATGAAAAATAATAACTACTGCCACTTGCACGTTCACACAGAGTACTCCTTCCTTGATGGATTCGGATCGCCGGACAACTATGCAAAGAAAGCAAGTCAAATGGGATTTGAATATTTAGCTTGTACAGACCACGGCAACATTGATGGATTAATAAAATTCCAAAGCGCCTGTGAAAAGTATAATATCAAACCTATACTTGGATGCGAGGCATACATAGTTCCTCATCTAAGTAAAGAAAGAAAAAATGGTCATGTGATATTGCTTATTAAAAACATGACTGGATTTAAGAACTTATGCAAAATGCTATCATTTGCAAACACTGATGGATTTTATTATAAACCTAGAATAACTTCTGAAATGTTATTAAATCACTGCAGTGGTTTAGTCATATCCACTGCATGTGTACAATCATTTGTCACTACAAATAAAGATGGTGTACCTTTAGCTAAAAAATTAATTGACATTATTGGTGACGACTTCTATTTTGAAGTCATGCCTAATAATATGAGAATGCAGAAAAAACACAACAGAGTTATAGTCAATATGGCTAAATCCTTTGAACGTAAAGTCATCATAACCAATGACTGCCACTATATAAATAGAAATGACTGGAAGGCACAAGAAGTATTGTTAGCTGTTCAAAGAAAACAAAAAATGACTGATAAAGATAGATTTAAATTCGATATACATGGTTTATACTTGAAGTCATTCAATGAAATGGCCCAGAGTATGTTAGATATTGGTAGGTATAAAAGAGAATGGATGTTGAATACTTTGGAAGTTGCAGAAAAATGTAGTCATTTCAGAATTAAGAAAAGAAAAGTTAAATTACCTGATGTTCCTGAAATTGAACCAAGCCAAGAAAACAATGCACTTAAAAGAAAATGTTTTGTAGGATTTAAAAAATTATTCTTAGATGGAAATGTTGAACATATAAAAAAACCATATATCAGAAACTTTCCTGTTTACTACAACAGGTTTAAGGAAGAATTTGACTTAATCAAAAGAAAGAAATTCATCCGGTATTTTCTTATAGTTGAAGACCTAGTTAAATGGGCTAGACGAAATGACATACTTGTAGGGCCAGGACGGGGTTCAGTTGGTGGATCACTCATTGCATATCTCTTAAGAATTACAGATATTGATCCAATAAAACATGACTTGTTATTGAGTCGATTTATTAATGAGGATCGTATTGACTACCCTGATATAGACCTTGATTTTGAAGATAGAAAAATCCATTTAGTCATACAGTATCTCAAAGAAACATATGGATACGACAATGTAGTAGGTGTAAGTAGTTTTGGTCGAATGAAGTCAAGAGCAGTTGTTAAAGATGTAGCAAGGGTTTTTGGTGTTGAAGATAGAGAAGTAAATAAATTCACTAAACTAATTGACCAAATATCTGAAGACGGTATAAATGAAGCTATTAAAGAATTTGATGAAGCAAAAGAATTTGCAGAAAAATATCCTAAAGTTATTAATATGGCTAAAAAACTTGAGGGGCAGATACGCAACAGGTCACAACATGCAGCAGCACTAGTTATAAGTAGTAGACCATTATCAGAATCAAACCGTGGAAATCTAATACAGTTAAAAGATACTGTAGTAATTAACTGGGAAAAAGATGATGCAGAATATATGGGTTTAATGAAACTTGATGCACTCAGTTTAAAATTATTAAGTATACTTTCAGAAACATTAAGACTAATAAAAGTAAATCATAATAAAGAAATTGAACTGTCAAAAATTCCACTCGATGACAAAAAAATATTCAAAGAAATAAGTGATGGGAATAATGTTGGATTATTCCAATTAAATACTTGGGCAATGAAACGTCTTATAGAAGATATGGGAGTTGAGAAATTTGATCATATTGTAGCAATCGCTGCGCTTGTAAGACCTGGGCCTATGAACAGCGGAATGACTTCACAATATATTAAAAGAAAACATGGTCAACCTTGGGCTAAAAAACATGAGGTATATGAAAAAATAACTAAAGACACTTATGGTGAGTTAGTATATCAGGAACAAGTCATGCAAGTTATTAATGAAATTGCAGGACTGCCATATTCAACGGCTGATAAAATAAGAAAAATTATCGGAAAGAAAAGGGACGTAAAAGAATTTAAATATTTCAGACAACAGTTTATTGATGGATGCAAAGAACAGAAGATGTTTGATGTTGATGAAGCAGAAGAATTTTGGGAAGGATTGCTCGAATGGGCAAGATATGGATTTAATAGAGCGCATAGTGTATCTTATGCAATACTTGGATATTGGTGCGGATGGATTAAGTACTACTATCCAACTGAATTCATTTCTGCATCTTTGACTTATGGCGCTAAAGACAAAAAACATGAAATGGTTGAAGAAGCATACCGGATAGGTCTTAAGATGGTATTGCCTATGGTCAATGGATTAAGTGACCCTATTAAATGGATTGCTAAAGATAATAAGATATATGTTCCATTTGTTGAAGTCAAAGGTATTGGTGAGAAAAAAGCATTTGATGCAATAAATATTAGGAAGTCATTAAATGTATCATTATTTGATACAGATGACCAACTACAAATGCATAGTGGTGCGTTTGGTAAGTTATTGAATGATATTGGTGCATATCGTACTAATGATGATTTAGTCATTAACAAGAATGCTCAGAAATATTTTGACTTCAGGATAGTTACCAATCCTACAGTGCAATATCAAAATCTTTATAAATTATTTGACTATGGTATAAAGATAGTTAATTTAGATGATGCCCTGCAAGGCGATTATGACTTGCTGAAAAAACTAAGGCAAAAAAATAAAATACTAAAGAAAGTAAAATTCAGAAATTACAGGAAATATACAACAAGACTTTTAAAGTGTAATAACTGCAGTTTAATTGATGAATGCAATGCTCCAGTAGCACCATCTATGGGTGTTTACAATGTCTCTATATATGGACAAGATCCTGGATTTGATGAAGATCAGCAAGGTGAAGGTTTTGTCGGTAAAGCAGGTATTAAGTTATGGGAACCAATTAACAATGCAGGATATTCAAGAAATCAATTTTTTATAAGTAATATAAATAAATGTTATCCAAGTAAATCAGGTAAGTCATCTGACTCGCAAATTAATGCATGTTCTAAATGGGTTAAAACTGAGTTAAGAATGGTCAAACCAATCGTAATTCTTGCTTTAGGAAATAGTTGTATAAAGTACTTCAAAAATCAGAAAGGAGGCATAACTAATCTAAGTGGAAAAACAGAATGGAATGAAAAAAATAGATGCTGGATTTGTTGGTGTATTCATCCATCTGCAGTACTTAGAAATTCAAGTAATAAAGTTTATTACAATCTAGGTATGAATAATTTTATTAAAACACTAAACGCAATTGGAATGAAAAAAAGTGTATAATGAATCATGGAACTTTTTACTAACATAGTCAAATTTATTCTATCACTAGCCCTAGGAGCAGTCGGTGTGTATCTTATTGCCAGACTTATATCCTATGCGGCTGCAAAATCATGGTATCAAGCCAAACGCAATGAAGAGGAGACAAAAAATGGGAAAGAAAAAGAAGACAAGTAGTATTCGAAGAAAGTTACAAGGTGAAAAATTAAAAGAACGAGTTGAAAAGGGAAGACGCAATGCTACAGGAAAACAAAATTCAATTATCAAAATTGACAACATTCCTTTGTGGCGACCGAAAGATGGAGAACATATTGTAGATATACTTCCCTACATTGCAGGAGCAAATGACAAAGACACTTCAAAAGGAAGTCCTACATATACTTTTGAATATCTAGTTCACAGAAATGTAGGGCCGAGTAATACTATGGTTCTTTGTCTTACTGAAATGTATGATAAGCCCTGCCCTATATGTGAGCATAGACAAAAACTTCGGGAAGATGGTGCAGATGACGATGTATGGAAACCACTTTTCCCAAAGAAAAGAAATCTATATAACGTAATTTGTTATGATAGGGGAGAAGAAGAAAAAGGAGTACAAGTATGGGATGAGGCATCTTTTTATTCTGAAAAGAATATTATGGCTATATCAAAGAAACGTGGCAGGGGTGGCAAATCTGGCAAGTTAGTTAACTTCTCAGATGTTGATACTGGGAAAAGCATTTCGTTTACCATCGAACCTCCTATCTCAAAAGATGACTACAGATCATATGTTGGATTTACTTTTGAGGATAGAGAATATGCAATTGAAGATGATCACCTTGAGGGTTGCCATTGCTTAGATGAGTTAATTCATATTCCTGAATATGAAGAAATTGCCGACCTTTACTGGGGTTCAAAAAATAGAGACGATGATTCCAAGAAGTCAAGAAAAAAATCTAAGTCAAGTGATGATGAAAGTGATGTAGATGACTTGATGGGTCAACTTGAAGATTGCGAAGACCTTGATGATCTTGAAGCATTTATTGACGAAAATGGTATTGACTATGAGATCGGAAAGAAAACTAGATTCATTAAAGCTAAACGTGAATTAGAATCTATAGTATTAGAACAGGCTGATGACGATGATGATGAAGACGATGATGATGAAGAAGAAAAACCAAAGAAGAAAACCAAGAAGTCAAAACGTATTCATGACGACGATGATGAAGACGATGATGAAGACGATGATGATGACGATGATGATGAAGACGATCCAACATGGAAAGATATCAAGAAAATGAAAAGTAAAGAACTAAAAGCACTTATTAAAGAAAACAAATTAGATGTTGATCCAGACGATGCCGATGACTTAGCAGACTTGAGACAAATGGTTGCTGAGGAAATGGGTATTGACGATATACCGTTTTGATAATAACCAGTTTGCAATATACCGAGGGGTATCGAAGTGCGGTACGGACTTTTGTCCAGGAGGGTCATGAATCGAGTCAAATCCAATTGCAGTTGCCAGTTTGACTCATCATAGTGTAGGTATATTGCAATCCAATTTCATGACTAGTGATTGTTCTTTCATTTGAAAGGTCTGAGTGTTGGCTTAAAAACACTTAACTTTATCACTGCATCTAAAAATCCCAAACAGTAAGTTAAACCGTGTCGCTAGGGTGCGGTTCACTAGTCATGAATATTTAAGGAATATCATATGTACAATGATAAAGAAGTTGAATTATATGATAATGCAATGACACTAATTTTAGAAATTAGGCGAGCATTAGCTAATGGTATAAAACATTATCGCAAAAGCGATATGATGCTCCTTAAAACAGATAGAGAAATTATTAAAGCACTTATTGATGAAAAAGAAATAATATTTGAAATCAAGGAATAACTACAATGAAAAAGAAAAAAGAAACAGTATGGACAAGGGTTGTTGTTTTAACAATAGGCAGTGATGGTTCTGTAGTTATGGAAACCGGAATTGAAGACGCCAACATCGAATTGCACCATGACTGTATTGATAGATATAAAAAAGAAAAATTTGATCACTATAGTCAAGCATTTATAGAACTTAAAGAATTTCATCAAGAATTTATAAATAGTTCAAATGAATCTTCAGAAGAATTACTAAAATCAAGAATAAAATGGATATTATGGAAACCAAAACTAATTGAAGATATTGCTTCTGATATAGTTAATGGTATAAGAACAGGAGAACTACAATGAAAGATAAATTATTCTTAATATGGCTTCACCAAAGGTTGTTAAACAAACATCGTGAGAATGAACAATATGACTTCATGCATAAATTAAGATCTATTATTCATGAATATCCAGAAGATAAAGTTAGTACTGTCCCAATGACTCCAAACGAAATAAAAACAGATTACGGATTACGATAATGGCAGTCATAAGAAATTACTGTAAACCAGAAATTCGTTTTATCTGCAATACTCACTATCAATCAAATTGTATTTATTTTGAACCGGATAATAACATTCCTTCACTTACCTGTAAATTTGGTTTACCAGATAGGAAGTGTAGAAATGAAAAAGCCATAAAACAATCATTTAGATCACTATACAAGCATAAATATTTAAGGTGAAAAAATGGGAAGACAATTAAAAAGAAGAGAAACTGCAAAACTAAAAAAAATCAAAACAATACTTAAAGAACCTAAAAAAGAAGTTAATGGTGATGAACAGGTTGACTTCATTAGTTCTGGTAGCAGTACAATGAATCTTGCCTTAAGTGGTAAAGCAAAACATGGTGGATGGGCAAGGGCAAGGGTTCTAAATGTTGTTGGTGATAGATCTGCAGGTAAAACAGCAATTGCACTTGAAGCCGCATTTTCTTATTATGAGACAATCAAGAAAATCAGGAGTACTATCTGGCCTGACGTTACAAGATTTTCAATTGTCTACAATAATACAGAAGGTGTTATGGACTTTGATGTTAAACATATGTATGGGCCTAAGTTTTATCGTAAAGTCATTTGGGAGAGATCTCCTAATGTAGAACATTTTGGGCGTGACTATAATAGAAGAGTCGATAAACTTGAAGACGGTCATAGCTTATTATATATAGTTGATACACTTGACTTCCTAAAATCAAAGAATTCATTGGAACGATTTGCTACATCAGTAAAAAAAGATGAAGCAGAGGAAGGATCATATGATATGGAAAAGCAAAAATATCTTTCATCTTTCTTTGCTATAACAAGTGAATTTCTTAATAAAAATAAAAAGGATGTCACCCTTATGGTTCTAAGTCAAATCCGTGATAAGATAGGAGTTAGATTTGGAAAGAAAACTATGCGTACTGGTGGCAGAGCATTTGGTCACGCTATACACCAAGAAGCATGGGTAAGAGAAGTCAAAAAATTATCTGCTACAAGACATGGTGAAAAACGAGTATTCGCAATCAGGTCTGCAGTTAAAGTTGAGAAAAACAAATGTGCTAAACCCTTTAGAGAATCTGAATTTCAAATACTGTATGACTATGGTATTGATAATATAAATTCCTTAATTGACTATGTATATGGATCGAGCGCAATTAATTTTGATGGTCAGAAATTCAAAACAAAGAAAGAATTTATTTCCTTTATTGAAGAAAATAACTATGAAGGTATGTTAGAAGAGAAAGCTGAAATAAAATGGCAGAAAGTAGAAGATGCATTTTCTAAAGAAGTTAGTGACAGGAAAAGGCGGTGGTAGTTATGAGAAAAATAAAAAGAAGAGTACTAAATAAAGGAGACACTATATTAATTGATGCAAATGCACTTGCTTATAGTGCTTACTATACTACAGGAGGTCTAAGTTATCGTGGTGAGAATACTGGTGTTATATTTGGGTTCCTTAAACAGTTAATTCAAATTGCAAAAATTCTAAAATCAAGCAATCTCATATTTTTATGGGATCAAGGAAACTCATATAGAACAATTAACTACAAAGGTTACAAACATTCAAGAATAGAAAAAAGAAAAGAAGCTTCGCCTGAAGAAAAAGAAGACCAGAATAATTTCCACAAACAAAGATTACTTCTCGCCAAAACAATCCTTCCCAGAATCGGTCTCGTAAATTCATTCAGTTTTGAAAATTATGAAGGTGACGATCTTATAGGCAAATTAACTAACCAAATAAAAGGTCAAAAGATAATTGTTACAAGCGACAATGATGCATTTCAATTACTAGACAGAGCTATTATATATCACATTAAACAAAAGAAGTTATTCAGTAAAATTGACTTCATAGAAAAATATGGCATCCATCCTGATCAATGGGTAATGGCAAAGGCTATAGGTGGTTGTAATGGTGATGATATAAAAGGTATTGAAGGAGTTGGTGATCCTAAAAGCCCAACCAGTAAAGCATTAAAATATTTGCGTGGAGAATTACCTAATGGTAAAGTACTAGATAAGATTAATTCTAAAAAAGGTCAACGTATCATTAAAAGAAATATTCCACTAGTCACAGTTCCGTATATGGAAGACATAATGCCAGAAATGAAAATAAGAAAAAATACAGTTACAAGAAAAAAGTTATTGCGTGAATTTGATAAATGGAAAATGGTATCACTCATGGAACGAGAAAACTTTGCTAAATGGAAGGAGGTTTTTGACTTATGAAAACTTTAGTTGACCAAGAAAGTAACTTATACCAATACAGGTGTGATGGGCCTTTATGTAATCCCGATCCTAGAAAAAGAACTCCTTTAAGTGATTGCTCTAAAATGATGATTAGTGCTATCTATGTTTATGAAGATAATGGAAAAGATTACGATGATGTGCAAATCCAAGGATGGAATTATATTGTGCTAAGAAATAATATTATTCATGTATGTCCAGAATGTGCTAGTCAAATTGTTATGAATTTAACTGCAAGAATAAAAGAAGTCATACATGAATCTGTTAGTATAGACCAAGCATCAGAAGAAATCGCTAATCTTATATTTGACTTGGATTTATACGATGATTGAAAAAATAGTTTTAAAATATTTTCAGAGTCATAAGAAAACAGTTCTTAAATTGCACCCTGGAATTAATGGTATTATAGGAAGACCTAATTCTGGAAAGACAGCAATAATAAGAGCTATATTACTTATTAAAAATAATAGACCTACTGGTTTTGCTTATCATAATAACTTAACCAATAACCCTAAAACAGAAGTTCATGTAAAGCCAAGCAATTCACCACTTTTAAAGCTTATTAGAACTAAGTCAAAGGCAATTTTTTATTATGGCAAAAAAAGTTTTAAGACTGGCAGATATGTACCAGATGAAATAACTAATGCTTTAAATTTAGAAGATATTAATTTCGGGCTTCAGTTAGGATTGCCTTTTTTAATATTATCACCACCTAGCGAAATAGCAAGAGAAATAAATAAAGTTACCGAAAGTGAAGTCATTAACAAATGTATTAAAATCACTAATGACAGGTTAAACAAACTTAAATCAAAAAGAAAATCATTGCAGTCAAGTATTGATGAAACGCAAAAGAAATTAGTCCCATATAAAAGATTGCATAAAGTAAAACCTATATTAGACAAAGCTACTAAATATGATGAACAAATATTAAAACGAGAAGAAAAAACAGAAGAACTTTTATCAATTTTTAATTTCGTCAATAAAGCACAAAAAGCTATTAACAATCAGGAGAAACCCTTGCAGGCTAAGGATTTAATCGAGCAAGCCGAATCACTACAATATGATATGGAAAACTTAGCAAGTCAAATGACATTACTTGAAAATATTAAAATGTTAAAGCAGTCATTGCAACATGCTGTTGAAGAAAAGCATGAGTTAATAGATAACTATACAGACGAACTTAAAAAAAGTAAAAGATGCCCAACATGTTTTCAACCAATAAAAAATAATACTATTGAAGATATTTGGAAGGAATTAAACCGATGAATATAATAGCATTAAGTGATGTTCACCTAAGATCAGCAAATCCAATTGCTCGTAAAGATAATATAGTCAAAACACAGTTCAAGAAATTAAAATTTATATTTGACTATGCTATAGAACATGACTGTATTATATTACAGGCGGGTGATTTTTTGGATAAGTCAAGGGATTGGAATTTACTAGTTATGTTAATACATTTCTTTGGTAAATATAAGAAAATTAAGTTTTACTGTGTACTAGGTCAACATGATAGTTATTTATACTCCCGTACTAGAGGTACTACACTTGGAATACTAGAACGCATGGGAATTGTAAATATATTAAATAACAGAATGACTCAATATATAGATGATTGGTGTATATATGGTAGTGGTTGGGGTGAACCACTACCAAAAGCTAACTACTATGAAAATAACATTCTAATAACTCATAGGTCAATAGCTGATACTGAAGTATATCCAGGACAAAAATATACTGATTATGAAAAATTCATTAATGCAAATCTTTTATATGACCTTGTAATTGTTGGAGATATTCATAGATCATTTAACTATAGATCTTCAGGTGGAAGATATATAGTTAATACTGGCCCTATGATACGAGCAGAAGCAAACGAATATAATATAGACCATCATGCTCCTCATTTCTGGCATTTTGAAGTTGGCAATCCAAAACAAGGAAGTAAAATACAAGGACAAATTATTCCCATACCTCATAAGCCATCTGATGAAGTGATTAGTCGATCACATATAATTGAAAGAAACAATGTAGACATAACTGAAATGTCTAAATTGTTAGATAGAGTGATTGATGATAAAGATAAAGAATTTGCAATCCAAAAAATATTTACAGATGAGTCAATAAAACCTAAGACCAGACGGATATTACAGGAGATATATGATAATGCAAAACAGGGATGACACTAGAACACTCAAGCGAAAAGTTGATGCAATAATAACAAATATAAATATATACAATCGAGATATAAAGAAAGCCATGATTAAGTTAAAGACAAATTATGATATTGATGACATTGAAGATATTGATGGTATAATTGAAGACCTTGAATCTGAAATTAAAATTATCGACAAAAAGAAAGAGATACTTCTTAACCGAGCCAATAAACTTTTGAAGGATGTTGTGGATGCTTGACATATATCAAATCAAAGAAGAATATAAAAAACAGAAAGTCGAAAAAAATCTTTTCGAAAAAGATTTAAAACAGAAAAATCGGTCACTTACTATAACTAATATTAAAATAAGTGATCTTGATGAAGTACATTCTGTATGGATCGAACTTGCTAATAAAATTCAGATGAATGCAAGAACTCATATTGAAGCAGTTGTCACTATGGCAATCCAATCAGTATTTGAAAAAGCATATAAATTTAAATTAGTATTTGAAGAGAAAAGAAATAACATTACCTGCACCCCACTAGTCATCGAGGATGGATATGAGTACTCTCCAAAGGATCAAATGGGTGGTGGTATGATAGATATAATTGGTTTTGCCTTACGTATAACCCTATGGTCTATGCGAGTTCCCAGATCACGAAATATATTCATATTAGATGAACCATTTAGATTTTGTGGCAACTTAACTTTAAAGGCTGCAGTCATGCTAAAGAAACTATCTGAGAAGTTAAAGTTTCAGGTATTGCTAGTCACTCATAATGCCGAACTGAAAGAAGTATGTGATAAGGTATGGATTATAAATAACAGAAGATTTTCCCGACTTACAATTCTAAATAAAGTTATTGATATAATAATAAGAAAAATTAGGAGAAGGGGATGAATCAATTAGAAGAACTTAAAAAATGGGCTGAAAAACAAATGCAAAATCAACTTGCAAAGGATTCTCCATTTACCCTTGATGCAAGAATAACTAAATCAATATGGGAACAGATAATAAATAAAATTAGTTCTTTAATTAAGGTAGACAAATGAATATTCCAGAAGAAGAAATTGAACAAGTCAAAGCATGGAAGAAAATACCAAAACCTGGAACAAGAGCATATCACTGCCCATTTCATGTTTCAAAATTAGGCGGTGAAATATGTGAGAAGGCATTCAAAAGATGTCTACACAATCCAACTAAATTTGGATCTGATATTTCTAAAATTAAAAATTTAAAAGGTTCAGGTATTTGTCTTACAGAACCTTGCCCATGCTATATCTACGCATGGAATTATATAATGATGCAAGCAAACAGAATAATAAAATATGGGAGAATCTAAAATGTTTTATTATACCGTCATAGTCATTATAAATATTTTACTGTTAATTTGTTTTTCTATGTTCATATCTTTAATACACAATATAATAAAACTTTTAGCATTTGGAAATTAATATGACTTGGGAAGAAGATTTTATTAAAGAATTTAATACTGAACTTGAACGAGTGAAGGGTATATACAAATATAGCGAAAGACCTGAGACTCGTGAATTAATAGAAGAAGCAGAACTTGCATTGAAAGAAGATGAGTCATTGGATATTTATTTAGCAATGATAAAATTAAAGGATGAGATATAATGACTACTAAAGAATCATTGATTGGTTTTGCTATTAGTGTTGGTATCCCAGGTTTTATAATATTTATTTTATGGTTAAATAACTACATGTTAAAAAGAGAAGAAAAATTAATACTTGCAGGTAAAAAATTACCTTGGGGACATAGAAAAAAATGATAACTCAAAATGAAATGATCTGTATAGGTTGTGGGAAATGCTGTCGAGTAGTTACATTTACGATTCACTATTATAATAAAAAACAATGTAATGAAATGGTCGAATTCTATAAAATAAGAGGATTTAAAATTAAGACCCATAATAACCGTATAGAAGTCATAATCCCAACTGTATGTCCTAAACTTACTAAATACGGATGTAGTATTTATGGATCGAGACCGGAACTATGCAAGAAGTATGATGGGCGTGATGATCCAATAATGAAGAATGTCTGTAAACTTCCACCAAAGGAATTAAAATGATATTAAATCAAAGTCAAAGATATCATGGCAAAACCTATTTAACTGCTGCGGAAGCATGTTACAGAGCAAGATATCTATACAAAGGTAAACCGTTTATTATCGTGGTTCAAGACGAAGACAGAAAGCATATTTATTATGAACAAGTGATGAGTATAACCAAAGGCATATGGCCTATTGGATTGAAAATAAAAACAGAAGATGAATTATTTAACTTAAAATGAAAAAGGAGAAGAATCATGACTAGTTTAGAAATTATATTAATTACTGCAATCATTGGAATTATTATACTTGTTATTATTGACAATCATT
>Ga0307380_10006798_pt1 | contig 14963 bp, 15 predicted proteins | sample UN3MG_FD_202239 | JGI IMG/M metagenome (GOLD analysis project Ga0307380, IMG submission 202239) | Soil microbial communities from Risofladan, Vaasa, Finland - UN-3 | ecosystem: Environmental > Terrestrial > Soil > Coastal area > Acid sulfate soil | place: Finland: Risofladan, Vaasa | collected... | reverse complement strand
ATGGTGTTCACTCTTCTTCCGCTGCGTCCGCAGCATCGTTGGTTGCTTCAGCCTCGGCGGACGCCTCGGCAGGGGAATCGGTCACGTCGGACTCCGTCGACTCGTCGGTCGACGGATCATCCTCAGCGCCGGCCTCGGGTGCGACCGCTTCGGTCGCCTCGGGGGCTTCGGGTGCGGCCTCCTGGGTCGGCTCGGGCGCTTCGCCAGACCCGCCCTCGGCGATGAGCGCGGCCAAGCCGTAGGCGAAGCCGCGCGGCACCGCTTGCAGCAGACCGGCGAACTTCTGCAGCGGAGCTGCGAGGCCACCGGCGAACCGGGCCAAGAGCTCTTCACGGGGTGCCAGGTCGGCGAGCCGGTTGATCTCCTCGGGGGCGAGGAGCCGGTTGTCGAGCAGGCCTCCCTTGATGACCAGCGCCGGATTGTCCTTGGCGAAGTCCTTGAGCGCCTTGGCCACGGTCACCGTGTCGCCCGGAGTGCCATCGGCAGACCGGCTGACGAAGGCGATCGCAGTCGGACCGGTGAGCAGCTCGCCGATCTCGAGATCGAGATCGTTCGCCGCGAACCGCACGAGCGTGTTCTTGTAGATCTTGTAGTTGCCGCCGGCTTCGCGCAGCGCACCTCGCAGTGCGCCCATGGCATCGACGTCGAGACCTCGGTACTCGGTGAGGACCACCGCGTTCGATCCTTCGAAGTTCCTCTTCACTTCGTCGACGATCGCGACCTTCTCGGGTCTTGGATTGTCCACTGCCACCTCCTCTCGTTCCTCGGGTTCGCGCACGGTCGAACGCCTCGAGGTCACGGGGAGTGGCTCAGGGTGTTCGCCTCGTCGGGCGGACCGGAGTCCATTCAGCGTCGAGGACGCACCGGAGGTCTGTGGCGAAGGGTTTTCTTGTGACGACAATCTAGCGAGGCCTCGCAGCGATGTCCCAAACCCATCGGGCGGCATAGGGTGCCGAGCGTGAGTCACCGGCCGCAGAATGTGAGCTTTCCTGGATTCACGCTTGCCCATCAACGGCGCCGGAAGTCGACCCGTGAGCCGGTTGCGACCAGCAACCCGCAGCCAGAGGCTGCGATCCTGGCCTTCGCCGTCATGGCGTCGCGAAGCAACGAGCAGCCCACCGTCACGATCCCGGTCCTCGAAGACGATCGCTGGCGACCCGTCACGCTCGACCTCGGTCCGGCGGCGACGACGGCGATGCTCAGATCCGAGATCACCCGACTCCTCGAAAGCGAACCCCTCGGTTCTGCTCCGCCACCCAGCACTGCAGTCGCGGTCCTGGGAGACGCGGTGGTCGACCCCTCGTACGTGGCGATTCGCATCGAGGGCGGACGAGTCACCCTTGAAGGTCCTGTCGAGCCGTTCGGAGGCCTCGCAGCGCTCGGTGTGCGCCTGAACTGGCTCATCGGGGCAGTGGGCGGCGACCGAGCGCTCGGGGACATCGATCCGATCGCACCCGACGAACATGCCGGCACGCTGGTTCGTCGGATGGGACCCAAGCTCGGTCCGATCCGCCACGTCCTCTCACAGGTCGAACAGTCAGCCCGGCGAGCACCACACGCCGCGGCCATCACCACGCCATGGACGACCCTCACCTACGACGAACTCATCAACCTCGTCGCAGACCGTCATGCGATGCTCAGGCGCAAGGGGATCGGTCCGGGCGACATGGTCGGCCTCGAAGTCGCACGCTCGACCGATCTCGTCGCCACGATGCTCGCCCTGTGGGAGGCAAGGGCAGCGTTCGTCCCGATCACCAGTGACCAACCACGAGCTCGCGTCGTCCGGATGCTCGACGCAGCCGGGGCGCGGCGTGTGGTCACCGACCTGGGCGCGTGGCGACGGCCTGCGGGCGCCATCACCTCGGTCGAGGTCGACCGCCAGATCAGCGAGCGCCGAGCTCGACCGAGACGCCACGCCGCCCGATCACTCGACGCCGACGCGTACGTCGTCTTCACCTCGTCCGAGGGTGGTCCGCGGGGGATCTCGATCTCGCATCAGCACCTGGCGCACTACCTGCTGTCGGTGTCGGGCGTCATGCCGGGGGCGCGCCTTCACGGCGCGATGCTCGCATCGACACCGGTCACCTCGGGCGCGTCGATGCTCGAGCTCATCTGGCCACTGACCCACGGCTGGGAGGTGGTGATCGACCCGGGGCGGGACGTGCCGATCGGGCCGGTCGCCCGCCGGCGGCGGATCACTCATCTGAACGGGACGCCGACAAGCGTGTCGCTCCTGACGCACGGACGCGACGGACGTCAGGTGCTCGAAACGGTCCAGCACGTCCTCCTCGGCGGCGAAGAAGTGGACCCTGCCCTGGTCGCTGACCTCGAGAAGGTCACCCGGGCCGAGCTCACCGTTCGGTACGGCACCGCGGAGTGCACGGTCGACGTCGCCTGGGGTTCTCTCGGGCGAGGTGCATCGCTCGGTGGCGCGCCGCTCGGCAGGGTGCTCCCTGGTCACACCGTCGACGTCGTCGACCGGAACGATCGAACCGTCGGAGCGTTCAGCCAGGGAGAGCTCGTGGTCTTCGGTGACGCCGTGACCGACGGCCATCTCGGCCAGCACCAGGACGATGCGGGGTTCTTCCGCCACGGTTCTCAGCGCGGGTTCCGAACCGGCGACCTCGTGTGGACAGACACCGAGGGCAACATCCACTTCGTGGGGCGACGGGACCGTCAGGTGAAGGTGCGCGGTCACCGGGTCGACCTCGCCGAGATCGATGCCCGTCTCCGGGCGCACCCGGACATCAGCGCCTCGGCCACCGTCGCACTCGGGAGGGCGGACTGCAGACGACTCGAGACGTTCGTGGTCACCACCGACTCGGTGAGCGACCACGAGCTGAACACATGGTTGCAGGAGACCCTCCCCGAGGCCATGATCCCGGCGCGCATCCATCGAGTTCCTGCCCTCCCGACGTCACACACCGGGTCCGACGACAAGTTGCGAGAGATGGCTCTCGAGCGATCATCGGTACGTCAGCCGCGTCGCGAACTCACCACGACCGAGGCGCAGGTGGCCGCGTTGTTCGAGGAGGTCCTCGACATCGCACACGTCGAGCCCGACCGCTCGTTCTTCGACGTCGGCGGGAACGCAGTCGCGGCCGTTCGCCTCGCTGCCCGGCTCGAGTCCATCGTCGACCGTCGGGTGCGCGTGGCCAGCCTGCTCGACACCGGAAGTGTCGAGCAGATCGCTCGCGCGATCGATGCCGGGCGCCTCGGAGCAGTCAGCAGGACGCTCGTGACCATCGTCGATCGCGGTGTCGGACTCCCCGTCTACTGCGTGGCCGGCGAGGACGGCCACGCCGCGACCCTCCGGCCGCTCGGCGAAGCACTCGACCGGGGCTTTCACGGCCTCCAATTTGCGGGTTCCGACGGCATCACCGCGCCCGACGCAACCATCGAGGCCATGGCTGACCGCTTCGCGCTGGCCGTCAACGAACATCGTGGAAGTCGGCCGATCGTGCTCGGCGGGTACGAAGGTGGGGGCTTCGTCGCACTCGAGATGGTCAAACGCCTCGAAGCACTGGGCACGCGCGTGATGCTGCTCGTCCTGGTCGACAGCGCCCACCCCGAATTCGAGACGAGGTCACGCAGCCAGAAGTTGGTGGACGGGCTGCGCGACTTGCGAGCACCTGACGATCTGTCTGCCATCCGCGTGCTTCGGAGCCGACTCGTCGACGACCGCCTCTCGCGGCGCGACAACCTGTTCGCTGCCACCCGGCGCGGACGCGTTCCGAGCGCAGTCGACCTCAGCACCGACTTCGAACGTGCGGCGGCTGCATGGCAGCCGCCTGACCACGACGGACCGGTCCTCGTGATCCGGTCCGCAGCAGCGGCTCAGGCCCACCGAGGATGGGAACGCATGATGAGCGGACCATTCGAGGCGGTGTCGGTCGATGGCGGCCACGTCGAGATGATGCTGCCGCCTGCGGTCGACGAAGTCGCGCTGCGCCTGCGACGCGCGATCAACGAGATCGAGGCACCGCACCGGTCCTGAACCCCGACCCCAAGGGTCGGATGTACACCTTGTGCATGCGCCACTCGGCGCTGTCGGCGACGGCCCTCAGTCCTCTTCGTCGCGGAACCGTGCAGGATCGATCTTGACGCTCGGACCCATCGTCGAGCTGAGGCTCACCTTGCGCATGTAACGACCCTTCGACGACGCCGGCTTCACGCGGTGCAGTTCGTCGGTCAGGGCTCGGAGGTTGGTCAGCAGCGCGTCGGCCTCGAAACTCGCCTTGCCGATCGGAACCGCGACGTTGCCGTACCGGTCGGCGCGGTACTCGACCTTGCCGCCCTTGAACTCCTCGACAGCGCGTCCGACATCGGTCGTCACCGTTCCGGTCTTCGGGTTCGGCATCAGCCCACGGGGTCCGAGGACCCGTCCGAGCTTGCCGACCTGCGGCATCATGTCGGGCGTCGCGATCGCCACATCGAAGTCGAGCATCCCGCCCTCGACCTCGGCTGCGAGATCATCGGCGCCGACGAAGTCGGCACCGGCCTCGCGCGCTTCGTTCGCGGCGTCACCGGATGCGAACACGGCGACCTTGACGTCCTTGCCCGTTCCGCCCGGGAGTGCGACGGTCCCGCGTACGGCCTGATCAGGCTTGCGCGGATCGACGCCGAGGCGGATCACCGCATCGATCGACTCGTCGAACTTGGCCGGAGCCAGCGTCTTGACGAGCTCACACGCCTCCTTCGGCGGGTGCAACCGTTCGTGGTCGTAGCGCTTCTGCGCGTTCTGGAACTTCTTGCCTTGCGCCATGTCGGCTCCCTCGTTGGTCGTGCCGCCCGGCGAGGTGCTCCGGATCGGCAGTGGTCGGATGTGTTCAGACGATCTTGAGGCCCATCGACCTCGCCGTACCCGCCACTTGGAGCATGGCTGCGTCGAGGTCGTAGGCGTTGAGGTCGGGCATCTTCGTCTCGGCGATCTCGGCGACCTGCGCACGGGTCACCGTGCCCGCTTCTTCCTTGCCGGGGTTGTTGGCGGCCTTCTCGAGGCCGGCTGCCTGCCGCAGGAGCACCGCCGTCGGCGGCGTCTTGGTGATGAACGTGAACGACCGATCCTCGAAGATGGTGATCTCGACCGGCACGATCGTGCCGCGTTGCGCTTCGGTCTCGGCGTTGTAGGCCTTGCAGAAGTCCATGATCTGGATCCCGTGCGGACCGAGCGCGGTACCGACGGGCGGGGCAGGCGAAGCCTGGCCAGCCGGGATCTGGATCTTGACGATTGCCGCGACCTTCTTCTTGGCCATGATGGCGTTCCTTCTTCTCTGAGAGTCGACCAGTCTGGTCGGAACGGGGCGCGGCACGCCATTCGTGGCGACCGCTCGAAACAGGGCTGGTGAGTTCAGAGCTTGGCGACCTGGCCGAACTCGAGCTCGACAGGGGTCTCACGGCCGAAGATGTTGACCAAGACCTTGACCTTGAGCTGATCGTCGTTGATCTCGATGATCTCGCCCGAGAAGTCGGCGAAGGGGCCTTCTTTGACCCGGACCGTCTCGCTCAGCTCCCACTGGCTCCGAACCTTGACCTTCGAGACGTCCTTGGTGGCGGACTCCTCCTTGGTGCCGAGGAAGTTCTCGACGTCGCGCCGGCGAAGCGGCGACGGCTTGGCTCCCTGGCCCACGAATCCGGTGATGCCCGGTGTGTTGCGGATGACGTACCAGCTGTCGTCGTCGAGCTTGGCGCGCGTGAGCAGGTAGCCCGGGAACATCTTCTTCGGCACGACCTGCTTCTTGCCGTTCTTGAACTCGACGACGTCTTCCATCGGAATCTCGACCGCGAAGATGCGATCTTCCATGTTCATCGAGGCGATGCGGGCTTCGAGGTTCTTCTTGACCTTCTTCTCGTACCCCGACTGGGTGTGGACGACGTACCACTTGCCGGGCCGGTCGTACGGCGAGATCGACGGATCCTCGTCCTGCGGTGAAGCTTCGTCGGCTCCGACGCCTGGGTCCTCAGCTTCGCCTTCGGCAACCGCGGGAGCCTCCGCAGCTTCACTGCTGCTGGACTCCGCCTCGAGCGCGTCCGCCTCGGCCTCGTCGGGTTCGACTTCGGGATCGTCGGTGGTGGTGGGTTCGGGGGTGAGAAAGGTCATCGTTCGAAGAGCTTGAAGACGGCTTCGCCGAGGAAATAGTCGAGTCCGGCGATGAGGGCGGTCAGCAGGACGATGCAGACGAAGACCACAACTGAGTAGTTGATGACTTCGGTCCGAGTCGGCCACGCGACCTTCTTCAACTCGGCGCGTACCTCGCCGAGAAACTTCAGGGGGCTCGTGCGCTCCTCTTGTGGTTGTTGAGCGCTCTGGCGACGCTCGCGGGACTTGGGCGCACCGTCTTCACCGATCTGCCCAGCGCGCTGCATCTGGCGCTTCTGCTGTCGGTTCATTGCCATGGTGGCCTCTTACGAATGGATCGGATGTGCAGGGCAGGAGGGACTCGAACCCCCAACCGCCGGTTTTGGAGACCGGTGCTCTGCCAGTTGAGCTACTGCCCTCGGGCGGGGTCTGCCCGGAGATGGTAGCGGTCACGCTCCGCTGAGCGAACTCGGCATTCTGCGTTCCCCGGCCACGCAGGCGGCAACTGGCCGGCCTCCTCGTGCCTCGTCGGCCCCGAATGGCCCTTTCTGCTCCGCAGCGTTGCGATCGACCTTCCGCATCAGAGCGGTGTCGGCCGCGTCTCGGGGCGGTGGTCAGCTCGCGTCGCGTGAGCGGGCGGCGATCAGCGCGCCGGCAGCCCCCGCGGCGGTCGCCGCGGCGATGCCGCCGATGTAGGCAACCCGACGCCCCGTGATCATCGATCGCAGCACCTGCCGATCGCCGGCGGCCTCGAGCCCCAGAAGGATGTCGGCAAACAGACCGGGCGGCGGCCGAAGCACGTCGCCCCGCATCACTCGCATGGCCCTCAGCACCCGTCGGTACTGGGCGAGATCGGCCTGGCACCGCAGACACGTGTCAACGTGCTCTTGCTCGTCGGGTGTCAGGGTCACCGACCCGTCAGCCGCCCCTGCGAGGGTCTCGGCCAGCTTGTCGCAGCGGCTCCTGAGCCCGATCATCCGGCCACCTGCTCGAGTTGGCCGCGGCTCCCGAAGAGTCGGTCCTTGAGCTGCTGCCTCGCGCGGTGCAGCCTGACCTTGGCCGCTGACTCGGAGATGCCCAGCTCAGCAGCGATCGACTCGTGAGGGAGGTCGTACATGTCACGCAGGATCACGACCGACCGAAGCTTCGGAGAGAGCTCAGCCAGGGCCGCATCGAGCTGATCACGCAGCTCGGTGGCCTCGGCACGGGCCTCGGGGTCGTGCTCGTACGCGTCGTCGACGAGGTGCTCGCCGAGCTCTTCATGGTTGTGCCGGTTCCGCTTACCGAGATGGGTGGCCGCGCAATTCGCCGTGATGCGGTACATCCACGTGCTGAACTGCGCGTCGCCACGGAAACGCTTCAGACCCTTGTACGCCCGGAGGTACGCCTCCTGTGTCACGTCCATCGCATCTTCCTCGTTTCGGGTGAGTCGGCGCGCAAGCGTGTAGGTCTCGGCGTGCGTGGAACGCACCAACTCGTCGAAGGCAGCCCGGTCACCACCCTTGGCGGCGGCGACCAGATCGGCCACATGTCGTGGCATCGAGGATTCAGACCGTGACATCGACGTGGAGGTTACTTCCGGGCGTCGGCGACGAACGGGGGCCACGCCCAGCCCGGCTGATCCGGGCGAGCAAGGAGTGCTGCTCGTGTGAGTAGCGACGGTCGGACTCGAACCGACGACCTCTCGATTATGAGTCGAGCGCTCTCACCAACTGAGCTACGTCGCCTTGGAGCCCCCTGCCGGAATCGAACCGGCGACACCAGCCTTACCATGGCTGTGCTCTGCCGACTGAGCTAAGGGGGCGAGCGGCGGCCGAGTCTACGCCGACGATCCGCCGACCCACCAAGCGGCTTGCACCGACGTTTCACCGCCCCCCACACCTCGTTGATGATCCATGGGTCATTTGGCTCAAGTGTCACCCACACGTTGCCGATGGAATCCCATGCGAGTGAACCGTCTGGTCATCGAATCAGGAGACAACACCCTCGGAGTCGACTTCCACGAGCGACTCACCGTGATCGCCGGAGTCGGCCGCCTCGAGCGCGAGGGCCTGATCAACGAACTGATCGGCTCGATGAGCAGCGCGAGATCAGGCGTCCATCTCGAGTTCACCGATTCGCGGCAGCGACACCTCGCCGTGTTCCGGCCGACGGTCGGCAAGCACCGGGTGATCGACACCGACAAGGCGGTCGACGTCACCGAGGAGTTCACGAACCGCGTCGGGATCGTCGATGTGCTCGGACGTCACGCCATCGATGCGCGCGGCGCCCGGAAGGTGATGCGTCTCAGCAGCGACCAGCTCCGAACCGGCGAAGAGCGTGACGACGCCGTCCAACAGTTGGCCTCGGTCGACCAGACCCGGCTCTGGAAGGCCGCAGAACGCATGCTGGCCTCTGAGAACCACCTGCAGCACGAGGCCGACGCCGTCGGATCGGTACCCGAGGACGTCGAGATCATCGAGAAGATCGAGGAACGCCACCGCGCCTACGAACAGGCGATCGAACATCACGAGCACGTCCGCAAGGCTGCATTCGGAATCGGGGGCGCGTCCGGCATCGTCGGTACTCTCGGCACGCTGATGATCGGACCGATCGGGCTGCTGGCTCTGCTTCTCGGGCTTGCAGCCGCGATCGCATCGATCGTCTTCCGTCGTCGCATGGACCAAGCCCTCGTGGCCGAGGAGCAAGCCCTCGAGGAGGCCGGTGCGGCGTCGTACCTCGGCTTCCACCTCCAGCGCGTCAACGGACTGCTCGCCGACGACGGAAACCGCAAGCGCCTCATGGACGCTGCCGAGGGCAGCCGCGGTGCCCAGCGAGAGTGGGAAGCAGTCGCCGGAGGCATCACGGTCGACTTCGCCTACAAGCACAAGGACGCGATCGACGCAGCCGCCCAGGTGCGGCGCAACGTCGACTCGCTCGACACCATGTCGTCGACCACGCCCGCGATCTCACGTGATCAGGCGACCGACCTCGCCCAGGTGCTGGTCCAGCGACTCACCGAGGCGCGAGGAATCGGCAAGTCCGATCCCAACCTCCCGTTGGTGCTCGACGAGCCGTTCACCGAGGTCGATCCGTCGGTCAAGCCCCTGCTGCTCGAACTGCTCAGCACGACCGCCGGGAACCCGCAGGTGATCTTCCTCACACAGGATGAGGACGTCGCCTCCTGGGCCCGACTCGAGGCCCTCACCGGTGATGTCTCGATCATCGAGCCCACCCCCGAGAGCGAGTCCCGCCAGATCGACGCCGAGATGAGCGTCAGTTCGCACTGAGCACCGCCGGGCGTAGCCTGAGCCGCCTTGGAGCTGCGACGAGCCGTCACCGCTGACGCCGAGGCGATCAGAGCGATCTACAACCGCGAGGTCCTCACCGCCACCGTGACGTTCGATCTCGTCGAACGATCACTCGATGAGCAGATCGAATGGCTGGCTGCACGCGACGGCGCCCACGCCGTGCTGGTGTGCACCCGAGACGACGGCGAGGTCATCGGCTTCGGGTCGCTCTCGCCCTACCGCGACCGCCCCGCCTATCGCACGACGGTCGAGGACTCGATCTACGTACACCGGGGCCATCAGGGCGCCGGTGTCGGACGACTCCTGCTGGACGGTCTCGTCGAAACCGCCCGGGACCACGGCTTCCACTCGGTCATCGGCCGCATCGTCGGCGGGCACGACGCGTCGATCGCGCTCCACCAGAAGTGCGGTTTCGAGGTCGTGGGCACCGAACGCGAGGTCGGCCGCAAGTTCAACAGATGGCTCGACGTCGTCGTCGTCCAGAAGCTGTTGTAGAGCGTTCCCCGGCCACGCGGGCCGCAACCGCCACCGCAGCTCCGTGCCAACGACCGGGAGCTGAGGCGCAGTTCGCCGAAGCGAGCACAACAGTACGTGGGCCGGGGAGGATTCGAACCTCCGAAGGCTATGCCGACGGGTTTACAGCCCGTTCCCTTTGGCCACTCGGGCACCGACCCTTTGGTGCGAGACGGGTGAGGATAGCCGCGCCACTACCGTGTGCCCCATGCCGAGTTTCGACATCGTCTCCGAATGCGACATGCAGGAAGTCCGCAACGCCGTCGACCAGGCGTCGCGCGAAGTCGCCAACCGCTACGACTTCAAGAACACCGACAGCTCGATCGAGCTCGGCGAGACCGCCATCACGGTTCAGTCCGTCAGCCAGGACCGGCTGAACGCACTTCGCCAAGTGCTCGAGGAGAAGCTGGTGAAGCGCAAGGTCTCGCTCAAGGCCCTCGACTACGGCGAGGTCGCAGATGCGGCGGGTGGCTCAGCCCGTCAGGTGCTGACGCTGGTGGCCGGCATCAACTCGGACAAGGCTCGCGAGCTCAACAAGTTCATCAAGGGCTTGGGAATGAAGGGTGTGCAGTCCCAGACCCAGGGCGAGCAGCTGCGGGTCATCTCGAAGAAGCGCGATCAGCTCCAGGACGTGATCGCGGCGCTCAAGGAAGACGACTTCGGGATACCGCTGCAGTTCAACAACTTCCGCGACTGAGCGGTCAGAAATGGCTCACCGAAGTGAGCCGAGCGACCCGGTCCTCGGTCGGCGGGTGACTCCGCCAGAGGTTGGCAAAGCTCATCTTGCGACCGGTGAGCGGGTTGACGATGAACGCCTGCGCATGCGCGGGATCGATGTCCATCGGCACGCGGGCCGCCGTTGCCTCGAGCTTGAGGAGAGCGTTGGCCAGCGAGTGTGGATCGCCGCACAGGGCGGCTCCGGTGCGATCGGCCTCGTACTCGCGACTCCGGCTGAGCGCCATCTGGAGGAGACCGGCGGCGACGGGCGCGAGGATCGCCATCCCCAACAGCGCCAGCGGGTTGTCGTCGTCGTTGCGTCCCCCACCGAAGATGGCGGTGAACCGCAGCAAGCTGGCGATGAGGGTGATGCCCATGGCGATCGACGCCGCGACCGAGCTGATGAGGATGTCGCGGTTGGCGACGTGCGACAGCTCGTGGGCGAGCACGCCGCGCAGCTCGCGACGGTCGAGGATCTGGACCAGACCCTGCGTGACCGCCACTGCGGCATGCTCGGGGTTCCGGCCGGTGGCGAAGGCGTTGGGCTGCTGGTCCGGGGTCACGTAGAGGGCCGGCATCGGCATCTCGGCGATCTGGGTGAGCTCCCGCACGATGGCGTAGTACTCGGGCATCTGGCTCTCGGTCACCGGTTGGGCTCGCGCGGCCTTGATGGCGATCTTGTCGCTGAACCAGTAGCTGCCGCCGACGAAGACGACGCCGAGCACGAAGCCGATGACGGCTCCGCCGGAACCGAAGAGGCTTCCGATGGCGATCATCAGGCCGCCGAGGCCAGCAAGCAGGATGGTGGTCTTGAGGGTGTTCTTCATCTCACGGGGAACAACGCCGCGGACCTGCTTCTCGTTCCCCAAGAAGTGCGTGTTTCATGCGCACTTGCTGTGACGGCTCGGCTAGGTTCGCCCGATGGAAGTCATCACGACGGGTACCGGCAGTCCGATCCCGAGCCCCGACCGTGCCGGCCCGTCGACCCTGGTCCGCACACCGGCCGGCGCGTTCCTCGTCGATGCCGGTCGCGGCGTGATCATGAGACTCGCGGCTGCCGGGGTGATGCCGCTGAACCTGCGTGCCCTCCTGCTCACTCACCTGCACTCCGACCACATCACCGACCTCAACGACCTGATCACGACACGCTGGATCATGACCACCGAACCCGACCCCCTGGTGATCTACGGCCCCGAGGGCACCCAGCAGGTCGTCGATCACATCCTCGCGATGCTGTCGCCCGACATCGGGTACCGCCTCGCCCACCACGAGGACCTCGACTGGCCACCACCGGTCGAGGTGCACGAGATCGCCGCGACGCCCGACCAGAACGTCTTCGACGCCGACGGCGTCGTCATCACCGCCCAGCCGACCGACCACCGACCGGTTGCGCCGACCATCGGCTTTCGAGTCGAGGCTGACGGCCAGACGGTCGCACTGGGTGGCGACACGATCCCGTGCGAGGGCCTCGAGGCGCTCGTTCGCGGTGCTGATGTGTACGTGCAGACCGTGATCCGCGACGATTTCGTCAAGATGGTTCCGAACCAACGCCTCCAGGACATCCTCGACTACCACTCGACCGTCCTGCAGTCCGGCGAGGTGGCAGCCAAGGGCGGGGTGGGCACGCTCGTGCTCACCCACCTGGTCCCTCCTCCACCCCCCGAGCAGGAAGACGAGTGGCGGACCATGGCAGCAGCCGCGTTCGACGGCACCATCGTCGTCGCACGCGATCTGACCGAGGTGTCCTGCTGAGCACGCCCACCGCAGTCCTGCTGTTGGGGTTCGGCGGACCCGAAGGCCCCGACGAGGTCGTCCCCTTCCTCGAGAACGTCACACGCGGACGAGATGTCCCGCCGGAACGGCTCGCCGTCGTCGCCGAGCAGTACGCGCTGTTCGGCGGTGTCAGCCCCATCAATGGTCAGAACCGGGCGCTCCGCGACGCGCTCGACGCAGAACTCCGCCGCCGCGATCGAGGCGTGCCCGTCTACTGGGGAAATCGGAACTGGGCCCCCTACGTCGCCGACACGATGGCCGAGATCGCCGCCGAGGGACACACCTCGATCGTGGCGCTCGCGACCTCGGCCTACAGCTCGTATTCGAGCTGCCGTCAATACCAGGACGACCTACGGGGTGCGGTGGACCGGGTGGGCGACGCCGCGCCCGAGTGGGTGAAGGTCCGCCCCTTCTGGAACCACCCAGGCTTCATCCTGGCCATGGTCGAGCGGGTGCACTCGGCCCTCGAAGCGGTGTCTCCGGCCCAGCTCGACAAGACCCGGCTGGTCTTCACCGCGCACTCGATCCCGTTGTCCATGGCGACCACGTCCGACTACGAGACCCAGCTCCGCGACGCAGCGCAGCTCATCAGTGAGCGGCTGGCCGTCGACCTCGATCACGACGTCGTCTTCCAGTCGCGGTCGGGCCCTCCGCAGGTGCCGTGGCTCGAGCCCGACATCGTCGACCATCTCGGCTCGCTGTCAGCGCAGCAGGTCGACTCGGTCGTGGTCGTCCCGATCGGGTTCATCTCCGACCACATGGAGGTCGTCTACGACCTCGACACCCTGGCGGCCGACGCAGCGGCCGAGCTCGGGATGTCGCTGATGCGGGCCGCGACTGTCGGCACCCATCCCCTCTTCGTCCGTGGGCTGGTCGACCTGATCGACGAGCACCTCGCCGATGGCGTCCCGAAGGCGCTCGGTGACCTCGGCCCGCGACGGTCGCCCTGCGCCGCCGACTGCTGCCCACCGCCCACGCGGCCGGCGACGCGCGCTCAGTCGTAGTAGCCCGAGTGGATGTAGACGCAGGGCACACCCTCGGCGCGGAACATCATCACGTTGCGTGGATCATCCTCGTACGAGAGCTCCGGATCGAAGCCCCACGCCCTCAGATCGGCGAGGGTTCGGCGCTTGAAGTTTCGTGATGCGTCGTAGTCGCCGTAATCGCGCATGATCAGCACGTCCCAGGGAATGTCGACCCGGTCGAGCCACTCGAGCGTCTGCCGTTGGACCCAGATCGGACGAGCGGTGAGCAGCACGATCTGCAGGTCGGGTCGGAGGACACCGAATGTCGCCGCCACGTCCTCGATCAGGTCGTCGTCGCCACACGCCTGGAAGAACCCGTCCCAGTGGCGATTGGGCCATTCGATCATCCACTGGCGCTTGGACGCATCGGCAAGCACGCCGTCGACGTCGAAGATCACCGCCGGACCGCCGTCGATCGGGGCCGCGCGCCAGTGCCAGTTCTCGGGGGTGAGCCGACTCAGTCTTCGTCGCTCGTGCTCGCCCGGATCTTGATCTCCTCGACGACGTCCGCGTCGGCGAGCGTGGTGGTGTCGCCGAGGTCGCGGCCTTCGGCCACGTCGCGCAGCAGACGGCGCATGATCTTGCCCGAGCGGGTCTTGGGAAGCTCGGGCACGAGGACCACCGTCTTGGGTTTGGCGATCGGTCCGATCTCTTCGGCGACATGGGCGCGGAGCACCTCGCCATGGTCGTCGCCCACCTCGGCGTCGCCGACCAGGATCGTGTAGGCGACGATGGCCTGCCCGGTGGTCGCGTCGTTGGCGCCGACCACCGCGGCCTCTGCCACCGAGGGGTGCGAGACCAGCGCGGACTCGACCTCGGTGGTGCTGATGCGGTGACCTGAGACGTTCATCACGTCGTCGACGCGGCCGAGGATCCACAAGTAGTCGTCTTCGTCGATCTTGGCCCCGTCGCCCGCGAAGTAACGGCCCGGGAAGCGGCTCCAGTAGGTCTCGACGTAACGGTCGTGGTCACCCCAGATGCCGCGCAGCATCCCGGGCCACGGCTTCGTGAGGGTCAGGTAGCCACCCCCGTGCTCGACCACGTCGCCATGGTCGTCGACGAGTTCGGCACCGACCCCCGGCAACGGCTCGGTGGCCGACCCGGGCCGGGTCGTGGTGACGCCCGGGAGGGGGCTGATCATGATGCCCCCGGTCTCGGTCTGCCACCAGGTGTCGACGATCGGGCAGCGCTCCCCTCCGATCGCCTCGTGGTACCACATCCACGCCTCGGGGTTGATCGGCTCGCCGACGGTGCCGAGGAGGCGAAGCGACGACAGGTCATGCTTGTCGGGCTCCTGGCGTCCCCACTTCATGAACGTCCGGATGGCCGTCGGGGCCGTGTAGAGGATCGTGACCTCGTAGCGCTCGATGATGTCCCAGAATCGGTCTTGGCCCGGGAAGTTCGGCACACCCTCGTACATGACGCTGGTGGCCAGGTTGGTGAGCGGCCCGTAGACGATGTAGCTGTGGCCGGTGACCCAGCCGATGTCAGCCGCGCACCAGTAGATGTCGGACTCGGGCTTGTGGTCGAACACGTTGCGGTGCGTGTAGGCGACCTGCGTGAGGT
>Ga0307380_10006797_pt1 | contig 14963 bp, 12 predicted proteins | sample UN3MG_FD_202239 | JGI IMG/M metagenome (GOLD analysis project Ga0307380, IMG submission 202239) | Soil microbial communities from Risofladan, Vaasa, Finland - UN-3 | ecosystem: Environmental > Terrestrial > Soil > Coastal area > Acid sulfate soil | place: Finland: Risofladan, Vaasa | collected... | reverse complement strand
TAATAGAAAAGGCGAATCAACAAGGATTTAATTCAGCAGGAAAAGACCCAAAGGGAATTGCTGCTGCTTCTATATATATCGGTTCAAAATTATGTAATGAAAATCGCACTCAAAAAGAAATTTCCAAGTTGGCGAGAGTCACAGAAGTTACTTTGAGAATGAGGGTAAAGGATTTGATGAAATATGTTGATATGATTGAATAAAGTTTTAAATATCAAATTCAATCAAACTTTGTTCTGCTTCAAGGAGGGGAAGATATTCTAGCATCTCTTTGACTTGAGGGAGATATTTCCTTTCCATATTATTTAACTTGACTTCAATGATAAACTGCAGACATTTAATATAAAAAATATCTTCAACTAATTTTCTATTCAGTCCTAATGAGTTTAAAAATGAGTTCATATTTTTTTGAATATCAATTAACGATTCTCCTGCTTTCATTAGTGTTAAACCTTGCAATAAAATCATAAATGATGCTGTATCGAATTCATTTTTATTGGAAAATGATTTAGATAGATTAATATATTTTTCCCCTGCACTTTTAAAGTTATTTCCTTCCAAATCTGATAATACAGGATTATAATATATTCTTTTCATAGCTTTGCGTTTTTTTAACAAAGTGTTTTTATCATTTCGAATATCACTTACTTTCTGTAGAAGACTTGCGAACGTTTGATTTAATGAGATGGATAGAATATTGTGTTTCCCTAATTCGCTTCTTGATAATGACTCGATTTTAGTTTGATCTACAAATTCTTCTGGTAGGAATGATTCAAGAAGAAATCTCTCCGGTTCAAACAAGATTAATTTATCATTTAGGAGATTTAATGTGAATTGGATTAATTCTGAGGATTTGTTCTCAAATGCTTGAAAAACAAAAGGGATTATTTTAATTTCTGGAAGTTCCTGAACATTCTCCTGATATTTCATCAATTTCTTAAGATTATCTTGAAATTTCTTTTTTGCAGCAAGAGGATCTTTAATTTTTAAATTGATAAATGTACCAAGGATCAAGCTTAGAGCTGCAAACTTTATGAATTTCTTCTCGGCAAGTTTTGGTACCGCATCAAAGTAAATTAAGGAAGCACTAGTAAATTTCTGGTTAGTAAGGTCTTCTAAACCTAAGCGCCAATAGTCATTTTTCATTAATCTTCTCTTTGCTTCATCTTGTGTATCCTTTTTAATAGCATATGCATAAGACCTACATGCTTCTTTGATTTCCTCCACATTTTCAGTCATTTTTTGAACATCTGAAACCATTTCAAACTCAAGCTTTGGATATATGGTCTTTAAAGCTAAGATTTCTTCATCAAATAATGGTAAACTACTTGCGAATTGAATTGATTTTTCAAAATTATCAACTTCTTGATATTTTTTGACATCAATAATATACTCAGCTAATGCGATAGGAAATGCTTCTATATTATCAAATCCAGCTAATTTTATTTTTGTATTTTCTAATAATTTTTGACTTTCTTGAATTTTATCTTGATTAAGTAAAAGAATGGTAGCTAGCACCAAAGAAATCCCTGCAAAATTATATTCCTTGATATTTATTAATCTTTCAATTGTATCTATGTAACTTTGGATTGAACTATTCCATTCCTTTTTTGATAAGTTATCGAAAGTATTCATATAAATGCGTTTACGTCCTATTCTATTTTTTAATTCACTTTTTACACTTTGTAATGCATCCCGAGCCATTTTTTGAATAATTGAAGCTTTTTCATTTAATTTTTTATCTTTATAAGTTTCTTCTATCTTTTTTAAATCAACTGCTCGCACAGAGGATTCTGTTTTTTCAATCTCCTTGTTTAATTCTGATTTTAGCATTTTATTAATGATTGTATCGTTTCTAGCATGCGCTGAAGAGAAATCCCCGGATTTAATATAAAAATGTACAATTTTCTCGGAGATCTCATCAAAATTGATTTTTTCATCTTCGAGATAAGCTGAAGAAATATTTTCTACTTTTTTCACTAAGAGTAACGCTTTTTGGATTCCTTTATGATCTTCTTGAGTACTTACAATCCGATAAGCTTCCATTATAATAAATTTTATGAAAAGTTTACTGATTTCTTTTGCGTGTTCATATAGCATTTGATCCCTATAAAGCATTAAAAAATTTTCAAAAATACCCCCGTTCTGCTCATATTTTAACTCAACACTTTGTTCCTTCAACCTATCTTTAATGAATATTACATTTTGAATGAGATAATCCTTCTTTTCGGCTTTAGAGATCATATCAAAAAAGTGAAAAAATTCTTGAAATTCTTTTCCATCAAGCAATAAGTCAAGAGCTTTCTTCAAAATGTTGTCCTTTGCATCATCCTTTCCAATTTTTCTATAAAAATTAGCTTGCTCATTTAAGATATTAGCAGCATTAGAAAATTCATCCTTCTGAACATAACTATCTGCTTCTATCAAAATTTTCTCATTTAATTTTACTATAATCTGTTTTTCTTCCATAACAAATTCATTCACCATGTCAAGTCCTTTTTGTACAATTTCTTCAGATTCTTTCTTTTTCAATTCTTTTTTCTGATCTTCTACTTTAGAACTTAATTCAGTCATTTTTTTTTTCAATGAACGCGAGTTTAGTTTGTTTGTTAGCAGCATAGAAGTTCCAAAATCCCCATCATCTAAAAAGAGTTTGATTAAATCCACGATTTGGGAATCAATATCTGTCTTCTTGACATCATAAGAAACCCAGAGATTTTCAATCTCGTCATAAGTTTGTCTAGCGGCATGCATATCCTTATCTTTAAGCTGCAGTTCTAACATTTTTATTAATACAAACTCGAGCTTTTTAGTAAATATTTTAAGTGTATCAAATAAATCTTCTTTTTGGTAAACGGCAATAGTTCTATATAATTGATCTCTGGCAGCGTAATAATTATTATTTTCTGCCAAGAAATCTGCTGCAGATTCAATTTTATCTTTTATTTCATTCAATATTTGTAGAGCTACTTCATGATCTAGATTATTTAGAATTTTAAAAGCATTTTCTACTCTACAAGCAGAAATCCAAGAATTTATAGATAATTTGAATGCTTCATTCTTAAATTCTTCATCTTTTAATTCAATTGCAACCCATTGCGCTGATGCTAAATACTGATTAGCAGCTTGTTCGTAGTTACGCTTGTTAAATAAGCGATTTCCCAAAGTTAACTCATTTTGAGCATATAATCTCTTGAAATTCAATGATTTCTCTTTATTTATATCCTTCAAGATATCTGAGGCATCTAAATATTGATTTGCTTTAGCGAAAAAAAAAGCTGCTTGTTCACTAATGATGAACTTTTCTTGGTTATTGAAAATATTCGCTATCATTGCTGCTTTTCTTATTGCATGTGCAGCATGAATAAATTGGTCATTCTTAAAAAAAATATTTGCTAATTGGATATAAATGGGATATCTCATCCAAGCATTCTCGATATTTAGAGGAGTATCTCCAGAAATCATGGCTAAACATAGACACTGAAGTGGTTGATAAAAATCTCTTGGAGAAAGATTAGCAAACGCTTCTAATTCATAATGATTAATCCATAATCTTTCTAATAATTCATTAACTGCGAGTAGAATTACTCCTTCAGGGTCGTGATAAATGATAACAGTGGGGATATTGCGTTTTACAGAATAAATTATTGGCATAACAGTCTCAAAAAATTCCGTTTCTTCCTCCTTCATCGGGTTAAGGAAATATATGATACCATCAACCACGGGTATTAATTCATCGTAATCTGCTCCAATGAGATCGTTAACTACATCTACTTCTAAATCACATATATCTTCAAACACAGAGATTTCTTTATACCATTCCAAAAATGACTCTTTTTCTTCACCATCTTCATCAAAAGCATTTGCCACATATATGGGAATCATTTCTGGATTTCCTAATACCAAGACTTTAAAAATATAACGCATGTACGGCTCTTTCCATTAATATAATTAATTTGAAATATTTCACAAGTTTTATTCTAATTATCTTATCAAATTTTTAATACTATGATTATTTTTAAACATTTTAAATTTTAAGTTTAAGCATATCTATTAATTAGACTAATTGTAAAATCAATTGTTTTAGAGATAATTTATCATTAAATAATTAAAATATGAGAGAGAAAATTGGATCACGTCGAGAGAAATTATAATATCATTCGAGAAAAGATGATTGAGCAAATGGAGGATTCGATAAGACTCGGTCGGACATTGATTGACACTGAACTAGATGCAGGGATTCTTAACTTCGTTGTGAGGCCTATTATTAAAAATTTTTATGATTATTGGTCAAAACATGATGCTCGTTCTGGAACGCTTAAACAAATTCAGATTACATTAGAAACAGCTAGAGAAGTAATAAAAAATGGTGCAACTGAAGATTCCATTAATTTAATAATAGCAAAAACTTTTCCTATCTATTTACAAGGGGATCAGACGTTTCGTCAAAGTAGTAAGCGCCACAAAAATTATAAAAGATTAAAAGAGCTAGCAAAGAAAACATATTTGAATTATTTAAAACAAGTTATCTTGTTACTCCAAGTAAAGGATGACGTGCAAGATTATGCTGATTTATGCGTACACGCATTCAGCTCTAAAGAAGAAACCACAAAAATCTTAACAAAACAATTAGAGTATACAGACGAGAGCATAAAAATTGTTGAAGAAGATCTGACAATATTAAATATTACCATAGGTCGCAAGATTATCATTAAAGCATTGAGGAAGGGTTTTGAATTAAAGAAGAAAGAGTTTATTAATGGTATCAATGACACGTATTTATAGAAAATAACCAAACTATTAATTTTATAGATAATTCTAATTTGATAATTTTAAATATTCTATTTTTAAAGAATATAATAATCATTTAATTGGTATTTCGTAATGGAACATGTAGAAAGAAATTATATCCTTGTTCGAGAAAGAATGATCCACCAAATGAATGTATCACTTGGTTATGGTAAAGAGATTCTGGATTCTGAATTAGATGCGGGAGTATTTAATTTCGTTGTGAAACCCATAGTGACTTCTTTTTATAAATATTGGAGCGACAAAGATGCAAAAGTGGGTACAAGTGAACAGATTCGATTGAGTCTTGATTCGGCAAGAAATTTGATTCTGAATGGAGGATACACAGAAGATAAGTTTAATGAAATCATAAATAACAAGTTTAAAACTTATCTTGATAATGATCAAACTACAAGACAATGTAAAAAAACCCATAAAAATTATGGACAACTAGAAGATATTTCAAAACAATTATTTACTTCACAAGTACAAGAAGCATTAATACTATTAGATACAAAAGAAGACGTTAAAACTTATAATGAGTTATCAAGGGCAACCTATAAAACTAAAGAGAACGCGTATCAAGCTTTAAAAAGACAATTAGATTTAAACGATAATGGTATAAAAATTGTTGAGGAAGATGATAACATTCTAAAAGTTGCTATTGGTAAAAATATTATTACAACTACACTTCGAAAAGGATTTGAACTCACAAAACAAAAGTTAATAGATGAACTTGATGAGATTTTTTATTAGTTTTATTTATTTAGTATTATAAAGTATTTTTATTTAGTGATAATATATGACTGATAAAAAGATTTTAAGAGCTATATTTTTGAATCTTTTTACTGTTGTGTTTATAATCATGAACTATTTCTATATCTCAGAAGGTTTTGGATCGATTTCCTCCAATTATATTAACAATAGTGGATATGTAATACAATTTAGCATATCTGTATTACTATTTACGTTCTTGGCAGTTTTAGCAGGACCTATCATTGGGTTTGCTTCAGGATTCATTGGAGAACTTCTTTTTCAATTAGCATTCTATAAGGTCATTTATTTTGATTGGTGCCTTTTAGTAGCTCTACTTGGATTATTTTGTGGAATATACAAGTATAAACCATTAAAATATCATGAAGGGATGAAAGTTTATTATACTTTTTTGATTTTGGTAATAACCTCTTTTATCGTGATGATTTTAATTGTTCTCTTTCAATTCTTATTCCATTCCGTTTCCCTGGAAATTGAAGAGATATTCATTAATTACGGATTCATGTTCTTTACTCAAGCATTAATATCCATAATTCTACCAATTCCCCTTTTGTTAATTGCATACGATAAGATATTTTCAACTCGGGAACGCCATGTTTATAATTTATTTCTTACTCATCATCCGATTTCTGCTAGTGATCATACCTTTTTTTTTCAATTTGGACGAACGAAATTCTACTTTTGTTCAAGATGCTCTGGAGTCATAATCGGGGCATTAATCTCAATGTTTAGTATTCATGTAATTGAATTAATATCAGGAGCACATTTCAGTCCTGAAATCGCTGTACTTTTGTGCATATTACTTCCAATCATTGGAATGATTGATTGGGGTACTCAAAAATTAAAATATAGAAAAAGTACAACCGAATCAAGGTTGATTACTGGGTTTTTGATTGGAGTTGCTTTAAATTTACTAAATTTCACTCGAAACTATTATTTCTTCATGCTTATAATTATCACGATATATTTTGGAGTCTTATTTCTATTAATGTACTTTGGATATAAAAGGGAAATGAAAAAATTGACTCATGAAATGGATCGATTATCTGATAATGATGAGATTATTGAATAAGAGTTGATTGAGCACCATGAGGAATATTATTTATATTCATGGATTAGAATCAACTGGAAAGGGGTTTAAAGGACAATTTCTAAAGAACATTTTTCCAGAGATTCTTACTCCCGATTTTGAACCCTTTCAAAATAGTATTTCAATCAAAATATTATTGAAAAAAAGAATGCTCCAATTATGTACAATTTTAAAAGATAAAGAAAATTGGATCATTATCGGATCTAGTTTTGGAGGTTTAATGGGTGCAACTTATACTCTCAAACAACCCAAAAAAGTAAAATTGTTAATTCTTTTGGCACCATTTTTCGGAGCTAATTTGATAAATCCTTCAAGATTCCAACCAATTGATGTGCCAATAGTTGTATTTCATGGAAAGAATGATTTAACCGCATCTATAAAGAGATCAAAATCATTATCCCACATTCTATTTTCTAACCTAGAATATAATATCGTCGATGATGATCATTATCTTCATGCAACGGTCGAAAGAATCAACTGGATTCAGATAATAGGAAAATATGAGTGAGATGTTCAAGGATATAAAAATTGGACTCCATATATATTTAATAAAATATGATACATCTTTAATCTAGAATAAACATTTAAAAGAATTTTGAGAATTTCATCATAATAAATAATTGGTTATTTATTGCATTTCTCATTGAACTCTGCAAAAATAAAAAAAATAAAATAAAATCATAAATATTATAATGTGAGATATATGGTAAAAACGTTATATGTTTGCCGTGAATGTGGGTTCGTTTTTCCCTCAGAATTAAAACAACTTATAGAAGATAAAGTACAAGTTTTCTGTGAAATGTGTGGCATGCCATTTACACTGGCAGGTGTAGAATTCAAGCAACCGCCAGTAAGGCCACAAATGCCACCAGTTAAATCTTACTCTAGAGAAGCAATAAAAGAAAGATCTAGACAGAATCTTAGCAAAGCAATTAAAAGAATAGATGTTTTTTCTTATATTCCCATCCTTATCTTGTCTTGCGTGTTATTAACAACTAGTTGGATTTTTATTGATCCTGCTAATTGGATTAATGGGATAATTAGTAACATACTAATTTCTGTTGCGGGTTTATCTATAGCTTATTACGATATAAAAAAAATTACTCCTAAAATCAAAGAAGAAAAATACGATGAATTACTACTGGATTCATTCTGTTATGGCATTATAGGGTGTATTTTTTATGGATCTGGTGTTATAATTTTAATTAAAGGAATATTGATATTCATTTATGTAGCCAAATATAACAAAGATAAGCATCACATAGTATATAATTTTGGTTTAAAACTTAAGAATTCATTAAATTCTTTTTCTAGTAGTGCTGGATTCATCATATTATTATTAGCATTAGCTAATTTATTTATTACAGGAATTTATGGGTATTCTATTATGGATGGAATAGAGCTCCTCATAGCCCAAATAGGTCCAATAAATGAAATATTAACGATTATCATTCTTATCTCAATTATTATTGGTATTTCATTAATTCCCATAATTATATTGCTCATTGATCGTAGAAAAAGAGAAGATATTTGGCAAAAAAGTGAATTCACCACATTAGATGCTATTAAGGTCATTATTTTAGGGATATTTGGTACAGCAATTTTTTCAATAGGAATATTCATTCTCCTTAAAGGTATTTTATTATTCTTATTGGTTGCAGGAAAACCCTTCAATTGGGAAAAGGAGCTTCCTGTTGTAATTGAAGTAAAAGGAGAACCAGAGCTAAAGAAAGAGCCTTTAACACACGTCACTGAAGAACCTCCTGAAGAAGATGATGATAATTCACAATTGCCTTTAATAAGAACAGGAAAAATCGAAAAACCTCAAGATGAAATTAGTATAACTGAAAGAAAACAAGAAGAAATTGTATCTGAAGAAAAAAACCCTGAAGATACTACTAAAGAATCCTCAAAAGTTACACCACCAATACAATCAACAATTACTTTATCAGATGATAAGAAAGAAGAAATAAAGCAAGATGGTGAGCAACTAAAGCTTCATGAATCGCTTTTACCTGTAAAGGATGATAATGATAAATTAATGGTAAAAAAATATTTCACAAAAATTTTCACGGTATTGTCAAAAGACATCAGGAAAATATTATTAGAGCTAGATATTCCTCAGGAAGAAAAAATGGCATTATTAAAGGAGTTGGCATACTTAGCGAAGGAGGAACAATATAAATATATTGAATCCATCAAGCAGCTGTATAAAGAGATACCATTAAAATTAATTAAAAGAATCAAGAATTTACCTAAAGTAAAACCAGAACATTATGATAAAATCATAGAACAATTGAATTTTATGAATGTCGATGAACAATTTGAATTTATAACCTTTTTGGAACAGAACATGTAATAAGAAGTGAACTTTCTAAAAATGTCGCTTGAAAAAAGAAGAGAGCCCGGAGGAAATAAAAAGGAAGTCGCCGATTTAGAGGAAAGTTCATTTAGACATTTAGATTTTACTCCATTAGTTATTAAAAAACCAAAAGAACCTCCAAAACCAACTAAACCATCAGAAATTATCGAAGATTTAACTGAAATAGAAAAGGATGTGTTGTTAATTGCGGAGAATATCCTAAAATTAAAACGATATGATTCTGATTTTGATATTGACATAGATTCTGAGTCAGAACTTCAGAAATATCCGATTCTTGAAAAGTTATATGCAAAATGCATTGCAAAGCTAGCTTATAAGAAAGGATATAGTAAGGAAGATATCTTTCTTGCCATTCGTAGTTTAGAAGAGAAAAGTTGGATTGTTACTAGTGAACGTAGAACAAAACTGGAAATATTGACAAACAAAAAACTCGTAGCAATATTAAATTTTATAAAGGATAACCCAGGAATACATGCAAGAGATGAAAAAATAGAAAGTGTATTGAATATTACACGCACACCATTTTTAAAGCATGTAATGACCTTAGAACGATTTAAGTTAATACGTTCGAAGAAATTAGGCAAATCTCTGCATTATTTTCTCGCAGAAGTCCCTGAAAATTTCGACAAATATCGAGTTATCTTCACGAATCCGTTAATACCTAAAATTGTAGAATCAATTTTTAAAGAGGAAACAATCACAATTTCTAAAATTGGAGAATTACTTGATATTTATGCAGGCACTATACAGTATCAAATCAAAAAACTAAAAGAATTAGATTTAGTTAAAACTGTGACAAATCAAAGAGATGATAAAATCTATTTGGTCAATATTGAGCTACTAAAGAAATACAATGAATTTTTCAAAGAGCCAGATTTTTCACAGCTTTTAAAGGGATTATGAAGCCAAATGTAATGATTCAGATTATATTTTAATTAAGCAATCAGAGATTTAATTTTAGGTAAGACTTCGATAACTATTTTAATAGCTTCATCGATCCCTTTTTCCATATTAGGATGAAGTTCATTTGTATTTAGAAGATCATATTTAGGGTGACCTGGAAGATCAGTTATCGCAAGAATTGACGCCGTTTTTATATTAAAAAGCGTGCCTAATAAAAATAAAACTGATGATTCCATATCAATTCCTTGTACATTAATGGATTGTAAGGATCTTACAAATTCGTTTGTTTCGCAGAATAAAGCATCTGTTGTCCAAAAATCTACTTCTTTTATCCTTGGATTAATGGATCTACCAGTCTCCATGAGAACTTCCTTTAAAACTTCATTAGGTTTTGAGGAATACACAATTTGATTGCCTGTATCCATATTTTGAATCATTTTCAATGGATTATTTATGGATTTTAATAGAGATTGCAATGAAACATTAGAACGAATATATTGGGGGCTCGTGCCATCATCACAATATGCTAATTTTGGAACTAAAACATCACCAACGGTGATTTCTTCTTCATTTCCTTGTATTCCCCCACATAAATCTACTCGTAAGACAACTTTAGTTTTGCAGCGTTTTAAACATTCCATTATCATTGCGATGTTTGGACAACCAACATGAGATAAAATAATGCTCACTCGAATTCCATTTAAAGTTCCGTTACAAACGAGTCCATGAACAACTTTATTCTGTAATTTTTTAACAAGTTTTTTCATAACTGGCTTAACAGCAGGTAGAATAACAATCTCATTTACATTTGAGGGAGATGTTTCCAATAACATCCTCACAACTTTGTCGTCTACAGAAAGAAATTTTAACCCAAAATTAAGTAATTGACTCTTGATATTATTTAGCATGAGTAAATCATCCAAATATTAATGCAAAGTTAATTATAATTTATAAGTATCTTCCTAATTACTTCGAGACTTATAATTTTAAATAATAATTTTTAAAACTCTGATAAAATACTTTTATCTATAATCATTTAATAGTTTGCTGATTCAATCTGGAGAAAGTACATGAATAATCAATATATAATAAATAACAAGATTACCAATGAGTTCGTAGAGAAGTACACTAAAACATTGTATCGAATAGTAGGACCAAATAAACACTCTGCTATTAAACCTTGTCATTGGTTAGAACAAAGATTAATGACAGGTAGAGATAACCGTAATTGTTATAAAGGTGTTTTTGGAATTCAAAGTCATAGATGTCTTCAAAATACCCCTTCAATGCCATTTTGCAATCACCAATGTGTTTTTTGTTGGAGAGATATAGAATTAGGAACACTTGGAAGTAAATTCATTGTAGATCCTGATGAACCAAAAGAACTTGTTGATGAGATGATTCGACACCATCAGGACATTATTAAAAATCACCTACCATTAAGGAAATATCTGGATAATTATGAAATAATGATCGATATCATGCATTTCATGTTACTTAATCCAGGTAAACACACGATTAATTCACTATCACGAGAACTTCATATCAGTTCAAATAAAATAGAAAGAGCTGTTAATTTATTAAAAAATCAGAAGTTCCTACATTCTCAACCTTCTTTATTAAATCATTATGTATTGGATGGAGATATTTCTTGTTGTATTGATTCTAGAGGTGAAGTTGAAAAGTTAATTAATCTTGAACTTACAGATCCTGATGATATCATGGCCGCTCATGGTGAAGCAATGAATCCTAACCATGCTGCTATTTCACTTGATGGCGAACCTTTATTATATCCAGAAATTAATGGTTTGGTTGGTGAGTTTAGGAATAGAAATATGACTAGTTTTATTGTAACTAATAGTTCGATGCCTAGAGTTATTGAGAATATGGATATCTTACCTTCACAGTTTTATTTCACTCTTGCAGCTCCTGATGAAAAAACGTATCAAAAGACATGTCGACCGATGATTAAAGATGGGTGGAATCGTATTTTAGACACAATGAACCTTATCGAATCTTTAGATTGCCGAACATTGATAAGACTTACTGCTGTTAAGGATTTGAATATAAGTGAAAATTTGATTAAAGAATATGTGAAAATAGTAGAAAAAGCAAACCCTAACTTTTTTGAAATTAAAGGTTTCACCTTACAAGCTAAAGCGTTACTAATCAAAGAACGTTTAAAAAGCGAGGGTCCAATTCAAGATTATTTTCCAGATTTTAATTATTTACATAAATTAGCTCTAAAATTTGAAGAATTTAGTAATTTTCCCATAATCTATGCTAACGAAACTAGCAGAGATATCTTATTTGCTGTAAATTGGGATAAAGATGAGAATCCGATAATAAAAGAACCATAAAAGAGAAATACATTTAAAATTCTCAAGTAATTTTTGAATAATTAAAAATAAAAAGCATTTCGAATTTACTTTTTTACTCATGCATATTGTCTGCTTGGATTTGGAGGGTGTACTTATTCCGGAAATATGGATTAATGTTGCTTTAAAGACAGGAATAGAGGAGCTCAAAATAACCACTAGAGATGAGCCAAATTATGATAAACTAATGACTAGAAGATTAAAAATCCTGCAAGAAAATGGAATAACTTTACCCATGATTCAAACTATAATAAATACAATGGAACCCTTAGAAGGAGCATCTGAATTTATAAAGTGGTTGAGCAATTATACACAAGTTGTTATCGTTACAGATAGTTTTAAAGAATTTGCAATGCCGCTGTTATTAAAATTAGGAAACCCATTTACATTCTGTCACAACCTTAGAGTAAATGATGAGGGGATAATTATCAATTACGTTTTAAGAATCAAAGATATGAAAAAGGTAACTTTACAAAAATTCAAAGAGATGAATTATAAATCCATAGCAATTGGAGATTCGTATAATGATATTGATATGTTGAGAACTGCAGATAATGGAATCCTATTTAGACCACCAGCAAATGTTGAAGAAGAATATCCCAATTTCCTTAGTTTAAGGAATTACGAGGATTTAAAACAAGCCGTTAGTAATATCATTGGTTTTTAAATTTACTAATTTTAATTCGTTAATTAGAACAAGCATGTAGATGCTTCAATATCATAGGTAATGTTTTACCATCTTTTTTAATTTTTCAAGGTTTTCTTTATTTAAAGAGGAAAATTCTATGAATGGTATTCGCATATCATTTTCTTTGAAGAATTCATCAAACTGTATGAGTTCTAATCCGTATTCTTTAGCAGAGTTCAAAAATAAGTTAATTATCTTGGTTTTATCGAAATTTGAAACTTTATCAATTTTGTTCATAATAATCAACAGAGGAATATCAAATTCTTTGAGGAATTTTATTAATTCAAAACTTAGCGGAATTGTCTGTTTATTCTCAATAAAATATTTATGAATCTCATCTTCAATTCTTAGGATATTAATCACGATGAAACACAAAAAATAATCCTCATGATGCTTCTCTATATGTACTACGGTCTGTTTCTTTATATGCTCTACCCTTCTATGACTTGATTGACTCATGTAACCAAATCCCGGTAAATCGATCACTTGAAATTTCATATTAGGTTGAGTTATTGGTCTAATTAATAAGGTACTCCCGGGGGATTTTCCGCTTTTACCTTTGAATTTGCGAGGGTTGGATAAAAGTAATCGTGTAATTGAACTTTTCCCAACATTAGAGTTCCCGATGATCAATAATGATGGTTTTTGCATCATGATAAAATTAAGTAAAAGAGATTCAAATATCCAAAAAATCATCTTTGAGAAAATCTTCAATCATTTGCTTCTTTTCTTCCTCTTTGATAACAGGGCGAGTGCTTATTGGCTCTCCAACTTGATCTAAGAGTTCTTTTAATCCCTCCACAGCTACATTGACTTTAAATTGGCTACTTCTCAAATAGCGAATAACTTGTTTATCATTAAGTGTTAATCTTAATATATACCCTAGACCAAAATAAAATTGGTGTTCTGGGATTGGATCGATGGGACTCTTACTTGTTACCTCTTTTAACATTTCATACAATAGTTGTTTACTTGAAATGTGGTCCTCAGATTGATATACCATGTAATGAAGGGCATGATACCATATCTTGTCACGTTTATTACTTACATGTTCTATGAATTTTTCTGGAGTTATGATTTCTTTTACTACTTCCTCTTTCCGTTCCAATAATTCTTGTTTTATTCGTTTTTCCAAATCGCTTGAAATTCCAGGAGTCGAGAGCATTGAAATATCTTGTTCTAATTGTGGAGTTGTGTCTTCCTGTCGAACGGATTTCATTGCTTCCTGCATTTCTTTAAGCTCATCAATTCCAATTTCATCGAGATCGGAAAAATCTGTTAATAACGATTCTTTACCAGTGATATATCTCTCTTTTTCAGAAGGTAACTTTTGATCTTCTTCAGTTGTGCCCTTTGAGATAGGTTCGATGGGAATGTCTTCATCCAATGCGTCTATTTCACGCATTTTATTGATTGCATCTTGCATAGCTTGTATTTCTTCAAAATCTAGATCATCCATATCAGAAAAATCAGTTTCAAGTGATTCCATCTCTTCAAGATATGTTTTCAAATCATCTTTTAGGTTATTTAGATCGGGTTCTTCTCTCTCTAGATCATGTTCCAAGTGATTTTTTTTGTCTTCAGCCATCTTTTTCCGTGTTTAAAACGAATATTTATTTTCTATTAAGATAATAATGACAATCTAATTCTTTAAATTTTGACATTCTTTCAATAAAATTAATTAGTGCTTTAATCAAATTGTCATGAATGAATTAAATGTAGATGAAATTAAAGGCATCATTTTTGACTTGGATGGAGTCATATTTGATATCATAGAAGCTATAAAAAAAGCTGTTGATGATGGCATAGAAAAATATAAGATGAAAGTAAGCCGGGACGAAGTGATGGAAGAAATTGCTCATCTTATAGAAGATATACAAAATTATCCAGTACCTGAGATAATTTTAAATTCCTATAACTTATTAGATATCAAGTTTCTAGAAGGCTTAAGCTTTTTCA
>Ga0307380_10006795_pt1 | contig 14971 bp, 4 predicted proteins | sample UN3MG_FD_202239 | JGI IMG/M metagenome (GOLD analysis project Ga0307380, IMG submission 202239) | Soil microbial communities from Risofladan, Vaasa, Finland - UN-3 | ecosystem: Environmental > Terrestrial > Soil > Coastal area > Acid sulfate soil | place: Finland: Risofladan, Vaasa | collected... | reverse complement strand
GCGCGGCGATCGACCGTCGCCAACCGCACATGGTCGAAGCAATGTTGCGCGCTGGTGCCGAACACGCACACATCAACGTGGAGCGCATTCGCTCGACCGACGTGCGTGGCGTCATTGAACAGTGGCGCGCCGACGAGCGCGCTTTTCGCCAACTGTTGCAGCGTTCGCACACGTACCAACAACCCGTATTCGAGCGACAACAGGCTTACACCGATGCCGAAGGGAGCGTCCGCGACGACGGCGTCTTTTTTTGGACACCGGACGAACTACAACGCGACATGGTCATGGACGATTTGGCCGAAGCTCGGCTCGACGCGTTGTGCGTCGACGACACGATGGTCGCCGACGAAAACCGTCCGGTGTGGATGAACGCGTCGTACAGTGTTCGTCCGGCGTACACGTGGCCGCGTCCAGACACGTGGCATGGGTCTGAAAGCAGGTATCGTGACGGGCTGTATATTTTGTCGATCGACGTCGACCGCAAAGACGACGACGATTATCTGCGCATTGACGACGAATTTTTGAACAACAAAAATTATCACGCCTTTCTGGCGTTGCGCGGCATTCAAGGGTACAAGCCGTCGACGACGCCGGGCACGGCCGTTTTCAACGCCAATCGATGGCTGCGCGCCCACGACATCACGACGTGGACGGCCGGCGAAGTCGTCGACGAATTCGTCGACGAGCAATCACCATCGACGACCGTCGACGACGTACTGGAGTTATTGCCTGCGTGCGAACCAGCACCGTGGGTGCGGCGCCGCATTCTCGCCAAACTCGGCGCTCCGCAGTACCGTCAGCAAACGATCGATCGGTGGATAATCAAAAAACAGAGAACAAATGCGCAATTTTCTGACGTGGTGCGCTATCTCATCGAGCAGGCGGGTGCCAGCGTGCATGCCTTCGACGACGATGCGCTGCAAGGGGCGGCCCGATACGGCAAACTGGACGTCGTGCGCTATCTCATCGAGGAGGCGGATGCCGACGTGCATGCCCATGTCGACGGTGCGCTGCGAACGGCGGCCCTAACCGGCCGACTGGACGTCGTGCGCTATCTCATCGAGGAAGCGGACGCCGACGTACATGCCCTCAACGACACTGCACTGCGAAATGCTGCCCAAAACGGCAAACTGGACGTCGTGCGCTATCTTGTCGAGGAAGCGAGAGCCTACGTGCACGCCCGTGACGACGGTGCGCTGATACTGGCGGCCCAAAACGGCAAACTGGACGTGGTGCGCTATCTCATCGAGGAAGCGGGCGCCGACGTGCATGCCGACGCCGACGATGCGCTGCGATGGGCGGCCTCGAGGGGCATATTGGACATGGTGCGCTATCTCATTGAGGAAGCGGACGCTGCCGTGCATGCCCGTAACGACGCAGCGCTGTATTCGGCGGCCTGGAACGGCAAACTGGACGTGGTGCGCTATCTCATTGAGGAAGCGAGAGCCAATGTGCATGCCCGTGGCGACTATGCGCTGCGATCGGCGGTGAACGGGGGCAAATGGGACGTGGCGCGCTATCTTGTCGAGGAGGCGGGCGCTGACGCTGGTCGATTGACCGACGAGCAACGACGCTGGGCAGGACTGCCGAATCCGAACGACAAACGCCAACGTACACTACTAAGACGTGCATATGTGTAGAAATAAACACCATTTGACACACAAAAAAAAAATAATTGTAAAAAGCAAACGACGAATGACGAAAACATAATCGTTTTTACTGAGGAACGCAGTGATAGATACGCGCTTCCACACTCGCCAAGACAGCAGCAGCACGTGTATTCAAGTCGTCGAGAGATCGTTCGGCGGCGCCAATTGACGCATCAATTGATGCAATTGAACGGCTGGCCGCGACTACGTGCGGCGTTCCCGGATGACGAAAATCACGCGACGCCAGCATCGGATCAATGTGGTGAATGATCGTGCGCGGGCGTTTGTGACCAATGTCGGCATGCACGGGAGCCGCCGGATCGGCGTCTTGTACGATTGCACGCGGACGTTTGTGACCGATCTTCACGCGATCGGTGCTCGTCCCCACTGACGCCTCATTGGCGGCGGCGTCTTGAACGATCGGGCGCGGACGTTTGTGACCAAGGTGTGGGTGCGCGTGATCGGCATTCGCCAACGCCTCATCGGCGGCGGCGGCGGCAGCGTCTTGAACGATCGGGCGCGGGCGTTTGTGACCGATGTACGGGTGTTGCGCGTGAACGGGCTGCGGCGCATCGACTTCTTGAATGGCAGCGACTGCCATGTGCGTCAAAAGATCGTCTTCACGACGGTCGTCGGCGAGGCGCGGGCGTTTGCACATCGACGACGACGAAATAATTTCAACATCATCCGAATCCGAGTCGGCCGCCGCCGCCGCCGACGACGGGTCCACGGACAATTGTAACAAGACCGTGTCGTCGTCGTCGAGCGTCAATTCGACAGTGCCTGAACGAACGACGGGCAACAATACGAGTGGCAACGCGTCTGCATTGTCGAACGGAATGCCGCCGTGACGACGACACGCCATTTGCTCGAGAGCATTGCGCACGGGTAGCGTGTCGGCGCCCGCGTGACGGGCCGTCATCAACAAGTCCTTGTCAGCGGACACGAGCACCACATCGAACGATTCGATGAACGTACGGCCGCCAACAACAATCGAAAAACGAACATCGACACCCACGCGTTCGTGGTGCGGACGACGAAACGCGGCGGCAATGGCGTCGCGCAAACGAGCGTTCAAGAGCGATTCGACGGCAGTCAGCTCGGACGACGTCGAATTGTGGGCGGCGGCAGCGCGTGTGCGACGACGAGGGACAGTGAGGGCACGACGATGTGGTTGAACGGGAGGCGGCGGCGGCGGCGGGGCACGATGACGGCGGTCGGCGCGTTTCTTGACAACGGCCAATTCGTTGGCCAACGACGCTTTGGCGTCTTCGATGACGGGCAATTCGAACGGGGGTGGCGATAGAGCGCGCGGAACATGTTGATGCAAGTGCGACGGGTCCATGCTCGGGGGAGCGACGTCGTCTTCGTCATCCTCGTCCGATTCGGGTAAATCGTGAGCGTGTGCGCGCACAACGTCGGTGCGTGGCGGTAAATCGAACACATTGAACAGTTTGAAGTCCTTTGTAATCATGGTCGAAACGTCGGACGACGGTAGATGCGCAACGTCATCGGCAAAAAAAACCGCAGCATGCTCGAACAGCGACGCCCGTTCGCCCGAACGGCCGAGCATGGGCACACCGACGACATCGTCGTCATCGCCAAACAATGATTTGCGCGCTGGTGCGTCAACTACGACGGCAGATTTTGATTGTGTTTCGAGATTGCGTACACGTTCGAGTAACGCATGGCGTTCTTCTTGAATGTAGTGGATAACGTTGGCGAAGGATGGCGACGTCGGCGCCGATGCTTGGTGCACGTGACTTTGACTTTGATGAAGCATGCTGAAACGAGTTAAACGAAAAAACACACAAATATGGGAGTGTATGAGTGAATAGGTAACGTACGTAACGAATTAGGCACGCAAAGAGAAACTTGTAGGTGTTAAATTATGAGGTAGTAGTGATGAGGCTACTTTTGGTTGTTCGGGCGAAAGGGCGAGTCGGGGACAAAATAAAAAGTGGACAGCAGCACGTGCTCGACGACTACGAACGTTGTCGAAAAACCATTTTATGGTGACGATGACGACAACGGACACCGACGACGAATACGCGGGCGTGTTTACGATGGATGACGAACACGAGTGGCGAACGGCTGTACGTACCGACGAAACGGGAGCGTGGACTGCGGTGGCGTCGGTAGCGGCACCACCACCGTCACCGCGTGCACAATCGACGAACGGTGACGCGTATAGGTCGCGCGCGCAGTCGAAATCGCGATATTTTATGGCCCGACGAATAATTAACGAGCACACGGGTTCGATTACGATTGAGTTCCCCGACGGTATCGAGTGGGCGAGTATCAGTGCCCCGTCGTAAACTATTATTCATAACTTGGCGCAAAGTCAACAAATGCACGTGCAACAGACTTAACACGCGGCACCGAGCGTGGTGGGATGGCGGCGGCGGTCAATGTGTTTTCGGGGAGACAATCAAATGTAGGCGATGTAGGCGAATAGGCGGGCGACGAATCGTGCATAGTGGGTGAATAAGCGGGTGATGTAGGAGAATACGCAGGCATAGCGGGTGATGTGGGCGAATAGGCGGGCGACGAATCGTGCATAGTGGGTGAATAAGCGGGTGATGTGGGCGAATACGCAGGCATAGCGGGTGATGTGGGCGAATAGGCGGGCGACGAATCGTGCATAGTGGGTGAATATGCGGGTGACGTAGGAGAATATGCAGGCATAGCGTCCGCAAACACCGACGACGACACAGAAGCGACGACATCAGGGTTGGCATCGTGTCTAACAACAATGGGAGAAAACGCAGGGACAGACGATGGTGATGACGCAGACCATTCAACACCGAAACGGGCCGGAACATACGTGCCACGAACCACTGACGAATGAGGATCGTCAATGAGACCACGAAACGACGGGTGTTCTTGTGACGGGGACTCGGCGGCTGTCACGAATGGCGGTGGCAAAGGATCGTGGAAGTCGACAGCATGCATCGGCGTGCGTGGAGGCACGGTCAAAAACACGTCACCCTTGAGCGCACGAGCGTTAGGCAAGGCGCGTGACGAAAAACGCAAGGCGTCCGATTGCAGCGTTTGTAACCGGCGGGCACGATTGCGCGTGGCAACCAAATGCTGGAGTTCGGTCAAGTCAGGCACATCAATGGCCGTGGCGAGCGCCGCAACGTCAAGACGACAATCGAATGCGCCGGTGCCCACGGAAGACATGGTTTGTCCGAGTGCAATGGATGCACTGGGCGATTGAACGGGCGTCGATTTGCAGTTGACGGCGGCCTGAACGAGAACCTGCGCCTGCGTTTCGAACGTTGAGTGAATAAACACGTCGTCATTGAGCAGCGGCATACCGTGGCGATTGAAGGCGGCCCATTGTCCTGTGCGCATCATGACGTCGCCCGCCAACGCAAAGTGTGATCGGTCCAAATAGCCGCCATTGCGTGTAATGACGTCCTCGAATTCAATGACAATTGCACGCACGGCCGCTTCGGCACCGAGTGCGTGGAGAATGCCGGCGACATTGTTGGTGGTGGTGCACTGGGTGTCGACGCCACACGTCGTCAGAGTTTGGACAAAATCCCGCGACGTCGTGGTCAACACGAACGTTTCTTGGTCTTCAAGCGATCGATCGGATGCGCGAATGGCACGCCCATACACCGTGGTAACGCGAACGGGCGCCATCGACGCCGACGCGGACGGCGTCACGACGATTCGGCCAAGCTCGGTCGCAAACTCGGTCAACAATAGCGATTCGTCGATGATAGGTGGCGGGGACGGGGCTACACTCGAAGAGGACGGCGCAGCGGCGTCAGAAACAGTCGTATTGTCGGCATTCGACGCGTTTTGACGGCGGCGTGATTTTTCGGCGTTGGCGAGGCGATAAGCGCGTTCACGACACAAGCGCACACGCACGCGCAACAATAGCGATTCGTCGTCAGGTGCCGCTTCATACCACACAATGAAACGGCGTTGCGCAAACCGTTTGAAATCGCGGTTCGTGAGAGCACTAGCAATGATGGTTTCGGGAGGAATGCATGCACCCGTAGCGAACGCGGCGTCCACGACGATGGTGAGAACGTGGGTGCCGATGCACGACGAATCAACGTCGTCGGCAAACGGACATGCGGCGCGTTTTGATGCAATGCACGGGCTATCGAACGGATCGGCAACCGTGTCCATGTCCATGTCCGAGTCGTCGTCGTCGTCGGTGGCTGCGACGATTTGTTTTTTTTTTTTGACGGAAGATGTGCGTCGTGAAGATTGTTTGTCTGTAGCAACAACAGGCAGCGGGCGTTTGGATCCAGCGGCTGGCGCAAATACGTGCACCGGTGGCCACCGGCGAATGCGCGAACGCGCGTCGGCGTCGGAAGTGCGGCGAACCGCGAGTTCGAGAGACAGCCATTCAAAGTGCGCGTCAACGTGTGAACGCAACCACGGATCGGCGTCGATGTTCAAAACGTGCCAGCGATTGGCGCGGCGGTCAAACACAATCGGCTGACGAGCCACGAGGGCACGTGACTGGACTATGGACTGGCGACGGATAATGGTTTCGAAGGCAACGGCCGACAAGCGAATGCGTAATGGTGTACTCGTTGTGACAAGTGCGCGGGCAGCGGCGACACGCGATTGTTCGTCAACCCGCGTGGCGGGCGCTTCGATGGAGCGAGCATACGACGGATGCACGTACACACACACGAGAGGCCCTTTCATCATGGCGGCGGCCACCGAGGACAAGATTTCCAGGAGACGGGGAACGCCGCTAATGGAGCCCTTTTCCGAGCCGGCAGAATGAAATGTGTTCAGTGTAAGTTGTTGGGTGTTTTCGCCGACACTTTGGGCAGCCATCATACCGACGCCGGTGCCAGCGTCGAGCAATGCGCGCGTGTAGCCCTCGTGCAATCGCCGCAACAATTCGTCAATGGCGGCGACGGAAAAGCCAACGGTCAGTAGTAACCGTTTCGATGCCAATTGGACGCGTAATTCGGCTTCATGGGGTTCGCCAAACAAACAGTGTTCGGCGCGCAAGCGATCAATGAACGCGTTCAAACGACGTACAACAATGACAACGTCCTGTGAGCGCGCGAGTGACGGAGGTGCCGGGCGATGAATACACGTGACGGCACCCCTCGCGAGCGCCCGCGTCACGATATAGCGACGAGAAGCGACCGAAACACCGTTCGTGTGACGCATTATGGTGCATATGGGCGCGAATGCGGGCACGGCCGCCACGGCATCGATGATTTCGTCAATGGAAACGGGCGTGTACGTTTGGACTTTGGTCATGGACGCGTCACGGGCATACATCATTTGAGTGGCGTCAAGTGCACGGTCGAGTTGCGTGCGTTCGTCGTCAATGGCAGTTAGTAAATCGCGGCGCCGAATGCGTGTACTCGACCACACACACGCGTGGTAAACGTCGGCGCGCGGACGACCGACGGCATCAAATGTGTCACGACGACGATCGTCGGTGCGTGAGGGATATTCGCTACGTGTGTGTATGATCATCTTTTCGCACGTGCGAATGGAGCCGTCATACGCGACAACAACATCTTCGAGCGCTTTGGCGAGACGGCGAGACCCGTAGCCCGTTTCTCTGGTTTTGACGGCCGTGTCGATGAGGCCTTCGCGCCCACCCATCATGTGAAAAAAGAACTCGTCGGGATCAATGCCGTCAATGAACGAATTGGCGACGAATCCGCCCGAACGAGCACCCGGATACGCGCGCCAATAATCGTGCGACAATTTCGCGACCGTCTGATGACAGCCGCGTTCGTAGTGCGACAATGCGCGGCGCCGGCCCGCGAACGTGAGTCCTCGCGTGGAAATACAGCGACGGGATACGCCGTTACCGCCACTACTCGAATCGACGATGGGGCGTACGTCATCGTCGGGCAACGGCAGCGCGTAGTCTGTGTCGACGACACGCCACGAGCCACGCATTTGTTGGCCTAAACATGCGGCAATTTGCATCTGATTCAGTTGCGTGCCCTTGGCGCCCGAATCCGCCATTTCGTTGAGCGCGTTGCGACGATTTGTGCGTCGCAAATCGGCAATGGCCATTTCCGACGCGCGTTCCGCCGTCTTTTGCAATTTTTGCACGAGCAAGTGTTCGAGTCGCGCCACGAGCGCCACTTGCTGTGCGGGCGACGCCGATATGTCGTCGTCGTCGTCGTCGTGGTCACGCGTAAAGTCGGCGATGAGTTTTTGCGCGTGGTCGTGAGCTTTGCGGCGTTCCATGTCGACAAGCGCAGCCCCGCCGGTCGCGACAAACGTGCGTTCGAACGAACGACTGCGTGTAGATGCTGCCCGTATCATGGATTGTGCGATACGACGTCGATCTGCACGGGATCGACGGGGCTGCACTGCGATGGTATCTAGAGATGGAGACGCTGCTGTGGTGGTGGCACGTGACGATTGTACGTGACCACTCAACATCATGTCGGCAATGCCAATCGAGAACGAGTGCATGCTCGTAAACGCTTCGGTCATTGCTTTGAGCGTATCGACGAACGTGGCTAACGCGCGATGATTTTCGCCATACAGCGTCGACGAACGTTCGGTGTCAAACACACTCGTAGCAATAGTGTGCCACAAACTGCCATTGGCGCGCCCTACGCTGCTTTTGTTCAATGTACCCGCCAACACGTGTCCGTTCCGAATGTACAAAAGTTCGTCGTCGACGGCGAACGGCGCCAAGTGCAAGTGTCCAACGCAACGAACGGACGAGTCGGCGGGCGAATGTGTTTGCTGCGTCGGCGGCACGTGACTGGGAATACGTGCGTTCTCGGTCAACACACGTCCGTTGATCACGCTAACGTCGGCGGACTCGCGCACGTTCAAACGCGTGCGCACTGACGACGGCATCGTGTCGATGACATGACCGTACACAATAGACAACGGAACGTCGTAGACCGGGAAAGAAGTGCCGGTAAGCGTAATTGAACACGTAATTGTGCCGTCAGCGACGGCCGCCGTCTCTGAACACGCCACAACAGTGCCTGACACGAGCGCCAAAGACCGATCGATGCACGAGTCCACGCTCGAAGGAACAATAATCGTATCGACGACGTGTTGGGCCACATGGCGAATATTCGCCACGACAATGTAGTGGCGCTTTTTGGCGGCGGCGGCGGCCAATGGAGGCGCAACAAATTGACGCAACGAGACCCAGTCGCCGTCGACGCGGTTGATGTAAGTAGGCAACGTCGTCGAAATGAGCTGTTTGCCCGTCCACCGCGGACCCGCATCGACGCCTGTGCGCGAATCGACAGCACGAACGATGGCGGGCACTGGAATAGAGGCAGCGTTCGTGGTAACGAACGAAGCAGACAACAATAGATGCATGGCGTCTGCGCGCGAGAGCAACGTGTCGCGCAGTGACAAAATCCGCGCCATGGTCAGTTGATTTTGCACGTAGCCCATGGACGGTGAATTCGACGACGGCAACAGAATTTGACCCGTCGAGTGCAGTAAATCACGGGCTTCGACTTGTGCATCGTAAGATTGAGGCACGTGCACGTTGGCTTCGTCGCCGTCAAAGTCCATATTGAACGGCGTCGTCACTTCGATGGGCACACGAATTGACGAGTACGGCATGGGGCGCACTCGAAACGACATGATGGACGCGCGGTGCAGTGACGGCTGGCGATTCACTACGACAATGTCGCCGGCGCGCAAAACGCGATGTAAGACCGAACCCACGGCAGGCAACCCGTCTTCGTCGACTATGTGAGGATGGTTGCGCAAATCCGTGCGCGATACGCCGTCCGGTTTGATGAGCGCAACGAGATCGTCGGCATGATCGCGTAATAAGCGTTCAATTGAACCTGAGTGGAGAGCGAGCGCCGTCACGGGCACGGGCACGGTCAGTGTTTGGCACATGGAGCGTGGAAGGCCAATTTCATCGATGGACAAGTGCGGGTCAGGCGTCACGACGGCTCGCGCCGAATAATCGACGCGTTTGCCCATTAAGTTCCAACGCATGCGCCCGTGTTTGCGATTCAAGCGATTCATGAGTCCCTTGAAATTCGACGACACGCGCAAACGCGACCCGAGCGACTGGGGAATGTGACGCGAGTACGCGTTGTCGAACCACACGTTGACGTTGAACTGTAACGCTTCGTAGGCTGGCATGAGCGCAAGTTGCATGGGCACGTCATCGTCAAAGCGTTTCAGAGCCACGGACAGACCCTGAATATTGGCGACGACTTGGGATACATTGTCGCTGGCCATCAAAATGCGACGCATTTGACGCACGTCGTCGTGTACGTCGTCCGAGTCGTCAGATAACGGCGGAACGCTGAAGGGTCTGGCGCACGGAGGCGGAACGGTGAGCGACAACGCAATCGATGCGCGCACAGCGCGTTGGGCCGTTCCAATGTTGCCGTTGAACAGCCCGGCGTCAACGAGATAGCGTAAGCCAGGACCATTGGCCATGACTTTCAGTGCGACGGCCGCGCGCAGCGGTAATAGCCGAAACACACGACGACCGTTCGATATGCGAAGCAGCATGTCGCGACATGCGATGCCGGCGCCGTCGGTGGGTGGCGCCACGTACGTACATTGAATGTAGAACGGGCTGTTGAGTGACGATCGGGGATGACCACCGTCGTCGTCGTCGCCGCCGCCGCCGGACGCGTTATCGTTCGACGATGACGATGACGACGGTGCGACCAATTGAACGCGTGGCACAATGCGACCGCATCCGCCGAGGTCTGCGTCGCGACAACGAATGGGTTCGTGTTGAGGCGCGAGCGTGCACGACGCAAGACGACGCAATACAGTGAACGGGTCCAACGCCAGCAACCGAGGCGTGACAATAGAATCAACGACAGTCGAAGAAGCAAGCAATTGACCACAATACACGCACATACAACGTAACAGTGTGCAGCACGCGTCAATAGTAGATGGCGTGTACACGGGCGCGCCAAGTTCCATGTAGCCGGGATGACCGACACACTCGTATTCGGACAAATTGTGTGTGGGTTCGTAGGGGTTCGAACGAACGAGCGCCGAATACGAATGCGATACGTCGATTCCACCGCACGTAGTGCACGGATACGCTCGCGACAGTGCACCCATGTCCTGTGACAAAAACCCATTGGGAACGGGCGCGTTGGTATTGAAATTCCACAATTGTGACGAACTGACGCGTACGACACCGTTCTCGTGAATGTCATTGTCGTCCATGAGCGAGAAGTCAACGCGTTCGATCGAACGCACCGGTGCTTCCATTAGAACACAATCTATGCGCGTACTAAGAACGGTTGGGTGTATGTGTGACGAATAGGCGACGCGACAAACACGCCGCCGTAAACTAGGGACAGTGTGTGTGTGTGTGTGTGTGTGTGTGTGTGTGTGTGTGTGTATTTTTGGTGAGCGAATGAGTGCTTTACGACAGGTCGGACGTAACACCTTCGGGGAAATTCTTCACTCGCGGTGATTTGATGTTCAAATGCGAGGGCGGAGGAAACATTTCGGGATTCGCTTGAAATAATGCCAAGCGAAAATCGCGAAGCATGAGCGTGCGGCGACGCGCGTGAACGGCATTGTGTTGGGCGTTTTGAAATACGTGTTCAAGAAACGCTTCGGCAATTGTATGTACGGCTTCAATCGCTTCGGCTTTCCACGCCATGTGTTTCGGCGGCAAAATGACTGCGCCGTCTGCACGACCGCCAACGGGCGCGTTGTCAAATTCCTCGATGACAATGTCGGGTTCTTGAAGAATGTCTTTTGTCCAGCGTTGAAGCAATTCGCGTGACATGTGACGCACACGACGGCCCATCGGGTTCTTGGGAAAGAGCAATTTCGGAGCATTCTTATTGTTTTGAGCTTTGGCGATGGCGCGTTCGGCCAACACATTTTGAGAAAACTTGCGTTTCTTTTTGTCGGGCGCAGCGTCATTGGAGGAGGGCGATGGCGCCTTGGGTGAAGAAACGGCGCTCGATGGACGTTTGATAAGTCCCTTGGGACCGGACAACAGGGAGCCACGATTGGTCGCCGTACGAGTCATTTGCGCTTGAATAGTGCGTTTGGGCATTTCGGTTGGTGGTGACGGCGGCGACAAACCGAAACGGTCGAGTAACCAAGACGTGGTTGTGGTAGGAGAGGCGGCAAGAACGTGTCGACGACGTGCTCAATAACGAGACGACGACAACGCGCAAAAACCAAAGAAAACGGGCACGTGAAAAGACACAAGCGCTCGCTCGCGTGGCAGAGAACAAAAGTGTTGTTGGTGGCAATCGATATAGACACAAGTGAACGTCGACCAAAAGTTTTATTTCGACAACGAGTGAACGTCGACAATATTGCTGTGTACGGAACACTCGTATGCCTCGACCAACAAAAACGTCTTCAAGTGACGAGCCCCGATACGTGTTTCCCGAATTCGAGACGATACGTGAAATTTGCAATATGACGACTGTGGACGACCGTGTTCAAGAAGAACAAAAACGCATCGAAGAGGGCAGCATGCGCCTGGTAAAGATATTTGGCGTCATGAAAGCGACGTTTCCTGCGCCCGATGTACCGTCGGTGACCACGCAAAAGATGATCGACTATACGACCGTCGAAAAGGTTCCGGGCGCAACGGAAACGCCGTCTATTCTGACGCAAGGCGAGTATCCGTGGGTGAGATCGACGTTTACGCACGGCGTTCCCGATCGCCCGTACACGGGCATTGGCGTCTGCGATTATTCAAAGTACACAGATGCGCAACAACAGGTCGAGGGGTGGACGTCATGGGAACAACAGCAACGCACTAAATTCGACGTCGAATCGTCGATTCCCGTGACTGTGGGTCACTGGACCGTCACGGATTTCGAGCAAATTGGCCGTCGACTGGACGCGAGTCAAAAGGGCTTGGAACATTACATTGTGTTGTGGCCGCCGAAAGCTACCGAAGGCAAAACGCGCAAAGAGCGCGATCAATTGCGTGGCAGTCAATACACGGGCTTGCTTGTTAAACCGACCGAGCCGCCGTCGGTCGTGTTCGTACGCATGAGCGACAAGGGCACGTTTTCAACCATTAGTCAGCCGTTGTTGCGTCAAATGTTCATGCACGTGATGGCCGATACGGACGATGGTGCGCGTTTTCGTCACGAGATCGTTCGTACGCACAACTCCATGTGCATCGATGTGAGCGCTCCATACGAAAAGGACGGCATCACCATGATATTTCGTCTTCCGTTCGTGCCCGACTTTATGGTATCGTCTGTGTTGAAAAAGTTTGAGAATGACACGCGCAAACACGGGCTCGACATGTTGGGAATGCCGATCGAAGGAAAAAAACCGACGAACGCGCGCCGGCGCCGACGGGCGGCTTCGTCGTCGTCGAGTTCCGCCGCTGCTACCAATACCAACGAAATTGACAGTGATCATCAAGAACAAGAACAACAAGACGACGACATGGGAAAATTGAACGACGTGACAAATGCCATGGCTACGACGCCAACTGTAGTAGCGGCGCAAACAGCCGACGAATATGCGCAAGCGACTGGCAAACAATTGAATCATATTGTGGCTGGTGCCGAAAAGGTACCTGAATCAAAATCGTCGTCGTCGTCGTCGTCGTCGTCGTCGTCTGCGACGGTGGCCAAGGGCGCCAATGACGCCGAAAACACGTCAAAAGCCGCGGCGGCATCAGCGGTCGACGCGAACAAAGACGAAGTGGAAGTCAAAAAGACGCCGGCACGGAAACGCGCGGCGCCCACTGCTGCCAAAGGCGACAAAGCGCCAGCACGCAAACGCGATCGCAGCAAGAAGAAAGCGGAACCTGCTGTCGCCGAAGAGATGGACGTGGACACGACGAGCAACGACGGGTTGACGCGCGAAGCAGTGTTGGCCGCGGCGCGACGCTACATGAACGACGATGGTAGCAGCAAGGAAACACGATTCACGGCCAAAATGTTCGAGGAAAAAATGAAGCAGTTTGAGCCCGTGAAAACGCTGTGTCGGGCCATCAAAGACGCGCCCGACGACGACAAACGGTCGAAAATCGAAACGGTGTTGTTGTGGGGATTTTTAACCGTGACTGAGAAATTCTTTCCCGAATTGACCGAAGGCGACAATTGTGACGTTGTCGACGACGACGTCAAAGTGCTATTCAACGAACCAACGTCGCGTCGTTCGCTCGAGTTCTTGTTGCATGCGTACGCGACCAACAACACCAACATTTCATATTTCACCAAGGAAAAATACGAGGCGTGGGAGCGCGAACAAGGCAATCATTTCTTGGCAACGCTCGATTGCGCGCGCAAAGAACGCTTTGACGATAATGAGCGCGAACGCCAGGCAATCAAGGAACGTTTGGCGTTCACTGGCTTTTTCCACTTGTTCACGACATTTTTCGCCGACATGTTGGTCGACAAGGCGGCCGAAGCCAAAAAGAAGGAAGATGAAGATTTAGAACTTTTCGACATTTTTTAAACGGAAACGCGCATTTATTAACGCACCCGTCACACACTTACACGACATCCAACCGATTGATTCGCCCGTGCTCACGCGCGCGCGCCCACACATGTGTGCCGCCTCATCGACAGTCGACGTGGATGACTTGTTTCGTCAAGCGTTCGAGGCGAGTCAATCGTTCGGCGGCGGCGGCTGCGCAAACCGGGAAGACCGTGACTTTTACGAAATGCTCGACACCATGTTACCCGAACTCGTCGAACGTGATTTGGCGACGGCATGGCGACGTTGGTACATTACGACGAATCAAGTGCAAACAAGCAGTGGAGGAAACACAACGACCGATGACGAGTGTACGTTGGCGACGTGCACAAGCAGTGTTAAGAAAATGAACATTGACGTATACGCCGTTGACGAGGACGTATTGGGCGACGTACGCACGCACGAGGCCATTGTGAAGCACGCGAGTGTGCGGACAACGGACGGACGGCGACTGCACCTATGCAGTGATTTTTGTCAAGAACAAATGAGCAATTTGGCCCTGCATGACGAGTGCATTAACCGGAAATTGGAACGAAACAACGTATCGATTGTTCGCGAACGCGGAAACGTCTATTGGTGTGATCGGCATCGGCGGGCACACGTGTGTGTGGGACAGTGTCGTTATCGATACACGGACGAACATGGTTTCGAAAAGTGTGTGTTGAGTGGCCGCGAATTGGCGGCGCCCATACGCCATGTATTCGGCGATGGAACGCGTGAAGCGATGACGGGAGACGGTGACGTGGGTGGTGACGGTGCGGATATGGCGGCTTTAGACGACGTATTGGATGCTGTCGTCGACGAACGTGACGGGCGCGAACGCGAAGTGCACAATAGAGCCCAAGCAACGATGGCCATGGCCAAACGCGGCCGACGGTCGTCGACGAGTGCACCCACACGTG
>Ga0307380_10006794_pt1 | contig 14971 bp, 16 predicted proteins | sample UN3MG_FD_202239 | JGI IMG/M metagenome (GOLD analysis project Ga0307380, IMG submission 202239) | Soil microbial communities from Risofladan, Vaasa, Finland - UN-3 | ecosystem: Environmental > Terrestrial > Soil > Coastal area > Acid sulfate soil | place: Finland: Risofladan, Vaasa | collected... | reverse complement strand
AGTAATCAAATTAATTTTACCTCATCAACTAAAAATGATTAAATAAAAGATGGATTAAATATTAAATGAATGAATAATATAATAAAATAATTGCAGAGAAAATTAGAGTGTTAAATGATAGTTTTTTTCCAAAAACCTTTTTTTATTAAATTATAACATAATTGATATAATTTTATAACAATAACACAATAACACGCTCAAACTAAAAAACCAGAAAAATAATGAACTCTTTAGCATTTTGTGTAAAGACTTTTTTATTTTTAATATTTTTAATTAAAAGAAGGATTTTATAAGTTTATAACGTATTTTAAATATATTAGGCATCAATATAGATCTCTTTAAATTGACCCGGAAGGAGGTGAAAAATGAACTTTAAGTTAATCTTAGCCCTAATACTCGCTGGTTTTGCGGTCCTCTTCATAGTTCAAAATGTCATTGTTGTTGAAATCCGCTTCTTATTCTGGACTCTGTCTATGTCACGATCCTTACTTATGTTCTTCTTACTTGCGATAGGAGTTATCATTGGATGGCTATTGCATAGTTATTCCTTGCATCAAAAGAAAAAAGTGGACTAACTCCATAAATAATATCTAAGGGATGTTTATGACCATAGCATTCAGGTAATCGATACAATAGAAACATTCCGAGATATGATTTCTGGGATGCTTGATATTTATCTTTCAAGTATTAGCAATAAAATGAATGAAGTGATGAAAGTATTAACGATAATAGCTACTATATTTATTCCTTTAACTTTTATTGCTGGCATTTATGGAATGAACTTCGTATATATTCCAGAACTTGAGTTGCATTGGGGATATTTTGCTGTTTTATTTATAATGGCAGTCGTAAGTATTATAATGCTAATTTATTTCAGGAAGAAAAAATGGTTGTAGAAGAAATTAAATTCGATAGGTAAAGGGGAAATCAATTATTTTAACCCCTATAAGAAGCTGAAAAAAGTGACAGAATTATTAGACTAAAATACATTAGGATTGTTTGAGCGGATTAGTAATTTTAAATTGGATTAGGAATTATTTTTTATTTTCGTTGGAAAGAAATACGGTTTGAGTAGGATATGCAAATTCAATTTTTTGTTTTTCGAAAGCTTCTTTGAGTTGAAAATTAATTTCTTGCTGAATATCCATATATTTTTTATAGTCACTATGATTGATATGATACACAACTTCAAAGTTTAAACTAAAATCAGCATAAGAAGCAAAGTGAGCTCGATCAAAGGTTGTTTCTGGAATTTGAGTAATAATTTCTTCAACTAATTGAGGTATTTTCTTTAATTGTGCCAAGGTAGTTTGATAGATAACTCCAAATTGGAATACAGCTCGTCGTCGCTCCATCCGTTTATAATTTCTTATTCTGGAATTAGTTAGGTCCGTATTGGAAAAAATTAGTTGTTCGCCTCCTAGGCTAATTAGACGGGTTGTTTTAAGGCCTACATGGTCTACAGTACCTTTAAATTCACCAATGACAATAAAATCACCGATCACAAAAGGGCGGTCAAAGAAAATGATAAAACAACTGAATAAATCTCCCAAAACAGTCTGGGCAGCAAGAGCAATAGCAATACCACCAATGCCTAAGCCGGCAACTAGTGCTGAGATTTTAATCCCTAAATTATCCAAGAGAATAATAAGGACAATGCTCCAGACGATAACTCTTATAACAGTAATAATGCCTTTTAATGCTTGTTTTCTAGCTTGGTCTTTTTCCTTTTTTACCCAGTAAGTTTCAAGCCCATAGATCGTGATAGATAGTAAAAACCGAATTCCGAAAAAAGTTAGGAGAATAATGACGAAAATATTAAAAAATCTCTCAATTTGCGAATACATAGTTAGTCTTTTAATACTGATATAAAAAGCACCAAAATAAATTAAATTTAGAAAAGGTTTTATTTTTTCTTCGAAAGCTTTCACAAATTTATCATCTATTGTGGTAGTGGTCTTTTTTGCCCAAGTTTGGAGTAACTTTAGTAGGATTCTTTTTATAATTTGAATAGATATAGCGAGTAGAATAAAAATTGCGATAGAAATTATATAATCGATAACTCTATTTTGGAAGTAGGTTTGTTGGAAAAAGTCATTAATCATCTTTTATTCTCCTTTTATAGAAAATAGGGACGCCTTGGGTTCAAGTTACAAATGCAACAGAGTACGGTTCTACTGACAATATAATACTAAAGATACAATACGATGTAAAGAGGTGATACAGCACACCCAGATAACCCAGACAATACAGTAAAACTGGTAAGAAAATCCGGTCCATCAAAAAGGAAGATAGCAATTTTAATTGGAGGGAATTGTGGAACTGCGAGAATAAGTGTCAGAAGAACCGTTGTCCCTTTGACACTATCCCTTTGATACTACAAAATTAATGCAATAAATGAGTAAATCGAGTATAATAAAAAAATCATAATTTTTTTTAAAAAATCGTTTCCAGTTAAGGAGTGAGAATTGTTGCTATCAGCTTTTTTATTAGAAGCAGTCTTAATATCTTTATCCGGAGTAATAGCTCCCGGACCTGTTACTGCTGTAACAGTCAGCAAAGGGACTAAATCCCCTCATGCAGGAGCAATTATTGCCCTGGGACACGGTATTGTAGAAATTCCTTTAATGATATTAATACTTTATGGTTTTGGTGATATATTAAAAATTACTTATATTAAAGCGATAATAGGTTTACTTGGCGGCTTATTTCTCCTGAAGATGGGTCTTGGTTTACTTAAGGGGATTAAGCATGCAAAAATTGATTCAAGCAATGGTCCAAGTTCTCCCCTGATGGCTGGAATTATACTCACTCTGGCTAATCCTTATTTTCTGGTCTGGATGGCAACCATCGGTTCTATTCTTATTTTCCGCTCTTATTCTTTTGGATTACTCGGTTTTGCTATCTTTGTGATTGCCCATTGGTCATGTGATTTTTTATGGCTGTACTTTCTTTCAGCTTTATCTTTTAAAGGCGGGCAGTTTTTTGGTAAAAGACTCCAGCAGGTTTTATTTGCAATATGCGGAGTTTTTCTCTTATTTTTTAGTGTTAAATTCGTCTATGATGCAGCAAAAGTAATTTTTTCTTTCTAAATACCTAAGTTGTATTTTTTCTTTTTTTGGGTTATAATTTTTTTAAAATAAAATAAATACTAAAATATAAGCAGTCTTAGAGAAGAGTGGTGAAAATCCACCGCAGTCCCGCTACTGTAATGGGAGACGAAAGCTGTAATAGGCCACTGTTGAACACTGGTTAAAAAGTGATAAATGGGAAGGTACAGCAATTAGATTGACCCCTGAGCCAGGAAACCTGCCTGTTTATAAATATAAATCATCTCTTCGTGGAGAAAGAGGGTGATATTTTTTATTTTTCAGGAATAACATTACTAATAATAGAGTGGGAGAATATTTACATAGATGTCACTTAAAATAATTTTAATTCGTCATGGCGAAAGTGATGGCAATGCCCAGGGAAGATTTTGTGGCTTTAAAGACGTAGATTTAACCGAAAAAGGGGTATGGCAGGCAGAAAGATTGGCATATCGTTTAAAAGGATCACAATTTGATAAAATTTATTGTAGTGATTTAAAGAGGGCAAGATGTACTGCGGAAATTGCTTTTAAATCCCACGGAATAGAAATTATATCAAGTTCAAATCTAAGAGAAATGAATTTTGGTATATGGGAAGGCCATACTTTTGAAGAAATTAAAGAAAAAAATAAATATGGAGAAGAATTTATATCCTGGTTAAAGAATCCCAAAACAATCCCTGCTATTCCCCAGGGAGAAAGTTTTATTGATTTCAAGAATCGAGTTATAAGCGAGTTGGACAGGATAATAAAAGAACATTATAAATTAAGCACAGAAAAACCTATTGCCATAGTCAGCCATGGTGGAGCAATTAGAATTATTTTATGTAATGTGCTAAATTTAGATATGAAATATATGTGGAAGATAGAACAATCCCCCTCAGCTTTAAATATTATAGATTATTATGATGGAAAAGGATTTATTTCTTTGATAAATGATACTTCTCATCTTGAAAATTGGTGGGAAGAAGGAATGGGAAAGGTGTGAGAACTGCTAATGAATAAAATAGAAAAAACTATTCAAAATATCAAGCCTATCAATTTTAAACTCATCGAAGAAGCAAAAAAAAGACTGGATAATCTTACTAAACCTCAGGGAAGTTTGGGGAGGTTGGAAGATTTTGCCAGTCAAATGGTGGGAATAACCGGAAATCTAAATCCAGAGATAAAGAAAAGAGTAATTTTTGTTATGGCTGGTGACCACGGAGTTGCCAATGAAAAGGTGAGCGCTTATCCGCAAGAAGTTACATATCAGATGGTATTAAACTTTATTAAAGGCGGGGCAGGCATCAATGTATTGGCCAGACATGTAGGTGCAGAAATTTTGGTGGTAGATATGGGTGTGGCTAAAGATTTTTCTTCTAAAAATGGATTAATTATAAGAAAAATCGCTTATGGTACAGGAAATATAGCTAAAGGACCAGCTATGAGCAAAGATGAAGCAGAAAGAGCAATAATTGCCGGAATTGAAGTCTTCGAAGATGAGTTAAATAAAAAGAGAATCGATATAATAGGATTAGGAGAAATGGGAATTGCCAATACTACCCCCAGTAGTGCTATAGTAGCCTGCTTGACTAAATCTAAAATTGAAGAAGTCACCGGTCGAGGGACCGGGATAGGCGAAAACCAGCTTAAAAATAAAATAAGAGTGATTAAACAGGCGATAGAAGTTAATCACCCTGACCCGGAGGATGGTCTTGACATTTTATTAAAGTTAGGAGGATTTGAAATTGGAGGTTTGGTAGGATGTATTTTGGCTGCTGCTTCCCATCGAGTTCCTATTGTAATTGATGGATTTATTTCTTGCGCGAGTGCCTTAATTGCGGTTAAGCTAGCTCCTTTGGCAAAGGATTACATATTTGCGAGTCATAATTCGGTGGAAAAAGGGCATAAAATTGCCCTGAAATATATGGGGAAAATTCCGATGTTTGATCTTGGTATGCGGCTCGGCGAAGGAACCGGCGCGGCTTTAGGTATCAGCTTTGTTGATGCCGGGGTGAAAATATTAACTCAAATGGCAACTTTTGCAGGTGCAGGAGTAGATAATAAATCTTAAATTATTAAATAATAGAAAGAAGAATAAATATTATGAGTAGAGGGAAATTAATCTTTATCACCGGGGGAGCAAGGAGCGGGAAGAGTACTTTTGCTGAAAGGATGGCTATTAGTTTAGGTGAGTCAGTAGCCTACCTTGCAACTGCTCAGCCACTCGATGAAGAAATGACTTTTAGAATAAAAAAACATAGAGAAAAAAGATTAAATACCTGGAAGACTTATGAAGAAACGATAGAAGTTAGTGAATTGGTGAGTCACTTAGGCTTAGAAAAGGAAGTTATCCTTATAGATTGTTTGACTTTGTTAACTTCCAATCTCTTATTAAGGGAAGAGGATAAAATAGAAGACCCTGAGTGTCAAGAAGAGATTTTATTAGAAATTAAAAAGTTAGCTGAAATTTCTTTTAAAGTACCTGCTCAAGTAATAATTGTATCTAATGAAGTTGGTATGGGTTTAGTTCCTGATAATACTCTGGGAAGAGTTTATCGGGATATTTTGGGCAGGGCAAATAGTATAATTGCTGATAAAGCTGATGAAGTTTTTATAATGGTCTCGGGGATACCATTAAAGATAAAGGGTTGATAAAACAATGAAAATTTTTAGAGATTTAATTTTAGCCATACAGTTTCTAACTATTATCCCGGTAATTTCGTCTCGTACACCTGATAATAATAATCAAAATGAAGAAGAGGATTTAACAGAAAATTTTGCGAATTCTATGGCTTTTTTTCCACTTGTAGGAATGTTAATAGGAATATTGCTGGTAATTTTAAGGCGGGTATTTTATTATCTCCCGGTTTCTTCGCTTATAGGGGATACTTTAATTCTAATTATTTGGATCTGGTTAAGCGGAGGGCTGCATTTAGATGGTTTTGCCGATAGTGTAGATGGATTTTCAGGAGGACACAATAAAGAAGAAATACTAAAGATAATGAAGGATAGTTCTACCGGAGCTAAAGGCGTAGTGGCCTTGGTTTCTCTTTTATTATTGAAGTTTGTTCTTCTGGTAGAGATGCCTTTATTATTAAAAGATACTGCCTTATTTTTTACTCCCACTATAGGGCGTTGGAGCATGGTAATAGCTGCATTTTTAAGCAACCCAGCTCGTATAAAAGATAGTATGGGTAAATTATTTATGGATTATGTTGGCTGGAGAGAGGTTATCTTTGCCAGTTTAACTATGGCAGCTATTGGTATTTTTTTATTTAGGTTATACTTTCTACCTCTGGTGATTATAGGAATAGGGATAATATTATTAATATTAAAGTATTGCCAAAAGAAGATTGGTGGAATAAGCGGAGATGTACTGGGAGCGATAAATGAAATCGTGGAAGTTTCTATTCTTTTAGCTATCTGCTTGGTAAATCAGATTTTTTCTCTTTCAATATTCCTATAATCATAAATAAAATAGGGACACCATCCCATTTAAATTTAAATTAAAGATTTACATTATTACCTGGGGAACTTTGAGGTCAGGATGGTTTATCAATATTGGTCTAACTCCATAGGCTTTTTGTATCATTTCTTCGGTAAGTACTTCTTGAGGAGCTCCTATCTTTTCTACTTTACCTTCATTTAAAAGGAGAAGGCGATGAGAAGCGATACTGGCCAGGTTTAAGTCATGAAATACAGAAATGATAGTTAACCCTTCTTCTATAAGAGCCTTTCTTATAAGATTTAACATCTCATATTTATAGTTCAAATCTAAGTGGGAAGTAAATTCATCTAAAAGTAGAAGCTGTGGAGTTTGAGCCAGGGCTTTAGCCATAAAAACTCTTTGTCTTTCGCCTCCACTTATTTCCTGAATATTGTTTTCAGAAAGGGATAAAGAATGGGTTTTATTCATTGCTTCTCGAGATATTTGATAATCTTCAAGGGTTTCTCCCTTTAATCGGGAAATGTAAGGCAGTCTTCCCATAAATACTACTTCTTTTACTTTGAAATTAAAAGTAACCCAGGTATCTTGAGGTACTACTGAGATGAATTTGGCAATTTGTTCGATGGGAAGTTTATTAAGATTTTGGTTGAGGAGAGATATTTCCCCTTTTTTCGGTTTTAATATTCCTGAAATAACCTTTAATAGAGTAGTCTTTCCGGAGCCGTTTGGCCCGATAATTCCCAACAACTCTCCTTTTGGCAGATGAAAGTTTATATCTGATAATATTTCCCGATTATCATTATAAGAGAAGTGAATCCCTTTTAAAGTTAAAATATTGTTGTTATTAACCATATTATTTATTTTTCCTCCTTAAAAGATAAATAAATAAAGGAGCGCCGACTATAGCAGTTATTGCCCCGATAGGTATTTCAGTCGGTGCAAATACAGTTCGGGCTAATACATCACATAGAATAAGGAAAATACCTCCCAGGAAGGCAGACGCGGGAAGCATAATTCGATGGTCTGGTCCCACTAAAAGTCGGGCAATGTGTGGAATTACAAGTCCTACAAATCCTATGAGACCGGTAAAGGAGACCACGGAAGCAATAATTATTGAGCCAATTATAAAGATACGGACTCTTAATTTACCCGTATTAATTCCCAAATGAAGGGCTTCTTCTTCTCCCAGAGATAAGGCGTTTAAATCTAAAGAAGAAAAGAACAACAGCAGGCAGCCAATTATTGCAGGTAGAGTAATTATGCTTATTTTTTTCCAGTTAGCAGTAGATAAGTCTCCCATAAGCCAGAAAACCATAGATTGTAATTCTTTTCTGGAGATAGCCAAAAGAATAGTTATTAGTGCAGAAAAGAGAAAAGTGATAGCTACTCCGGCAAGAAGCAGTCCGGTGGAATTGGCAGAATAACTGATTTTAGAAGATTGATATACCAGATAAAGAGAGAGCATTGCTCCGATAAAAGCAAATAAGGGAAGATAAGAAGCAAAAAGATAACCGGTAACCTGCTGTAAGGCGATACCGGTACATGCTCCCAAAGCAGCACCCGCCGATACTCCTAAAATATAGGGATCGGCCAGAGGATTTCTTAAAATTCCCTGGAAAGCTCCTCCTACGGTTGATAAAGCTGCACCGGTAATGACACCTAAAGCGATTCGAGGTGCCCTTAGCTGCCAGATAATAAGATTTTTGGTTTTATCCTGCGTGCCATTCAAGAGGAGAGAAAAAATATCTTTAAGATTAATAGATACCACTCCAAAGTTAAGACAGATTAGGCTGACTCCCAGGATGCTTAAACTTCCTACCAGAAGCATTAATATTAATTTTCTTCGCCAGTTGGTATAACCGGCAATCTCTGTTAACGGTTTATTCATAGAAAATTCCATATAATAATTCGAGTCCGTCTACCAGTCTTGGGACAGCGCGATAAAAAAGGTCTTCATTTACTATAAAGATTTTTTGATTTTTTATAGCCGGTATATTAGACCAGCCGGAATGTTGGGATATGTCGCTTTTAATCTTTGATTCTTCCCCCGGGTTCATTACTCCTACAGGGATAATAATGATATCCGGTTCTGCCTGGGCAACAAATTCCGGACTTATTTGTTTCCAGAAAGAAAGACCAGCGGCTATATTTTGCCCACCGGCTAAAGTTATAAGCTCGTTAAATAGTGTGCCTGCCCCCGGAGTAAAGATGGTCTCAGAAGTGCCTCCCACAAATATTTTAGGGCGGGCGGAAATAGGAATTTTTGAAACTTTGGATTTAATTATATTAACTCTTTGTATTAAATTATTTACCAGCAAAGAACCTTTATCAGATATTCCGCAAACATTTGCTATCATTTCCACACTCTTAAAAGTATCTTCAAGAGTTAAAGGTTCAAGAACTATGGCATTTAGTCCCAATTCTCGCAAGCGTGGAATTTCTTTTAATTGGAATCCGGCATAAGCTAAAATAAGGTCCGGATTTAAATAAATAATTTTTTCAAAATTCAAGGGGGATATTTCTCCGATTTTTTCAATATTTTTAGTTTCTTCCGGGAAATTGCAATAGTTTGTTATTCCTACAATTTTTTCCTGAAGCCCTAAGTCAAATAATATTTCGGTATTACTGGGGGCAGTTGAAATAATACGCTGAGGTTCCTGGGGGATGGTAACTGCTGTTCCGGTGTCATCAATTACAGTTAAAGGATAATTAACTATATTTGCTGAGCTCATTAATAAAAAAAGATTTAATGTAACTAATAAAAAAGAAAATATTAAAATATACTTTTTAAAAATATTCATAAATGGCCTCCATATTTTTTTGGTTATTTGGTTAGTTAGTTACTTAGTTAGCTGGTTAGCATGATTAGAAACTTTTTTATATTTTATAAATAAAAATAACACCTCCTTTTCCACGAAGAAGTGATTAATTCGCTTAAGCAGAGAGGTCTCCTGGCTCAGGGGTCAATCTACTTGCTGTGCCTTCCCGTTTATCACTTTTTGATAAGTGTTTAACAGTGGCCTATTACAGCTTTCGTCTCCCATTACAGTAGCGGGACTGCGGTGGATTTTAACCACTCTTCCCTTAATCTGCTTATCTTAAAATATTTAATTTTCAATCAACAAGATTATAATACATTAACTGAAAAATTACAATATATTTTGCAGTTGTTGCTTCTATAAAAAATTAGTGTAAACTTTAGTGGCGTAGTTAGATAGAAAGAAGAATGTTACTTTTCTATCTTTTTATCATTCTTAACTCGATACTCAATACTATATACTCGATACTATATTAATATAGTGTGTCTTTTGTCAATTATTTTGGTATAATAATTTTAAATACCTTGGACTGAAAAAGATAGGAGGTTATGAGGTCAGATGGTAAAAGGTTTAATCCAAGTTTATACCGGTGATGGAAAGGGTAAGACTACGGCAGCATTAGGATTAGCATTAAGGTCAGCAGGCAGAAATATGAAAGTGTTGATAGTTCAGTTTATGAAAAAATGGGACTATGGAGAGCTTCATTCGGTTAAATTAATTCCCAATATAACTTTGGAAACTTTTGGTACCAATGAATTTGTTTATAAAGGGAAAGCAAAAAAGGTAGATTATGAGGAGGCAGAGAAGGCTTTTTCTTTTGGCATAAAGGGGGTATATAGTGAGAATTATGATGTAGTAATATTCGATGAACTCAATATGGCGATTTATTATGAGTTATTAGATTTAAAAAAAGTTGTCGAAAAGTTAAAAGGGAAACCCGATAATGTAGAAGTAGTTATTACCGGAAGAAGAGCTTCTCAAGAGATAATAGAAATTGCTGATTTAGTTACCGAAATGAAAGAGATTAAGCATCCTTATCAAAAAGGGATAGAAGCGAGAAGAGGGATTGAATATTAGAAGAGAGAAATTAAACAATTTACGGAAAATATTATCTGAAATGGGAAGTGTTCTAATTGCTTATTCGGGAGGCGTGGACAGCACTTTTTTGTTAAAAGCAGCTCAAGAAGAATTAGGAAACAAGGTTATCGCGGTAACTGTAAAGTCGGAAATTTCCCATTTTAATGAGATGGCCATTGCCAAGAAAATAGCGAAAAAATTTAAAGTGAAGCACTTAATTAATGAAATAAAAATTTTATCAAATAAAGAATTTGTCAACAATCCTCCCGAACGATGTTATATTTGTAAAAGAGAAATATTCATCCGAATAAGTGAAATGGCTAAAAAGCTTAATTTGACTTTTGTGGCAGATGGCTCTAACTATGATGACCTCAGTGATTATCGCCCGGGGATGAAGGCGGTTAGAGAATTGGAAATAAGAAGTCCTTTACAAGAAGCACTTCTTAGTAAAGAGGACATCCGTCTTCTTTCCAAAGAAATGGATTTGCCCACCTGGAATAAGCCTTCTAATTCTTGCCTGGCAACTAGAATTCCATATGGAGATAATATAACTTTAGAAAAATTGAAAAGAATAGAAAAAGCAGAAGGACTTTTTCATGATCTGGGAATTGAACAGGTAAGAGTAAGATGCCATAATAAGCTGGCAAAAATTGAGGTAATAGAAAAAGACCTTTTCTTATTAATGGAAGATGATTTAAGAAAAAAGATAATCTCTAAATTAAAACAATTAGGATTTATCTATATTACTCTTGATTTACAAGGATACCGAACCGGGAGCATGAATGAGGAATTAACTGAGAAAGCGAGGACTGATTAATGAATAAAAAAGAGATTGAGAAAATATTGCAGCAATTTAAATCCGACCAGATAGAAATAGAAGAAGTGTTAGAAAAGTTAAAGCACTTCCCTTATGATGACCTGGGTTTTGCCAAAATAGATAACCAGAGACAATTAAGAAAAGGTTTTCCGGAAGTCATTTTTTGTCAGAGTAAAACTTTAGAACAGATAAGTAAAATTGCAAAACGAATAAAGGAAACCGGAGGTAAAATTATTGCTACCCGGGCTACTCCCGAAGTATCTCAGGAAATTAAAAAAATTATTCCGGAAGTAACTTACTTTAAAGAGGCCAGAATTGTCGCAGTGGAAGAAAAGACGAAAGTTAATTCTAAATTTATTTTAGTGGTCAGCGGCGGGACTGCCGATATTCCCGTAGCTGAAGAAGCTGCAGTTATTGCTGAGTTAATGGGCAATAGAGTGGAACGCCTTTATGATGTTGGGGTAGCAGGCCTTCATCGACTTTTAAGCAATTCAAAAAAATTGTTAGCGGCTAATGTTTTAATCGTGGTAGCAGGGATGGAGGGAGCTCTCCCCAGCGTGGTTGGAGGATTGGTAGATAAACCGATAATTGCCGTCCCCACCAGCGTAGGTTACGGAGCGAATTTTAAGGGAGTTTCTGCTCTATTAACCATGCTTAACAGTTGTGCCCCCGGTTTAGCGGTAGTAAATATCGATAACGGGTTCGGAGCCGGTTATATGGCCAGCTTGATTAACCAGTTAAATGAGGTGGAGGAATGAAAATTGCCTATTTTGATTGTTTTTCCGGTATCAGCGGGGATATGACCGTCGGTGCCCTGATTGATGCGGGATTAAAAGTAGAAACATTAGAAGAGGAATTAAAAAAATTAGGTCTTTTCGGTTACAGGTTAGAGGTAAACAAAGTAGTAAAAAAGGGAATTTCTGCTACTCAGTTTAAGGTAAAGACAAAAGAAGAAGGAGTGGAGAGAAGATTTAAAGATATTTTAGATATCCTTGAGAAAAGCAAATTGGATGAAGAGATTAAAAAGAAAAGCAAAAAGATATTTTTAAATATAGCTCAAGTTGAATCTAAAATTCACCAAAAAGATATAGATAAAATCCATTTTCATGAAATCGGAGGATTGGATAGTATTATTGATATAACCTCTGCAGTTATAGGAATAAAAACTTTAGGAATAGAGGAAATATATTCTTCTGCCCTGCCAGTGGGGAAAGGTTTTGTAAAATGTGCTCATGGGGTTATCCCTGTTCCCGCTCCGGCTACTTTAGAATTATTAAAGAATATCCCAACTTATAGCGGAGGGATTGAGAGTGAGATGATTACCCCGACTGGTGCAGCAATTATCAGCACCCTGGCTAAAAGTTTTGGAGAGAGGCCTTTAATGAAAATAGAGAGGACAGGGTATGGAGCCGGAGAGAAAGAATTTATTATTCCCAATCTTTTAAGGGTAAGTATAGGTGAGAAGATATTAAAAGAAGGGAACTTAAAAGATGGTTATGTTAGCGATGAAGCTGTGTTGATAGAAACTAATATTGATGATATGAACCCAGAATTTTATGATTATATTATGGACCAATTATTTTCCCAGGGAGCTCTTGATGTATTTTTAACTCCCATTCAAATGAAAAAGAACCGTCCTACCCATATGCTTAGCGTAGTTGTTTACGAACAAGATCTTAAGGAAATACTGGAAGTGTTGTTTTCCGAGTCCACCACTTTAGGAGTAAGGATAAGGGAAATAAAAAGATTGAGACTGGCTCAGCAGAATTTTATTGCTGAAACAAAGTATGGTAAAATTAAGGTTAAGGTCGGTATATTTAAAGGGGAAATTAAGAATATTGCCCCTGAGTATGAAGATTGCAAGAACAAGGCTAAGCAACATCAGGTTCCTCTTAAAGAAGTGTACGATGAAGCGAGGAAGGCTGCTCACGACAAATTAAGATAGCAAGTAGCGTAGAGCGTACAGCGTATAGTGGAAAAGAAAGAAGAAGAAAGATAAGGTCGTAGGGTACAAGTAGGGGCAGGCCTTGTGTCTGCCCGAAATAAGTAATGTGTAGGGGTTCGATTCATCGAACCCGTCAGATAAATTACCGAAAAAACCGGGTCGGATAAATCCGACCCCTACAACACCAAACACTATCTAAAAATATTTTTAATTTTGGATTATAAATATCTTTAAGGAGAGCATTAATTGGAGGAAATATTTTGTCTAAAAATACAGAAAATAAAAACAAAGATATAAAGATTGTTGAACTCTGTCGGGTTCCACGTGAAGATGAAGCCCTTGCTATTGAGAGTTTGTTAGCGAGCTGTAATATTAAATGTATTCTGCAATCAGATATTACCCGTTCAATTTATCCTTTTACCATAGATGGATTAGCAGAAGTAAGTATTTTAGTTTCCGATAGGGATCTTGAGAAAAGTAAAGGAATTATTGGTAAAAATATTTAGACAGAGTTAGCTGATTGATTGATAATTAATAATTAGTGATGAGTAATGAGTAATGAGTAATAGGTACGGGTTGCAAGTTTATAGGATAGAAGCCAGGAACCAGAAGTCAGAATGTAAATAACGTGGAGCGTATAGCGGATAGTGAGAAAAGAAGAAGAAAGATAAGGTCGTAAGGTATAAGTAGGGGGAGACCTTGTGTCTGCCCGAAATAAGTAATTTGTTAAAAGATAATAAAACGGGAAGGGCACAATTCATTGTCCCCCTACAGCTGAATTCTAGTTTCTTTATCGCGATACTCGATACGCAATACGCGATACGATTACTATTCACCAGATAGCCAACTAACCAAAAGAGAGGTATTTATGTTAAAGGAAATTACTATCCAAACTAATACTCAGACACAAATTTTAGATATAACTGCTCAAGTTCAGAAGGTGGTAGAAGACAGCGGAATTGCTGAAGGACTATGTTGTGTTTTTGTTTCTCACACTACTGCCGGAGTTACTATAAATGAAAATGCTGACCCCAGTGTCAAGCATGATATACTTATGGAGTTAAATAAAATAATCCCCTTTAATGATAATTACAGTCACTTAGAAGGAAACTCTGCAGCTCATATCAAAGCGAGCATTATCGGATCTTCGGTAAATGTACCCGTGAAGAATAATAATCTCCTTCTGGGAACCTGGCAGGGGATATGCTTTTGTGAATTTGATGGCCCCCGCCGAAGAAAGGTTTATGTGAAAATAATAGAAAATTAGCGTGGAGCGTACAGCGTATAGCGGATAGAAAAATGCAGTGATGAGTAATGTGTAATGAGTAACAGGTTAAGGATTGCAAGTTTATAGTTTCGGAGGTAGGGGTTAGATTCATCGAACCCGTTTCGGGTCAGATAAATCCAACCCCCTACAGCAAGTAATATTTTATAAAATTCTTAATTTTGAATTATAGTTTTTCGCTTTAAGTTTTTAATTTAATTAAGGCAATTATCTTATTATTAATTCTTAACTATACGCTAAACGCTACCCGCTCTACGCTATGTTGTATACTAACGACTAATTAAAGGAGAACTAATGGAAACCATACAAGGCACTATAGAAAAAATTGTATATCGAAACGAAGAGAATGGTTATATAATAGCCAAGATAAACTTGGAAAAGAATGAAGAAAAATTAACTACCATCGTGGGGAATATGGCTTCGGCAAATGTTGGTGAAACTTGCGAATTAAAAGGGGAATGGATTAATAATCCTAAGTATGGCTGGCAATTTAGTTTTAGTGATTAT
>Ga0307380_10006792_pt1 | contig 14972 bp, 15 predicted proteins | sample UN3MG_FD_202239 | JGI IMG/M metagenome (GOLD analysis project Ga0307380, IMG submission 202239) | Soil microbial communities from Risofladan, Vaasa, Finland - UN-3 | ecosystem: Environmental > Terrestrial > Soil > Coastal area > Acid sulfate soil | place: Finland: Risofladan, Vaasa | collected... | reverse complement strand
ACGGTCTCCAGGTCTTGCAGGTGATGCGGCGGGTCCGCGGCGACGATCGCACCCGGTTCCCGCCCGTGGTCGTGCTGACCTGTTCGAATCTCGACGACGACGTGGCCGACGCCTATCGTTGGGGGGCACAGAGCTACATCTGCAAACCGGTCGACTACGACGAGTTCGCCGACGCGGTCCGCGAAACCGTCCAGTACTGGCTGGGCCTGAACCGGCCCGTGCCCCCTCATCGGATCGGCGCGCATTACGTTCACGAAGGGTTGTGAACAAGACCCGAACGAGCCGGCTGTTGCTTACGGCGACTCGGCTTCCGGGCGCTGCCAGACGGTCGCGTTGGAGAATTCGATCTCCGTGGGCGTGACCTTTACGCTTTCGGTCTCGTCGGGCATGAAAAACGCGGCCACTTCCAACTCGGCGGTGACCTGTTTCTCGACGCAGGGACTTATCTCGCCCGTGTCCATGTCGGTCGTCCCGGATTCCGACGCGGGCCAATCCTTCAACTTCTCGCCCGCCGCGTCGAAGTACTCCATGAGCATCGACAGGTTGCGGATATCCTGGTCCGCGTGATTGGTCACCCGCAAGAGCAGTTTTCGGAAGTCGGGCTCGCCGCGGAACTCCACGAACTCGACTGTCACCGGGCAGTCGTGTCCGGGGAAGTTGGCCGGCTCGATCGACACGGGCTGCTGCGAAGCCGACGCCAGAGCCACGTCGCGCAACTCGAAGGCGTACGCCATCTCCGCCTGCTCCACAATCACTCGGGCGACGATCTTGGCCGGACTGCCCGTGACGCCGATCTCAACGCTCCCCTGCTCGCCCATGCTCCAGGAACTCTCTCTATCCGTCGGCAGCAGGTTTCCCTCGGCGTCGTACGCGACGAAGTGGATCTGTTCGGAGGAACCGCCCTTGAACTGGAACTCCAAGGAATAGCCGTCGCGCTGGTCGGAGAAGCCCGTGGTGTTCGACTCGGTCATCTTCTTCAGCGTCAGCTCGACGCCTTCGGCTTGGCCGGTCGTGCCTGCCTGGAGCGTGTCGAACTCGATCGCTTCGATCCGCACCGGAAGCGAGAGGTTCACGCCGGCTTGAATCGGCGGCAGCACGGCCGTCGCCTGAACGAGGTTCTTCAGCGGGACCTGCACGGGGACCTCGTACGCCGACTGCGACTTCTCGAGCGGCCAATTGACCCCGCTGTCGCCGTCGTCGTACAGGTCGCGGCCTTGTGCGTCGGAGATGCGAATCCCTTCCAGGGCCGATCCGGACTTCTCCCGCAGCGCGTAGACGACCATCGGCGGCAGCCCGTACGCTCGCAAAGCCGTGAACAGCGTCCCGGTTCCGTTTGGCGGAAACTCTTCGACTCGCGTCACCTCCCAGAGCAGCGGCCCGGCAAACGCCACCGGAAACTTGCGTGGCCCGGCGGCCAGGGACAGGCGGTTCCGGGGCTCTTCCTCCTTGGAGTCGTCCTGGAAGAAGGTCATGCGGGGCGACTCCAACGCGGGGTAAACCGGGTGCAAGCCCACCTCGGTGCAGACGTTTTCGATCGCTTCCAGACAGCTCTTTCCCGTCACGTCCACGGACACGGGCGTGGCCAACGCCTCGGCGAATTGCGGCGGAAGCTCGGCGACCAGCCCCACTTGCTCGGCCAGTTGGGTCAGCACCTCGCCGGCAGGGCGTCCCCGGGCGTCCAGCGCCGCTTTCCAGCCCGCCTCGAACTGTGCGACGTCGACGGCCTCCATGGCCGCAATCCGCTCGGTCTCCGCCAGCGCCTCCGTCCGGGCTTGCGCTGCCATGTTCTCCGGATCGAAGGCCTCTTGGAAACTCTCTTCGAACCCTTTGGCCATCGCCTCCAGAGCCGCCTCGCCCAAGTCGGCCGGGGTCTTCTCGGCTACTTCGGCCGGTGACTTGCCCTCGGGAGACTTGGACTCGGGTGACTTGGCCGGCGATTTCTGCTCGGCCGACGGCTGGTCTCCGTCGCCGGGCCCGCATCCGGCCAGCGGCAAAAGGCAACACAATCCCAATCCAAGCCACATCAGACCGATCGATTTTGTGATCACCTCACTACTCCTCTCATATTGCCATATTGCTCTTGTAGAAAGAAAAGTCATTCCAGGGCCACCCTGCGTGCGTGGGGACATCTTCACAATGTCTCCAGACGAATTCCCGGCGGTCGCGGATTCGCGAACTACCGCCGAGCATCACGAGATGGCCTACCCCATGGTCGGGGGCTTCGCCACCAACGCAATATACTCTGCCGGTCCCGGAAGTAAATACGGACTCCCTTCGAATCCCGGCGGCGGGGCTTGTGCAGGTTGGCCGCGGTAATACAATGTAATATGTCGTGGGCGAGTACCACCTCATGTCATCTGATCTTGGCAGTTGGGTGGCTGGGGTCGAAGCACGAGGAACGAGTGCTGAGCCCCCAGAAAGCCGGGTCTGGGGGCTCGGTGCTCGTCCCTCGCACCTCGACCCCAGCCACCCACGAATTCGAATGACATGAGGCACTACCGCAAGGGAGGGCCTTCGATGACCGGCAAGAGGAAACAGGAAATCATCACGTTCAAGGTGGACGAGCCGCTGTGGGACGCGATGCAGGGGATCGCCAACCGTTCGGAGTTCATCCGCGCGGCCGTTCTCACCGCGCTGGAAAACGCCTGTCCGCTCTGCAAAGGCTCCGGCACGTTGACCCCGGACCAGCGGCGGCACTGGGATACCTTCGCCAAGAACCACGCCCTGACCAGGTGCGACGATTGTCACGCGATCCACCTCGTCTGCGAGGCGGGCGGGGGGGAGGTGTGAGTTTTCAGTTTTCAGTTATCAGTTATCAGTTATCAGTTTTCAGTTTTCAGTTTTCAGTTTTCAGTTTTCAGTGATCCATCGTATACGGAGAGAACCGGGAAGTCATCAAGAAGTCCTGTTGCCGCGCTGCATGGAATCGTGAACTATGGGAGCAAGACAACGTTAGCGTCAAACTCCGGGATTCACGAGCAATCCGATCGCTGCATTTGGAGTTTGACGCCACCCAAATGAGAACCGACAACTGACAACTGACAACTGACAACTGACAACCGACAACTGACAACTGACAACCGACAACTGACAACCGACAACTGACAACCGACAACTGACAACTGAAAACTGACAACTGACAACCGACAACTGAAAACTGACAACTGAAAACTGACAACTGACAACTGACAACTGAAAACCGACAACTGACAACTGACAACTGAAAACCGACAACTGACAACTGACAACTGACAACTGAAAGCCAAAACAGCCGCCGAACCATTCCCGAAACACGCCATATCCCCGATGCACGAGTCACAAACTATCCTGGGAAACATCCGCCGCGAGCTGAAGGCCCACGTGCCGTTCACGATCGCCGGGACGCTGCTCGGCGTCGGCGCGATGGCGATCGTCGTCTCCGCGGGGTTGACCCACTGGGCGGAGCCGACGTTCGAGGTGATGCATCCGTTGCACGTGCTCCTCAGTGCGCTGGCCACGACCGGGGTCTATCGCCGTTACAGCCGGGGTGGGGTTTGGGCCACGATCGCCGTAGGATACTTCGGCAGCGTCGGCGTGGCCACGATCAGCGACAGCCTGATTCCCTACCTGGGCGAATGGCTGCTGGATCTGCCCGCGAGTCGCGTTCACCTGGGGTTCATCGAACTCTGGTATCTGGTGAATCCCCTGGCCGCCGCCGGGATTGCCGCGGCTTACTTCTATCCGAAGACCAAGGTCTCGCACGGCGGCCACGTGTTGCTGAGCGTCTTCGCGTCCCAGGCCCATATGACCATGGCGTTGGGAGGAGATTTCGGGTTCCTGACGTTGGCGGTGCTGGGCGTGTTCTTGTTCCTCGCCGTGTGGATACCGTGCTGTACGAGCGACATCGTGTTCCCGCTCTTGTTCGCGGGAAAAGAGGGCTCGGCTTGCCATCGGCGTGCGCCCGAGTCATAATCGCGGTGTTGGGGTAAGTTTCCATGAGACTTCTCGTCTCCATCTTCTGCGTGTTTGCGACTGCGGGGCCGCTGGTCCCGTCCGTGCCTCTCCGCGCCGCCGATCCACTGGAGTTCCGGCGCATCGCAATCCCGACCCTGGGCGGAAAGCAGTTTTGGGCCGACGAACTGTTCTTCCACCAGTGGCGAATCCAACGCAACGTGGTCGACGGCCATTGCCGGCTGCTGGACGCGAAGAACTTCCGGCACGCCTCGGGAACGTTCGAGGAGTGTCGTGCCCGGCTTGAACAGATCCGCCGCCAGCGGAACCTCCCACCGATGAAGGGAAAGGCCGTGATCGTTCTGCACGGGCTGTTCCGCACGCGGTCGTCCATGGCCGAACTGTGCGATTACCTGCAACAGCAGGGCGGCTACACGGTCTTCAACGTCGCCTACCCCAGCACCCGGCGCGACGTCGGCGGCCACGCCCGGTCGCTGGCGCGGATCGTCGAGAACCTCGAAGGCATCGAGGAGATCGACTTCGTCGCCCACAGCATGGGCAATATCGTCGTCCGCCATTACCTGGCCGACCAGGTGCGGCAGCGGTCGCCTTCCGAGGAAGCTCCAACAGCAAGTGCCCGGCCGGTCGATCCGCGGATCAAGCGGTTCGTGATGTTGGGCCCGCCGAACCACGGCTCGCTGTTGGCGCTGACGTTGGCCGAGAACTCGGTGCTCGAAGCGATCACCGGCGACACGGTGCGGCAACTCGGCCAGGATTGGACCAAACTGCAGGCCCAACTGGCCACGCCCGACTGCGAGTTCGGCATCATCGCCGGCGGCAAGGGGGACGGCAAGGGATTCAATCCCCTCTTGCCGGGCGACGACGACGGCACGGTCACCGTGGCCAGCGCGCGATTGGCCCAAGCGGCCGACTTCGTCCTCGTGCCCGCCTTCCATTCCTCCATCATGGACAACCAGCACGTCCGGGAGTACACGCTCCGGTTCCTGCAGAAAGGCTATTTCATTTCTCCCGAGAAACGCCAACCGATCGGGAATTGACGGGGGACGCATGAGCAAGGCCCATTGCCCCGGCCGCATCGCCGGAATCGATTATGGAACCGTGCGGATCGGTATCGCCCTGACCGATCCGGGGCAGACCTTGGCCAGTCCGCTGGAGAACTACACGCGGCGGGCAGCGCAGCAGGCCGCCGCGCGATTCCGGCAACTCGTGGCCGAAGAAGACGTGATGTTGTTCGTGGTCGGATTGCCGGTACACCTCGACGGGCGGGAAAGCCAAAAATCGAGCGAAGCCCGAGAATTCGGCCGCTGGCTGGCCGAAGTGACCGGCGTGAAAGTCGTGTTCTTCGACGAACGGTTCACCAGCAGCGAGGCCGAACAATTCCTCTTAGGCGCCGGGCTGACCCAGCGGCGCCGCAAGAAACGCCTCGACATGGTCGCCGCCCAGATCATGCTCGCCGCGTACCTGGAATCCAGGACTCGGGGGGAAGCGCCTCCGGGGGCCTTGGACGACTGACTGTTGTGCCGCATGTAGGGCCTGTAGGGAATATTCGCTAAATACCGAAGGTAGCGGCTGCCGATGCTCTTGGTAGTCGACCCGGTCTCTCGGCACCCGTGTGCCGTTCCGTAGTGACACACAAAGGGGGGAATCTATGATCCGCCGGACCATACTTGTGCTGCTTTGCGCGGTAACCGTGTTGGCCGTGCTCGGCATGGCTGCCGACGCCCAGGCCCAACAGGCCTTCGATCGCCAGTGGGGACGCAGCTACAGCACTCAGGATTGGAACCGCTTCTACCACTACCCGTACGTCTGGTATCCGCAGAATTTCTGGGGCTCGGACTACTACCGCAGCAGCGAGGATCTCTACTATCGCTATCCGCCCGAGATGCGGATCCCGGTCTACAATCGGCAGTGGCAGAACTACTACCCGCAAGATCGCCTGTATCACAGCGGCAGCCATTTCATGCTGGACGTGTTTTAGGTGAAATCATAGTAGCCGTCTCGCTCCGCGAGACGCTGCCGATGGCTGCATCTCGCGGAGCGAGATGGCTACTGTGCGGCTCATGAGGCGAAGCGGTAATAGATCTCCGCGGCCTGGTGCAATTGGTCCAGCGGGAGCCACTCGTCCTTCGTGTGGGCCTGATCGAGTCGTCCGGGCCCAAAGACGACCGAGGGCACGCCGGCAACCGAGTACAACGCCGCGTTGGTCGCGTAGGCCACGCCCGCTTTGCGACACCCGCCCGTGACCATGCGGACGACCTGCGCCAGTTCTTCAGCCAACGGACCGTTGAACTCGTCGGAGAGAGCCGGCCCCTGCATCGACGGCGGATCGTGCTGTACGGAGAAAGTCGGCTCCGTCGCTCGTCGCAGATACTCGATCAATTCCCGACGGGCGTCCTCAGGGGCTTCTCCCGGCGGCAGCCGACGGTCGATCTCGATCGTGCAACGGTCCGGTACCGTGTTGACGCTCGTGCCGCCGTGGATCGTGCCGACGCTCAACGTGGCGGCACCGCAGAGCGGATGAGAGCGTGTGCCGGCGACCACTTCCCGGGCGTACCGCTCGACGGCCACGAGCGCCCGGGCCATTCGGTAAATGGCATTCTCGCCGGCTTCCGGTTGCGCGCTGTGGCAAGCACGGCCGGCGGTGTGGCACTTCCAGCGGACGACGCCCTTGTGTGCCACCACCACGTCCAGATCCGTCGGCTCGGCGATCACGGCCACGTCGGGTCGGCGAGGGACGATCCCGCTCTGGCGGCCGGTCCACAACTCGGTGAGTGCCCGGGCGCCGGAAAATCCGTATTCTTCATCGACCGTGCAGCACACCAGGACGGTGGGCCTGTTCGACGGGCGAAGTTCGGCCAGACGGGCCACGGCGGTCAGCATGGCGGCCATGCCACCCTTGGTGTCGCACGATCCGCGGCCGTAAAGCCGGCCTTCGCGAACCTCTGGCGTGAACGGGGCGATCGTCATTCCCTCGGCGGGCACAGTGTCTTGATGGGCATCGAACAAGACCACCCGCCCCCCGTCTTCCGGCGGGATACTGCCGTCGAGCCGCGCGATCAGATTCTCCCGGTTCCCCGCCACGGGTTGCCTTTCCACGCGAAGTCCCAAGCGGCGGAACAGTTGCTCCAGGTGCTCGGTGAGGCGAGTTTCAAGAAACGGCGTGTCCTTGCCGGCACCCCCCATCGGGTTGACGCTCGGAATGGCCACCAGTTGGCGGAGCGTTTCGACCGGATCCAGTTCCAAGGCGCCCTCCTATCGCTTCGAGAAGACGTTTTCTATGATAGTCGTGTTGTTAGAACGGCTTTTTTGAAGTTGCGGTCGCTGTTTCACGCGCGATTATAGTATTTCTGTCGTTCATTGCAAGTACATCGGTGGCATAGAACTGACATAGTGGGATAGCGGCGCGGTTTAGCTGAAGAAGAAAATTCTCAATTTAACCCGAAAGTGGGGTTGAGGCGACGCATCTTCTACATCATAATCAAATTGCGAGGGGTAACCCTCGCCTACATGCCCTTCGTAGGTCCCTGCCCCGCCTACGGAGGGCTGTTTTTTTGCGCCCGCCGGCCGGCGGCCGGAATCGGCTTGACCGCCTGCGGGAGCACTCTTAGAATGCGTCCCGCTTTCTTTCGCCACTGCACAAGATAAGGGGTAGCCACGGATGGGAAGTGCGGTGTTACCGGTCTTTCTTCTGCTCGCTGGTGCGCTGGGTCTGGCCGTTGCCTTATTGGTCGCGGCCCGACTGCTCAATCCGTCTCGTCCCGGGCGCGTCAAGCAGATGCCGTATGAGAGCGGTATGGATCCGATCCACGGCGCCCGGCGGAAGTTCGACGTGCGGTTTCACCTGCTGGCGATCGCGTTTCTGGTTTTCGACGTGGAACTGTTGTTTCTCTATCCCTGGGCGGTCACGGCCCGGCCGGCCCGGCTGGCCGCGCAAACGGCGACCGCGGCAGAAGCCGGCGAGCGTACTGCGGTCATGGATGCGACGGCCGGCGCCTTGCAGAACACGGAACTGGCGCGCAACCGCCGCGCGGTCTTCTTCGGCGTGATGGTCTTTGTCGCCCTGTTGACGTTGGGATTCATCTACGACTGGCGCAAGGGGATCTTCCGGTGGCGATAGTCGAACTTCCCGAGGGCGTGGCGATCACCCGGCTCGACAAGCTGGTCAGTTGGTGTCGCAAGAACAGTCTCTGGCCGATGCCGTTTGCGACGGCCTGCTGCGGGATCGAGCTGATGGCCACCGGGGCCAGCCGGCACGACATCGCCCGGTTCGGGGCCGAAGTGTTCCGCTTCAGCCCGCGGCAGTGCGATCTGATGATCGTAGCCGGCCGGGTGGCGATGAAGATGCTGCCGGTGTTGCAGCGGATCTGGCAGCAGATGCACGAGCCGAAATGGTGCATATCGATGGGGGCCTGCGCGTCGACCGGCGGCGTGTTCGACACCTACAGCGTGGTGCAGGGAATCGACCGCTTCATTCCGGTCGACGTTTACACGCCCGGCTGTCCGCCCCGGCCCGAGCAACTGATCCGGTCGATCCTCGATTTGCAGGAGAAGATCCAGCGCGAAGGGACCGTCGCCGGCCGCGAGTTCGACGCCCCCTCGCGCCAGCGCCCCAAGAGAGCGCTCCAACCATAGCCGCCTGCGACTTCGCCCCAATCACCAAAAAAGCGCCCCGTCATGACCGAACCCGAAACCATCGCCGCCCTGAAACGTCGCTTCCCCGACTTGACCGTCAGCGAGTTTCGCGGTCAAACCCGGGTCGTGGCGCCACCGGAATCCATCCACGACGTCCTGACCGAACTCAAGGAGCACCTTGGTTTCGACCTGCTGATCGACGTCACCTGCGTCGATTACCTCAACTACCGCGGGGCGAAGGACCGCTTCGGGCTGGTCTACGTGCTGACCGGCACCGAGACGAACCGGCGGATCATCGTGCGGACCTTCGTCAACGACCCGGAGCCGACGGTCCCCACGGCGGTCGATTTGTGGGAGGGGGCCAATTGGCTGGAACGCGAGGTATGGGATCTGTTCGGCATCCGTTTCGCCGGCCATCCGGACCTGCGTCGGATCGTGTTGCCCGAGCCGTTCGCGGCCCATCCGTTGCGGAAGGACTATCCGCTGCAAGGTCGCGGCGAGCGGCATAACTTCCCCGTCATTACCAGAGCCGAGAGTTGACATGCCCCTGACCGCCGCCATGCCGACCGCCGATCTGGCCCACGACGAGCCGCGGCCGTACCTGTGGACGATGAACTTCGGCCCGCAGCACCCGGCCACGCACACCACGATTCGGCTGGTGCTGAAACTCGACGGCGAGCGGGTCGTCGACGCGATGCCCGACATCGGCTACCTCCACTCCGGCTTCGAGAAACTGGGCGAACACCTCGACTACAACCAGTACGTCACCGTCACCGACCGGATGAACTACGTCTCGCCGATGGCCAACAACGTGGCCTGGCACCTGGCCGTGGAGAAGCTGCTGGGCATCGAGGTCCCGCCGCGCTGCCGGTATCTGCGGGTGATCGTCTGCGAGCTGTCGCGGATCACCGACCATCTGCTGTGCCTGGGGGCGATGGGGCTCGATACGGGCGCGTTCACGCACTTCATCTACGCCTTCAATCCGCGGGAATGGATTTGCGACGTCTTCGAGGCCCTCTGCGGAGCCCGATTCACCAACAGCTACACCCGGGTGGGCGGCTTGATGTACGACGCCACGCCGAAGGCCGTCGCGATGATCCGCGATTTCCTCGGGCGAATCCCCAAGCCGCTGGCCGACATGGACCGGCTGCTGGGCCGCAACCGCATCTTCCGCGACCGGACCGAGGGAGTCGGCGTCTTGACCCGGGAGGAAGCGATCCGCCGCAGTTGCAGCGGGCCGGTCGCCCGGGCCAGCGGAGTGACGCGCGATCTGCGCCGCGACGACCCGTACCTCGGCTACGAGGATTTCGATTTCGACGTCTGCTGCGCCACGGCCGGCGATTGCTTCGCCCGATACATGGTCCGCATGGCCGAGATGCGCGAAAGCATCAAGATCATCCGCCAGGCGGTCGAAAACCTGCCGGCCGGTCCGGTCAACGTCGGGGACGACGCCCGGGTGATCCTGCCGAAGAAGGAGGCCGTGTTTCGGACGATCGAGGGTCTGATCACGCATTTCGAGCTGGTGATGGGCAATCGCGGTTTCGAGGTGCCGTGCGAAGAGGTATACTGTGCGACCGAGGCGCCCAACGGCGAGTTGGGTTTTTACGTGGTCGGCGACGGCACGTCGAGGGCCTACCGTGCCCGGTGCCGTCCGCCGTCGTTTATTCATTTAGCCCTGTTTCCCCACTTGATCCGCGGCCACATGCTCAGCGACGTGGTGGCGGTGCTGGGGAGTTTGAACGTAATCGCCGCGGAGTTGGATCGATAGCCGCTTGCGGCTTCGCACCCATCACGACAAGTCCATGCCCACCGCCCAACGCATCCTGACCGACGAGATCCGCGACGCCATCGAGGCGTACTTTCCGCGGTACGCGACGCGGCAGGCGGTGACCTTGCCGGCTTTGCACGTGGTCCAGGAGCGATTGGGCTGCGTTCCCCAAGAGGCCGTGGTGGAAATTGCCGAGTTGTTGGAGTTGGCCCCCGCGCAGGTGCAGGACACGCTGTCGTTCTACGGGTTCTTCAAGCAGGACCAGCCGCTGGGCCGGCGGCGCGTCTGGGTGTGCCGGTCGATCAGTTGCGCCTTGCGGGGCGGAGAAGATTTGCTGGAATATCTCTGCGAGAAGCTGGGCGTCCGGCCCGGCGAGACGACCGACGACGGGCGCGTGACGCTCGAATTCGCCGAGTGTCTCGGGGCGTGCGAGCACGCGCCGGCGATGCTGGTTGATGATACGCTGTACGGAGATTTGACGAAGGAGAAGATTGATGAGTTGGTTCGGTCGTGGGAGTGAGGAAAATGGGAGCGCGACCCCCCACAACGCGACCTTCCGCAACGCGACCCCCCGCAACGCAGTGCGGGGGCGTTTGGTGTTTTTTGGAAATGCGACTTCCCATTCCCTCGCCCCCATTCCCTCGCCCCTAACCCCTAGCCGCCCGTGACTGAATACGAACCCGTCCTGCTGGCGAACATCGACAAGCAAGACAGCCACACGCTGGCCGTCTACGAGTCCGGCGGTGGGTATCGGGGATTGCGCCGGGTGTTGAAGGAGATGTCGCCGGCCGAGGTGGTCGAGACGGTCCGGGCGAGCCATCTCCGTGGACGCGGCGGCGCCGGGTTCCCCACCGGATTGAAATGGTCTTTCTTGCCGCAGCGACATCCCGGCCCGATCTATTTCTGCCTCAACGCCGACGAAAGCGAGCCCGGCACGTTCGTCAACCGCGTGCAGATGGAACGCGATCCGCACCAGATCCTCGAAGGGGCGATCATCAGTTGCTACGCCACGCAAGCCCGGGTCGCTTACGTCTATCTGCGATACGAATACCCGCTCTGCCGCAAGCGGATGCAGGCGGCGATCGACCAGTGCTACCAGGCCGGCTACCTGGGCAAGAACATCCTCGGCTCGGACTTCTCGCTGGACGTCACCATGCACGTGGGTGCGGGGGCCTACGTCTGCGGCGAAGAGACCGGGATGATCGAGAGCCTGGAGGGAAAGCGGGCGTGGCCGCGGATCAAGCCGCCGTTCCCCGCCGCCGCGGGACTGTTCGGCAAACCCACCGTCGTCAACAACGTCGAGACGATCGCCTGCGTGAAGCACATCGTCGATCGCGGCGTGGCGTGGTTTCGATCCATGGGCACGCCGCCCGACCCTAACGACCCCCGCGATCCGGGCAGCTTCGGACCGAAACTCTTCGGCCTCAGCGGCCACGTCAACAAACCCGGCTGCTACGAGGCCCCGCTGGGGATTACGTGCCGGGAATTGATCGAAGAGTTCGGCGGCGGCGTGTGGAAGAACCGCCGGGCGAAGGCGGCCGTGCCGGGCGGCCTCAGCATGGGCGTGATGACCGAAGCCGAGTTCGACACGCCGCTGGATTATGCCGCACCGATGAAGGTCGGCTGCCTGGGCCTGGGCACGGGGTGCGTGGTCGTGCTCGACGAGACGTACTCCATGGTCGATTTCCTCCACAACAGTTGCCGCTTCTTCGCCCATGAGAGCTGCGGCCAGTGTACGCCCTGCCGCGAAGGGACCCATTGGGCCGTGCAGATGCTGGAACGGATCAAGGCGGGCAGGGGACGGCTGAAGGACCTGGATCTGCTGCTGGAGATCGGCGATTCGATCGGCATCATGCCGGGCACGACGATTTGCGGGCTGGCCGACGGGGCGGCCTGGCCGATCAAGAACGCCATCCGCAAGTTCCGCGATGAGTTCGAGGATTACATCAAGAGGACCAATCCGACCGGGTATATGGAGACTGAGCCGGTCGATGCGCTGGAAGACGTAGACGAGAGAGACTGGCCTGTACTCGAGAAACCGGCCTTGGTTTAGTACTGCAGCGCTATGTTGAGCGATGCATTCATCATTTAGCCGGCGGGCTTGCCCGCCGTGTTGATCGTGGGGTTTGTGAGGAAACACACGGCGGGCAAGCCCGCCGGCTAAATACTCTCTTGCGGAATCAGGCTCATGGCCGTTGTGACCATCGACCAACACGAAATCACGATCCCCGACGCCCGGCGGCTGAACGTCATCGAGGCGGCTCGGCTGGTGGGCATCGAGATCCCGCACTACTGCTGGCACCCGGGGCTCTCGGTCGTGGGAAGCTGCCGGATGTGCCTGGTCGAGATGGGCCGACGCGATCCGAGGACCGGCAAGGTCGAAATGCTGGAAAAACTCGTCCCGGCTTGCAGCACGCCGGCCCAGGACGGCATGGTCATCGTGACCGACAGCGAGAAGGTGCGGCGTGCCCGGGCGATGGTCGAAGAGGGGTTGCTGCTGCGGCATCCGATCGACTGCCCGATCTGCGACAAGGCGGGCGAGTGCAGCTTGCAGGACTTTCATTTCAAGTACGGGCAGGGCGAGCGCCGGGCCGACCTGCGGCCATTCACCAGCCGGCGGCGCGACGTCGGCGACGTGACCCTGTTCGTCGATCGCTGCGTGATGTGCAGCCGTTGCGTGCGATTTGCGGCCGAAGTCAGCGGCACCCACGAGTTGATGGTCACCCGCCGCGGCGCCCGCGAGGAAATCGACGTGGTCGACGGCTTTCCGTTGGCCAATAACCTCTCGGGCAACGTCGTCGATCTGTGTCCCGTGGGGGCCTTGTGCGACAAGGACTTCCTGTATCGCCAGCGGGTCTGGTACATGCGGAAACACCCGGGCGTGTGTACCGGCTGCGCGACCGGCTGTTCGATCTGGGTGGAAGAGAACCAGGACCGGATCTATCGGCTGCGGCCGCGCGAGAACCGGCTGGTGAACAAGTGGTGGATCTGCAACGAAGGCCGCTACGGGTATCACCACGTCCACGACCCGGGACGATTGATCCGGCCGCGGCGGCGGGAAGGCGAATCGACGATCGAGTTGGATTGGACGACGCTGCCGAGCGAACTCGAGTCGCGACTGAAACGGGCCGGCCGGCTGGCCGTGGTGCTTTCGCCCCACCTGACGGTCGAAGAGGCGTATCTGCTCTGCAAGTTCGTCCGGCAAATCGACCGGCAGGCTGCGTTGGTGCTGGGGCCGATTCCGACTGTAGGTGCGGACGAGCATTTTCCCGGCGGGTTCACGGTTTCGGCCGAAAAGTGTCCCAATCGTCGCGGCGTGGAGGCGATCGTGGCCCATTTCTCCGACCGGATGACCATGTTCGAGGAATTCCTGCCCGAGTTGGAGCGCGGTCGCATTCGCGGCGTCTGGGTGGCCGGCGGATACAAGACGGATTGGATTGACGAGACGACGGCCCGGCGATTCGACGCGGTGGAGGTGCTCGTCGTGCAGGATTTGTTTCCCTCGTTGCTTGGCATCGGCGCAGAAATAGGTGGGGCACGATTCCATCGTGCCAGGCACGTTGGAAACGTGCCCCACAGTCAACGGCACGTTGGAAACGTGCCCCACAGTCAACGGGCCACGTACGAACTGCCGGCGGCGGCCTTTGCCGAACGCAATGGGTCGTACGTCAATCGGGGCGATCGTTTGCAGTCGGCCCCTTGGGCGATCCGGCCTCCGGCGGGCGTGCGGACGGAGGGAAGCCTGTTTTGGGAGTTGCTGGGCAGGGCCGGACTGTACGACGCCCGGGCCGTGTTGAACGAAGTCGCACGCGAGATCCTCTACTTCAGCGCCGCGCTGGGACCCCTGCCGGACGTGGGGATCGATTTGAAGGTAAATTTGCTGGCCAACGACGACAAATCGACCATTTAGCCGCGGGACTTGTCCCGTGCAAAAGGGTGCGGAATGGAAACGCCAACTTGCCGCGTGGCTGGCGCGCCGGGCAAGCCCGGCGGCTAAATGGAAGTGTTCGAGCGAAACCGGCTGAATGGAAGCACCTATGGCCGACTCCCGTCAAATCATCGAAGCCCTGATCAAGATCGCCCTGCTGATCGGCGCCTTGATGACCGCGGCGGCGTACCTGGTGCTGCTGGAGCGGTGGATCGCCGCCTGGATCCAGGACCGGCGGGGACCGAATCGGGTGGGCGTGCCGCTGACGAAGATTCGTTTGTTCGGACTCGGCCAGCCGATTGCCGACGGCGTGAAGTTCCTCTTCAAGGAAGGTCTCACGCCCGGCCACGTCGATAAGCTCCTTTACTTCCTCGCCCCGGTGACGATCTTCGTGGCCGCGCTGGCCGTCTTCGCCGTGATCCCCTTCGGCAGCGTGTTGCCCGAGACGGGGCTGGAAAGCGGCCAAGAGCCCATCCGGCTGGTCGTGGCGCCGGGCATCGACGTGGGCATGATCTACGTGTTCGCCGTCGGCGGGATCGCCGTCTACGGCGTGTTGTTGGGTGGTTGGGCGAGCAACAACAAGTACAGCCTATTCGGAGGGCTGCGCAGCGGGGCCCAATTGATCTCGTACGAGCTGCCGCTGGGACTGGGCATCCTCGGCGTCGTGCTGGCCACCGGCTCGCTGCGGCTGGA
>Ga0307380_10006790_pt1 | contig 14973 bp, 6 predicted proteins | sample UN3MG_FD_202239 | JGI IMG/M metagenome (GOLD analysis project Ga0307380, IMG submission 202239) | Soil microbial communities from Risofladan, Vaasa, Finland - UN-3 | ecosystem: Environmental > Terrestrial > Soil > Coastal area > Acid sulfate soil | place: Finland: Risofladan, Vaasa | collected... | reverse complement strand
TTCCATCCCTGGCTCCGAATGAAACGATTATTAAGAAATTCAACTGGGTACCGGAACCCTCTGGAAAGGAAATAGGAAATTGAAAACACATCAACTAGCGGAGAAGAAATTCCCTCTCCCCTCAGGGGAGAGGGTTGGGGTGAGGGGGAAACAATTCAAAGTGCGAGAACTTTTATATTCATAGGGCGGTCATGCGAAATTTTGACAGCCTCCTAATTAAGGGAGCAACAGGATGTTACAAAAGAAGGCATCGATAAATCTATTTATTTTACTAGTAGTGCTATGTGTAAACCCCATCGGTTTGTTTGCGCTCAATACCGACCAATTCTATTTATGCCAGAACGTTGTAAACCCAGTATTCGTTGCTAATATTAATTGGAATATTCTTACTTGCCCACAATTAATTTTTGACGAACTTCCATGGGGAACACAATCTCCACTTGAAACCCTTTCTGATAAATTGGCATATGAAATACAAATCACATATAATGTCAAAAACAGGCATGTTTTCAAATTAAGGAAAGGCTCCTATCATTATAGTTATTTTTCCCATTATTCATGGATTGGTGGAACACTGGTGAAAAAAGACACAACTGTAATTGATAAAAGTTGTTTTACTAAATTTATCTATCAGTATAACTTCTCTTCGAAATTCGCGTCCTATTTTCAATTTAACGACTATGGAGAGCACGGATCCTTAGGAATGGTCTATACTCGGCAAGTAATTAAACCTATTAGATTATCATCGGAAATAAATTTTTCATTATTTTATTATATTCCTTATCCCATAAAATTATTAGGTGGAGTATTAATCAAACCTTACAGAAACATTATTATCCCCTTGGAGATTGGGTACCATTTTCGATATATTCGTGATAGAGAAGGTCTTATTGTTCTTACTGGAATAGACTATGATTTGTGTAAGCGTCTAAGATTAGGGTTAAAATACATATTTCTAAACGACTTTCACATCACGCAAAGCAGGTTCGGAGCTAACCTTAGTTTCTTTCTTAATTAGGGTAGGAAAAGGTAAAAAGATAATCGATGACACTAGGGAAAAGGGAGAAATAAATGGCGAGTATCAGTAGAGGAAGAAGATATATATTGAGGTATGCTTTGGGATTAACAGTTGGGGCTTTAATTATGTCTGGATGTGCTTCGATAAGCACCTTTCAAACTGCGAGAACTTTAAAACCTAGTGAGACTCAGAAAGGTGTTGGTGTTACAGCGGGTAATCCTTTGATTTCTCCCTCTTGGGGAGCAGGGAAATCCTTAGTTTATCCCTGGCCGGAATTCTGGCTCAGAAAGGGACTCTCGGAAAATTTAGACTGGGGTATTAAGACCTGGGGGGTGCTTCTAGGGGGTATGGTAGACCTTAAGTATCAATTTTTGTCCGACGAATCACCCTGGCAGGTGGCAAGCTCTTTAGGTCTTGGAGTTTCTTATAGGTTATTAGAGCTAAGCTTGGAAGGTGAGAGCTACACTTTCTTTGATCTCCATGTGCCATTGTTTATCAGCAGAGACTTCGGAGAATACTCGACTTTTTACATATCTCCCAAGTATATTCATAAGGTAGTTATAGGAGATAACGCTCCTAGGGCTAATTACAGTCATCAATGGAATGCCTTTGGAGCCGGGCTCGGAATCTCATTTCATCTAAGTAGGAAGCTCTCGATGATGCTCGAGTATAATTGTATGTATGAGCAGGGGACTGTTGAGGGATTTACCCATAATTGGGGAGTAGGATTTGTATCTAAAATAAAGAGAAGAAATAACCAATGAGATAACAAAAATGGGAAAATTGGAAATGGAAGGGAAAAGTGGTGAATGAGAATTTGTGATTCCGTAGCAAATGATATGGTTTGTGGAATTGAGACAAGGGAATTTTAATATTCAATGATAGTAAGGAAACGCTATGAAAAGATTATGCTTGGTTCTTGTTTTATTAGTAATTTTGACAACAAGTGCGTTCGCCAATGATAAATTAGCACTAAAGACGTCTATTGGTTACGCAAGATGGATTCCGGTATCAGAAGCTTCAGAGGATAATAATAGAGGGGGGGTCTGTCTACTGGGTAAATTTCTTTTTTATAATTTAAGCCCTACCACAAGCATTGGAATTGAAAGTGGGCTTTTTTTATGGAGACGAAAGACCTTAATTCCGTTTTTCTTAATAAGTCATTTTAAGATTGCTGGTGATGAAGAAAAACTATCTTATTATCTTGATTTGGGTGTTGGGGCGCAGGGAGCACCGAGAAAGGGATATATCTGGAGTAACGAGTATATGGGATTTCTCATAACCCCTGGGATAGAATTATATCTTTCTCCCGCTTTAAAGTTAGACATCTTCGTCGAAATTCAGTTTTTAAGTGATTTCGCTTTCGGCGGTACTGATGAGGGCTTAACATTGATAATACCTTCAGTAGGGATTCGCTTTTAATAAAAAAGAAAGGTAGACAAAAGAACAATGGGGAATAAAATGAAAAAATCAAATATATTTTTTCTGACTTTAACACTACTTCTGAGCAATTTTGTTATTTTTCCTGGACTCTTGGTGATGCTCGACTAGATTGTGTCTACGAACAGGGGGACTGTGGAATTGAGGCAATGGAATTTGATATTCAATAATAATGGGGAGACGATATGAAAAGATTATGCTTGACTCTTTTTTTATTAGTAATTTTGGCAACAAGTGGGTTTGCCAATGACAAATTAGCACTAAAAGCATCTATTGGCTACTCAAGATGGATTCCAGTAGATTCAGACGATATTAATAGGGGAGCGGTATGCCTACTGGGTAAATTTCTTTATAATTTAAGCCCTACCACAAGCATTGGAATTGAAAGTGGATTTTTTTTCTGGGGACGAGCAACGGGTGAAATTGAAGGCGGAGGTTCTTGGGAAGAAACTAAGACCTCAATCCCATTTTTCTTAATCGCCCATTTTAAGATTGCTGGTAATGAAGAAGAACTATGCTATTATCTTAATTTAGGCATGGGAGTTCACATAGTAAGGGGTATGCGTATAGTTATAAAGGAAAGAAAGGGGTGGAGTACCGGATTTTTGGGACTTCTCTTAACCCCCGGGATAGAATTATATCTTTCTCCCGCTTTAAAGTTAGACATCTTTGTCGAAATCCAGTACTTAGGTGAATTTGATTTCGGCGGTAGTGGTGACGAGAGCCTAATATTGATGATACCTTCGGTAGGGATTCGTTTTTAATAAGAGAGAAAGGTCGACAAAAGAACAATGGGGAATAAAATGAAAAAATCAAACATATTTTTTCTCACTTTAATACTACTTCTGAGCAATTTTGTTATTTTTTCTGGACTCTTGGTGATGCTCGACTAAATTGTGTCTACGAACAGGGGGACTGTGGAATTGAGACAATGGAATTTGAGTATTCAATGATAATGGGGGGACGATATGAAAAGATTATGGCTGACTCTTTTTTTATTAGTAATTTTGGCAACAAGTGCGTTCGCCAGTGATAAATTAGTGCTAAAGGCGTCTATTGGTTACGCAAGATGGATTCCAGGAAGAGAATATGTAGAGGATAATAATAGGGGAGCGGGATGTTTATTAGGTAAATTTCTTTATAATTTAGGCCCTACGACAAGCATTGGAATTGAAAGTGGATTTTTTTTCTGGGGACGGGCAAAGGGTGAATTTGAAGACGGAACGTCTTGGGAGGAAACTAAGACCTCAATCCCGTTTTTCTTAATCGCCCATTTTAATATTGCTGGTGATGAAGGGGGGCTATCTTATTATCTTGATTTAGGTATTGGAGCTCAGAGCGTTAGGCGTACACATATAGAAGGAGAAAATGGGTCGGTCGAGTGGTGGAGTGGCGGATTGTTTATGGGATTTCTCGTAACCCCCGGGATAGAACTATATCTTTCTCCTGTTTTGAAATTAGATGTCTTTGTCGAATTCCAGTTCTTAAGTGAAATCGACCTCGCCGGCGGTAGTGGGGACAGCGTAACATTGGTTATACCTTCAGCAGGGATTCGCTTTTAATAAAAAAGAAAAGTAAACAAAAGAACATTGAGGCATAAAGTCAAACTGGGTTTTGGGTTTAATAATTAGAAGAAATAACCGCTGAGATGGCAAAAATGGGAAAATTGGAAATGGAAGGAAAAAAGCGAAAGCTTGCCATAGTAGTTACAATATTGGCCTTAAGTGTTCTCACCACTTTTCACATTTCCCAGGCTTTGGGGTCAAGTGGCACTGTGGCGAAGATAAAAGTAGTGGTTGATGGGTTGCCAGGTGAGACCGACGTCGAAGATAATATGAAAGAAAAGGAAATCAGTATAAGCCCCAGCGGATTTACTGACCTGGCGGTCACCGACATAACTCTTTCTCCAAAGTTTATTGTAGATAGCGACACGGTTACTGTTTCAGTTAAAGTCAAAAATAAAGGGAATGAAACAGCAAGGGGTATAGAACTCGTTTTAAGTCGACTAGGAATAAGTGAAGATGGCGGTGCAAAAATTATTCTGGTTGGGACTGAAAGAATAGAGGAGATAAGACCTGGCGAAGAAGTGGAGAGAGATTTTCCTTTCTGGGTACAGGCCCCGGTCAACGATGGATACAATATTTTGTTAGGAGCAGAAGTTCCCGTATTGGAAGGAGATTTAGAACCCTGGGACAATAGTATGTGTAAGGAGTTCTCCATAGAAAGAGAAGATGGCACGATAAGTATAGTACACAAGGAGTTCGTCCATCAATATATTTGCGTCCAGGCAGCCAAAATATTCGGCGAGAATCTTTTTGGAGAAAGTGGGTCTGAGGGAAAAAACTATTTGTTCATCGGTAATCATTGGAGGGGCGAAAAAGAAGGGACCACTATTTGCGGTGGGGCATGGGATGAGGACCATCGGGACCTTGTATATGGCGATATTCCTCTTTCTGTTGCTTTAACTCATTTCTGGGATGCGGATCGCGGGGATGATGCAGGAAGCTGGTTTTTTGGCTTTCCGGGTTTAAAACATTTACCCAATGCTTATCAAAAAGCAGTTGCCTTCTGGAGAGGTAGGCGAGGCGAAGATCGCACCGTTGAGGACATAGTAGATTTATATGGAGAGAACAAGGCTGAAGCATATAAGCAGCTGGGCCACATATCCCATCTCTTAGCGGACATGGGAGTGCCAGCCCATGCTCATGTGGACCCTCATGTGGACCCTCGAAATGTGAAAGAATTTGCTGGCAGTCTTCTTTTCGGTGATGACTGTTATGAGGATTGGATGGGAGAACAAGGATATGATAACTGGAGTTATCCAGACGCCTTAGGTGCTGGTGGATTGATTCACATTCCCTGGGAGAAGAAACCTGCCGATATTTCAGAGGACATATTTCCCTTATACTATTTAATGTACATTACCAATCAATATGCTGATTATTTTGCCAGCGATGACGAGGATGGTAATAGCGATGATAGACGTGGTTGGCTTGACTATTCCGGCTGGCCGGGGAGCCCCAGAAAAGCAAAACACCTGGATCCCAATCCTTTGCGCATATTCCCTCCCTGGGATACGAAGGGAAACAATGACTGGGGAGATGACGATGATGATGGCGACTTGACCAGAATTGGTAATAAAGCTTATGTGTACACCATACAGGCTACGGCGACTCTGTATAAACTATTCTGGGAATTGGTTCATCCCGAAGAGCCACCAATTTACATTTATGATTCTTCCTGGCACTATAACAGCGTATCATTCAAATTGCATAAACCTGTTTCGTTTGAATTGACCGAGTCTGTGAAAGTAGATATTGAGTTGTATGACCCAGATGGTAAATTGGTAAAGGTTGTAATGAAAGAGCGAATTTGCGACGCTGGACAGAACTATATTTCCTGGACTATTCAGCCTGAAGAGATTCCGCAAGGCGTATTTAAGTACGTGCTACAAACTTCTGATAGTATGAAGGTTCGCTCCAATACTGTGGAGGTAGGACCCGCTGATTTGGCTCTTGAATTTTGCAGTGTCTCGCTCTTTTCTTCGGATGGCTTGCCATTACTAAACAATTCGCTTCTTGACATTCAGAAGCCAACCATAATGGCGAAAGGGAGGCTGTTTGGCTACTCCCTAGATAGAGTAATGGCAAAGTTAGTTTGTACAGCAGAGGAACCAGTGGACTTAAATCCAGATGCTGGTGGTTCTTTTGAATTAGAACACAACCTTATCGCTTCTGGGAAAGACAATATTGTCCTTTACGCCAGAAATGCTGCCAGAGATGTTGCAGTCAATGAACGCATTGTCTACCGCGTGGGAGTGAGCTACCCGGCTAATAATTGTAATATTTCCGGGATCCCTACAAATGTGACGATTCAGGGCAATGCCGATGCAAGTGATTTCCAAAATTTTTCTATAGAATTTGGAACAGGGACTTCACCAATAAACTGGAATACTATCAGGCAGTCCTCTACGAAGGTTCCAGGGCCCTTGGTGGGCACATTGTCTGAATGGGTTGTGAGAAGGTTGAACGGATATTATACAATGCGGTGTAAGATAAATGGGCAGGAAGTGAATCGTTCTACATTTATCGTTGGGCAAAAAATTGCTCCAGATAAAGTTGGATTGGCTGTTGACCCGGCTAATATGGTGAGTCTATCGTTTGAGCCTCTTACTTTCGACACGACCAAGTATATTACCATTTGTCCTTTGGCACTAAATCAGGATGTGGTTATCCCAAAGATTATCAGCCCGGATGCGAACTATCTCCAGCCTATAAGAGCGATTTATGAGATTAAACCAGAAGAGCTGAAGCCAGATAACTTTAATAAAAAGACTATGCTCGCTATCAAATATAGAGATGAAGATATAGATGTTGATTTAGTAGGTGATGGAGTCTCCCGAAAGGAACTAGTCAAGAAGAACCTGGGAATTTACAGGTGGGATAATGAAGGGCAAAATCTGTCTTTAGTACCAGTGGTAGATACAGTTAGTGACGCTGATAACAACACCATTTCAACCCGGATTGACGACTTCTCATATAATTATCTAATTCTCCCAGCAAACGAGCTACCAGGAATATCTTCGTTTTATTGCAGCCCATTCATATTCAATCCCGTCTTACCCCAGGAATTCCGTAAGCAGACAACGAACTATGCCACGGTGACTACAAACTCAGCAAAACATATATGGGCAAGTATTGATGTGAAGAATAAACAGGGTGAAGTTGTTGCAAAGTTGGTGGAAAGGAAGTTAGAAAATATGGAATTTGTTGAAGATGAACAGATTTTCCGTAAAGCTTTGAGTTACTCCTGGGATGGGAAGGACAGCAATGGAGCCGTTGTGCCAGATGGGGTATATACCATTCAGATGGAAGTTGAGGATGGCGTGGGTAACTTATCCCAGAGCGACTGTTTGGTGGTAAAAGGGAGAGTGCCACCAGAGATAGCCTTGCTTAATGGCCAGAGCACTGCTGATAATCTATTGCCGGATGCGAGTAATCCTATCCTTGTCTCGAGTCTTGTGGAGATAACTGGTTCTGCAGTTGATCCTGCTGGGTTTTCTGGATATTCAGTAGCTTATGCTTCCCACGGGACAGAGGATTGGAACAGAATCGCTGTTCCTGCCAGTTATGTAAATGGCCCTGATTACACTGTCTCCTCAATGCAACTCACCGACGGTTTACTTGCGGTTTGGGATACCACCAAGGTTGCTGATGGCAGTTACGACCTTAGATTGATAATCAAAGATGAAAGCGGTCCTACTGATAGTGTAACAGTATATAATATTGTGGTCCAAAATGGTTTGGATATATATAATTTCACAGCGCTGCCTAATCCTTTTGCTGTAAGTACAACTATTAGTTACACTTTAGAAAATCCTGCTGATGTAACCGTGGAGGTGCTGGATGCCGTTTCCTTGACGCTTGTTAAGACTTTAGTAGATAATGAAACCCAGACCACTGGCACCCATACTGTTCCCTGGGATGGTGAAGGTGCAACAGCGGATATTGGTGATTACATTTGCAGGATCAGCGCCCCTGGGGCTAAAGCGCCAGAACCTATCACTATTCGGCGTATTGCCAATAACAGCAATATTCGGGCCCAAATCGATTTTCCTGACACAGGTATCATCGCTGGCACTGTTGCTATTATGGGCGAAGCAGCGAATAGTATAAGCTCAGACTTTGCATCTTATAGCGTGGACTTCTCCGTTAGTGGTTCCTCCGTTTGGACTCCAATTTTTAGTAATGCCAGTCCAGTTGAGCCATCGGGCATTTTAGTTTCAAAGTGGGATACAAGAGAGTTGGTCAATGGTGATTATGTTCTCCGTTTAACCGTTAGTGATACAGTAGGGAACACTACAGTAGTTACTAAAGAAATTACAGTGGCTAATGAGGTTACTTTGGTGGCAGTGCCATCAGTAATTACGCCAAATGCGCCCGATGGTATAAAAACTACAACCATTACTTATAGCTTTCCTAAGTCAGTATCTTCTGCCAATTTAGGAATATATCTGGGGACTACCCTGGTAAAGACTTTCACTACTTTTACGGCCCAAGGGACTTATTCGCTTACCTGGGATGGAACTGACGATAATTTTTCGCCAGTTCCAGGTGGCCAATATAATTGTGTCTTGATAGCCGATGGTGAGACCAAAAGCGTGGTAATAACCGTAGACAGGGGAACCAGTGTCATTGGAGCAGAGATTAAACTGGATAATTCTCAGCCTGTTTTTGGTAAGCCTTATTTTGACTGGGCAACCTATGGTGGCGGACAATATGATATTGCTCAAGACTTCAATTGGAAAGTAACCGCCAGCGGAACAGAAAGTTGGGTTGAACGGATTACCAGATCTGGTTCTGAGAAAGGTAATGATGGCGGCGAAAAAGAAAGTGGTAACTGGACGTTTGCAATTATTGGAATGGAAGATCAGCCACTAGCCAGTGGCATATATTACGCAACACGAAAACGTTGGGTTGTGGCTAATATTGATTATGGTACTATATTTGCTAACATTCCTGAACCAGCTGTTTCTCCACCCACTCATTTTGTTAACAATAGAGGCCTTGTGTTAATCGGTGGCGGATTTGAAGTTTATGACAAGACTCATTCTGGTTGTAAAGCAAGAGTATGGGTATATTACCGTATCTATAACATTAATGGAGCGCATGTGGCGGATTGGATTTACGCCCCTAGTGATCATGTTTTCTCCTGGTCAGTAACTGGAGACGTTATAAAATCTGCAGGGGTCTCCAATTCGACAGCTCTCCGTTCGGGAAGCGCCTACGCGCATTTGGTTTATCAGACGACTTATAGTGTTACGGTTAGTCCTCAACACGGAGGGACTGTTGATCCTAATACAGGCGATGCATGGATCAGCCATAACAGCAATCCTGATGTTGGTATTTCCATTACCAGAAATTCACAGGCCTCAGGAAATGGCATCATTGTTTCTGGAGACTTGACTGGGACGGTTCCGCAGGAGCCACAATTTGAGGGTAACTGGAGCGCAGGGGACGAGGCTAACCAACTCTTTAAATGCGATAATCTTGTCTCTTATAATAGTCCTTTGACTTTCAGCATTTTCAGTAATTTATCATACACACCGCCATTTGAGTTAGATAAAGCGCCGCACTGCAGTCAATGGACGGTCTTTGGCCCGCATTATCCAGATAATACTATCACGAACCCGGACATTACCTTTACCGATATCTACGGGAAACCGGCAGCAAGCCCCTTGTATATTGGCGACGGCAGCACTTTTGTAATAGGGGATTCCGGAACAGAAAACAAGGGCCAGGACGAATTCATTGCTAAATTGAAAGTCCCCTATGAGGGGCGTACTTTCATAAAAATACCAGGGATAGCCAATACGGGAAACTTTGAGAGATATCGGATAGAGTTTGGCGCAAGCTCTGTACCAGAAGTTTGGCAGACTATTAAGGAGTCAACCATACCGATCCCTGAAGGGACGCTCGGTTATTGGGATGTGACCAAGCTCAGTGGGGAGTATACTTTACTTTTGACTGTTTACGATGCGGGCGGCATACCTGCATGCGCCCATCAGAAGACTTTCCAGATCGGTCAACCAATTACACCGTCTGGAGGACAGGTGCAAGATGCTTATGGCACAGTGACTATTGATTTCCCCTCAGGTTCTTTAATAACCGATAAAGCTGTTACTATCTCTCCTGTAAAAGCTGAGGAGATAAAAATATTTAATAAAGATTTCAAACCCTTTGGGCCCATCTATGAATTTGAATCATATCCTGGTAACTTAAACGAAGACGATTTTGCCAAAGATAGCGATGGTAACATAATAAAACCGGCTACGCTGACTTTTAGAGGTACAGCATCTGAGTTGGGCATTACCCCGGAAGACGAAAGCAAGATTGGGATATACAGTTTCGATCCACTAACTCAGGAGATTCAACTTATTCCCTGTGTGGTGACCAAGGATGCCAGTGGCTTATTTACAATTTCTGCCAAGATTACGCATTTCAGTTATTATTTTCTTGCCAAAGATATCTTACCCCCTCAATTTACAATTTCTGTATCGCCAGACCCAGTAAGTGGCGGCAATGTGAGTATCAAAGTGAACTCTTCTAAGACCTTAGATGGTCCACCGTCAGTTAACATACTTACCCCTGACGGTCAAACTCATTCGCTCGATATGGCACGAGATAATTCTCCGGAAGCGGTCAATAGCTATATTGGGACTTTCCTTCTACCAGCCAAGGAGATGCGCGGCACAGCAGAAGTTAATGTTTCTGGAAAAGACCTGGCAGGTAATCAGGGCTCAGCAACTGCTCGATTTACTATTGATACTTCTCTTCCCGTTTTCAGTGTAGTTGCCATTCCAGACCCTGCTGGAGTGGGTGAAGTCACTCTCCGCATATACTCTACTCGCAGGTTAGCGAGACCACCCACGGTAACCGTTACGCCCTTCGGCAAAGAGACACAGATAGTTAACATAAGCGGGGGCGACTGTGAGTATACAGGCACTTTTTCTGTCAGCCAGGGAATGGACGGGACAGCACAGGTAAAAATAGTTGGTGAAACTGAAACCGGCAAGGAAGTTAGTGGTTCAGGAACCTTTGAAATCATAACTACGAACCCGGAACTGAATGTCTCAGTAACTCCAGAAATAGCTGGTAGTGGCGAAGTCAACATTACGGTGACTTCTTCTCGTAAGCTCGCCGAATTGCCAAGCGTTATGGTCAGACCCTATGGCCAGGCGGCCCAGCCTGTGGAAATGTCAGTCATTTCGGAAAGTGACCACATTTATAAGGGAAAATTTATTGTCGTTCCCGGAATTACTGCCAATGGTGAGGCATTGGTGACCATAAGTGCACTGGATGAAGCAGGTAATCTTGGTGAGACTTCCATGACTTTCATCGTGGATACGATTCCTCCGGGATTGACTGTTTCTGTTTCACCCAGACGAATCAGTTCGGGCGAGGTAAGCATGACCATCATCGCCAGTGAATCGTTAGACCAATCTCCAGATGTAACAGTTACCCAGGAGAGAAGCAGTCCTGTACCTGTGAATATAATAAAAGAGGGAGAATCTGGCTACTCAGGTACTTATACAGTTGACGAAAACTTTCCTGGAATCGCCATTATTAATGTCTCAGCTAAAGATTTGGCTGGGAACATCGCCACAGCGATAGAAAGTTTTGCTGTAGACACAGAACCTCCTGTGCTGACTGTTTCTGCAACACCTAATTCTTGTTCTTTGGGTGAAATTAAAATCATAGTTTCATCATTAAAAGAATTGAGGAATCCGCCAGAGGTCAGCGTCACACTCCCCGGAGAGACTCAGCCTCGAATTATAAATATGGCCAGGTTACCTTTTTCTTCAGGAAATAGTCGTGTCGTGGAACAATATACGGGCACTTTTATAGTTGATAGAGATACTCCTGAGGGCGTGGCGACCATAAATGTTTCTGGAATAGACGTGGCAGGTAATTCCAGCAAAGCACTTGGAAATTTTAACATTGACCACACACCGCCCAAATTTGAAGTTTCAGTTAATCCAGCCTTGTCCAGAGCTGGAACGGTCACCCTCTCTATAGCGGCATCAGAACCCGTAAGAGCTCTTCCTAAGGTAATTGTTTCTGAATCATCAGGAGAGAATTCACAACCCGTAGAATTGGCGGCTTCTCCCGATTTCAGTGAAATACTTGATACCGGGATAGTGACGATTGAAAATAGCAAACTATGTTTAAGAATATTTGGACCCGGCGAGGTCGTGACCTTTCCTTTTGATGATACATATAAGAAGAAGCCGATAAAGATTGGTGAGAGCCTCTACAAAATTTCTGGGCTTAGTGAGTACTTCACCGAGAAGCTGGAAGTTGAGGTGGTTGCCAGTATCGTAGATGAGAAAGGCTCACCTATAGTGGACTTCTCTTCTGCAGGAATAAAGAGCGGTGACCCCTGGACAATTTACGGGCTTGCCAATACGTATACAGGGGAATACGAAGTTATAGAAGGAAGAACGCCGGAGGGACAGAAGACAATTTCCATTTCTGCTACTGATTTTGCCGGGAATGAGGGTTGGGGCAGAGGTACTTTTAGGACTGATACAGCTCCACCTGCTTTTACCATTTCCATCAGCCCGAACCCAGCAAGAACTGGAAAGGTCAATATCTTAGTGACCGCACCCAAAAAGTTGAAGTACCCTCCAGAAGTAAAAGTTATTCCCTTTACTCAAGCAGGTCAGAAGATGGAGATGAAAAATGCGCCCGGTACAGGCAAATCAATTGCCGCGGGAAATGTTATGGCAATAAAATCCGCAGAAATTGATGATTTTCCGGTCAGTTATTTGGTACTGAAATTGTACCATTTCGATGAACCTATTACTTTTCCTCTGGATGGTTCCTGGGAAAGAAAGCTGGTAAAGGTAAAGAATTCCTTCTACAGATTGGCATACTTGGCGCAGGGCTTTTCCGAAGAGGGTTTGTTGGAGGTTGGTTGTGTCTTGGCTGACCTTGATGGAAAATTGCTTACCGGTCTTACCTCTAGCGGAATAGAACAAAACGATCCTTGGTCAGTATGCAATTATGATTATAGCGGTATTTTTGTGGTAGACCGCTTTGCCACCTGCAATGGGGTAGCCAATATAGAAGTCTCTGGTATTGACGAGGCAGGAAATAAGGCTACGGCTTTCGGAGAATTTATAATTGCTGGCGGGTATGATAACCCTTTAGGACTTATTTCGGAGAAAGTCGTAAATTATCCAAATCCCTTTCATGCCGGTAGAGAAAATACGACTATTCAATACTACCTAAATAAATCGGCTAATGTAAAAATGCGTATTTATGACCTTTTTGGCAATTTAGTAAGGACATTGGATTTTTCTCCAGGAGAAGAGGGTGGTCAAATGGGACGCAATCGGGTGCCATGGGACGGGCGTAATGGTAGGGGGATTGTAGTTGCTAATGGTGGATACATCTGCCGCGTAGAAGTCAAAGCTGGCCAAGAGAAAAAGGTAAGAATTAGAAAGATTGGCGTGCTAAAATAAACAACTGAAGGGAGTAACAGACTTCAGTCTGCGTTTGAAAAGGGAAGAAATGAATAAAAACTTGCTTAAATTGATCGTTTTTATAATGTTAACTGTCACTCTTTTCCTCGTTCCCAGGACATCTATTTATGCACGGTCTCCTGATGCGGGATTACCGGGCGCTTTCCTGCGTTTCGGTGCCGGGGCAAGGTCGTTAGGGATGGGTAAAGCATATGTCGGAGTTTCTGATGATGCAAGTGCGACTTATTGGAATTCAGCAGGATTAACGCAACTTAGCCAGAAAGAAATAGTTGCCTTACATGCTATTCTTTTTGAGGATACAATTTATGACTTTGTCAGTTATGCTCATCCGCTGGATAGGTCGGGCACGCTTGGTTTGGGAATAGTAAATTTACATTCCAGCAATTTTAACTACAATACTTCGGGGGAGGATGAAGGAACTTTCTCTGAAAATGAAACTGCTTTTATTCTCTCTTACGGTCAAAGGGTGGTAGACAATCTTTCTTGTGGCATAAGTTTAAAGCTCATCAATCAAAATTTTGCTGACCATTCTGATATGGGATTTGGAACTGATGCAGGAATACTGTATAAACCTTTGTCGGCGTTATCTTTGGGTTTAAATCTTCAGAATATGATTAAACCAAAGCTAAAATTGAAAACAGATACAGATACTTATCCTTTAAGTCTTAATCTCGGCGCATCCTATAAAATGTTTAGTGATAATTTGATATTGGCTATCGACACCCAAAACACAGAGCATCAGTCCTTTAAAATGCATTATGGCGCAGAGTATTGCCTGCTGCACCTATTGGCTTTCAGAGCAGGGATAGATGAAACAGAGATCACGGCTGGCTTAGGTTTTAGGTGGGGAAATTTTCAGGCCGACTATGCTTATGCTTATCATGATGCCTGGGGTAAATATAGGGATTTGGGTTCTTCCCATAGAATTGGATTGAGTGTGAGATTTGGGAAGAAGGAAGTGGCAATGGCGGCAGAAGTTATGGAAGAAGTAGAAGTGATTAAAAAGATGGAAGAGGCAGAGATGGCACAGAAGACAGAGGAAGAAGGGAAGGATAACCTTGCTATCGCAAGGAGTCCGGAGCTTCCTGGAGTCCTCCCGAAAGGGAGGGGGACGCGTGAGGCCGAGCTTGCCCGCCCAATTCTTGTGGAAAGCAAGAAGATAGAAGCCGAAACCCCACAGGTGGAAGAGAAGCCTGAGAGACCACTTTTGAAAGCTGAGGTTAAAGTTGAGATAGCTCCTTTTGAAAAGATTGATAGAATAGACGAAAAACATTATCTAATTGCTGAATCCTATTTTGCTCAAGGAGATTACAGAAATGCTATTATAGAGTATGACCTGATAATTAGTTCCTCGCCGCAGAGCGAACTTGCCGGAAGTGCGAGCTTGAGGAAAGCGGAGTGTTATTACAATCTGAAAAATTATGGTGAGGCTGTGAATCTCTTTAACCAATTGTGGGAAAGTTTT